>Ga0194124_10000998_pt1 | contig 38889 bp, 34 predicted proteins | sample TA2KigCas0mmetaG_FD_148605 | JGI IMG/M metagenome (GOLD analysis project Ga0194124, IMG submission 148605) | Freshwater microbial communities from Lake Tanganyika, Tanzania - TA2015031 Kigoma Deep Cast 0m | ecosystem: Environmental > Aquatic > Freshwater > Lake | place: Tanzania: Lake...
GAGAGCCTGTATTACAGCTGGTCGAAGGAATTCCTTGAAGCAGGCAAGCGGCGGTTAGCGGGGGATACGGCCCGATCTGCAACCAGTGGCGAGGTCAAAGATCTTCGTCGCAAAGCCGAAGCGCTTCAGGCAAAAATCTATCGGCTTGAAGGCCGACCCGCGTCACTGATCAGCGTTGAATAGACATTATCAAAAAACAGAATGTTCACCGCGTTCATGATGTATTTCGCCGCGGATCAATTGATCATAATGTCCAAAAAGCGTGTCTTGCCCTGTTGAAGGCGTGAGCGTCTCATCATAACGACCGGTTTCAGGATTAAGAACCAACATCGATTCCGTGGCATAATAATAGCCGATGCGTGCCAATTCGGCCTGATCAGCAAGGCGCGAATGAAAGCGTCCGCCAAATGCAAGAATCGCGATGATCGCTTTAAAAAACCAAAGCGGTACCGATTTGAACTTCAGCTTTTGTTGTAAGTTTAAAAAAAGATAGTTTCCCTGATCAAGCGGCGCAATCGCTGGCCCTGGTCCACCGATAGGCAATATCTTATTCCAGTGATTACGATCACTGAGACACTTAACGATAAAGGCTGCGAGATCACGATCGCTGATCGGTTTACATGCCGTTAAACGCCCACCGTTGAAAATGAGGAATGATTTTCCTGTTTTCACTCGTTCGACTTGACCCGAGAGCGATTTGAAAAAAGCCGTTGGCCTAATGATCGAATAAATCAAACCTGATGCGATCAATTCTTGCTCGAACTTTAGTTTCGCATGCTGAAACTCGAGACGCGGCTTTTGTACACAGAGCGCCGAGAGCAGAATAAATTGCTTTACGCCGGAATTGTTTGCGGCCTGTAAAATATTACAATGCGCCTGATAATCAATCGCCCACGCATCGCGCGGTACGCCGGTACGAGACGCAAGACAAGAAATAATTATATCGAAATTTTCATGACCAAAGCCATCATCGGACAGTGATTTTGCATCTGTGACATCACCATAGCGAAGTGTAACAAGCGGATGCTCGAAGATCAAATCAGAGTTTGACGTCGCCTCGGTCTTACGGCGAAGAAAACACGTCACGTTGTGACCGTGATCAATTAACGTCTGCAACGTTGCACGGCCAATGGTGCCCGTCGCGCCCAGCATGAAAACGCGCATTTGTTTGCTTAAATCAGCCTGTGCTTCAAAAACAGGCTGTTGAAATTCAGAATCACTAGCGGTCATGATCGGGCCTCATAACAAAACCCTAACAGGGTTAAGCGCTAAGACAATGCCCTTCAGAAATTTAACTATGCAGTCCCGGCGCTTCCTGTCCCGTGCTCGCGACATATTCAGAATAGCCGCCGCCATAAACGTGAACGCCCTCAGGGGTAATTTCAAGAACACGGTTTGAAAGCGCCGACAAAAAATGCCGATCATGCGAAACAAAGAGCATCGTGCCTTCGAAATCGGCAAGCGCTTTGATCAACATGTCTTTGGTCATCACATCGAGATGGTTGGTCGGCTCGTCAAGCACCAAGAAATTCGGTGGATCATAGAGCATCCGCGCCATCGCCAAACGTGCTTTCTCACCCTCTGAAAGCACGCGACATTTTTTCTCGATATCATCGCCTGAGAAACCGAAACATCCGGTAAGTGCGCGTAACGACCCCTGCCCCGCTTGCGGAAAAGTAGATTCAAGCGATTCGAATACCGTGTGCTCACCTTCGAGAATATCCATCGCATGCTGCGCGAAATAACCAAGCTTCACGCTGCCGCCAATCGAAACGCTGCCCTGATCGGGCTCAGTATTCCCTGTAATCAATTTCAACAAAATCGATTTACTCTCACCATTAACGCCCATCACACACCAGCGCTCTTTGCGACGAATGCTAAAATCCAAACCCTAATAGATGCGACGAGAACCATAGGCTTTATGAATATTTTTCAATGCTGCAACATCATCGCCTGAACGGGGCGCGGGAGGAAAATCGAATAGAATTGATTGCCGCCTTTTTATCGGTTCAATCTTATCAATCTTTTCAAGTTTCTTCACACGGCTCTGCACTTGCACCACGTGTGATGCGCGCGCTTCGAAACGCTCGATGAATTTGATTTCCTTTGCAAGCGTCGCCTGCTGCCGCTCAAAGCGCGCTTGCTGTTGGCGTTCGTTCAACTCGCGCTGCTCTTCATAGAACTTATAATTACCCGAATAGGTATTGAGTTCGCCGCCATCAATTTTGAGAATTTTTGAAACGACGCGGTTTATGAATTCACGATCATGGGACGTCATAATCAAAAGTCCATCATAGGCTTTCAAAAAATGCTCAAGCCAAATGAGACTTTAAAGATCAAGATGGTTGCTTGGTTCGTCAAGCGACATCGCGTCGGGCTTTATGAGGAGGATCCGCGCAAGCGCCTCGCGCATTTTCCACCCGCCGGAGAGAACCCCGACATCGCCTTCCATCATTTCATCCGTGAAACTCAAACCGGCAAGCACTACGCGTGCGCGGCTTTCAAGCGCATAGCCATCAAGCTCTTCGAATTTAGCCTGCACTTCGCCATAGCGTTCAACAAGCGACTCAAGCTCATCATAGCGCGCGGGATCGGCCATCGCGCTTTCAAGCGCTTTTAATTCAATCGCGACTTCACTGACAGGACCAACGCCGACCATCATTTCGGCAATCGCGGAGCGGCCTTTCATCTCGCCGACATCTTGGCTGAAATAGCCAATCGTCACACCGCGATCGAGACTGATTTGCCCTTCATCAGGTTGCTCCTCGCCGGTGATCAACCGAAAAAGCGTGGTTTTGCCCGTCCCATTCGCGCCCACAAGGCCGACCTTTTCGCTGCGCTGCAGAGCTGCGGAGGCTTCAATGAACACGATCTGGTGTCCATTCTGCTTACTGAGATTGTCAATGCCGATCATCTGGCGGGCAGGCTCTTGGTCGAGGGGATAGAGAGCCCTTAGGCTATTCACCTCGTTGAGGAAAGAGGGAGTGGCAGATTTGCCAAAAAATTCTAACTCAACCTAATTTTGAACCCATTCATCGCTGCGTAACAAAAAAGGCGGTGAAGGATGGTCCCTCACCGCCTTAATCAAATGGACTTTAACAAAACTTAGCCAAACACATTGGTCAGCGCGCGATCAATCACGTCTGTGATCCGATCAATATCATTCGCCGTCGCGATCAAAGCGGGCGAGAGGCAAAGTGTATTGTTCAAGCCATCAAGCGAGCGATTGGTCGCGCCGATGATCACGCCTTGCTTCAAGCAATCGGCAATAACTGCTTGCACGCGCTTTTCTTCAACCGGTTCTTTGGTCTTGCGATCCGCCACAAGCTCGGCACCGAGGAAAAGGCCCAGGCCGCGTACATCGCCGACCACGCTGTGCTTTTCTTTCAACGCTTCGAGATTTTTGAGGCAATGCGCGCCCATGCGCACGGTGTTATCGAGAAGATCTTCTTCTTCAATGATGCGCATATTTTCCAAAGCCGCGACGGGACCAGCGGTGCAGCCGCCAAAGGTTGAAATGTCGCGGAAATAGCTCATCGGATCGGTGGCATCATCTTTGAACATTTCAAATACGCGCTCGGTCGTCACCGTACAGCTGATCGCCGCATAGCCTGAAGCAACGCCTTTCGCCATCGTCACAAAATCGGGCTTCACGCCATATTGCTGATAGCCAAACCATTTGCCGGTGCGACCAACACCACAAACGACTTCATCAATATGAAGGAGGATCTGATATTTTTCGCAGATCTGCTGTACGCGTTCCCAATAACCTTTTGGCGGAACAATCACGCCGCCGCCAGCGGTCACGGGCTCAAGCACAAGGCAGCCGACCGTATCTGGACCTTCACGCAAGATCACTTCTTCAATCGCATTCGCTGCGCGTTCGCCATAATTTTCGACATCCCATTGTTTGCGATATTCAAGGCAATGAGGCACTTGAATGAAGCCGTCAGGGAAAGGTCCATATTGCGCGGCGCGTTGCGGTTGACCGGATGTTGCAAGCGTAGCAATGGTTGTGCCGTGATAATCGCGCTCACGGAACAAGATCTTCCACTTCTTGCCGCCATGATGACGATGCGCGATCTGGCGCACCATCTTGTAAACTTTCTCATTCGCTTCCGAGCCGGAATTCGAATAATAAACGCGCGTCATGCCCGGCATTTTGCTGATGAGTTTTTCAGCGAAGAGCGCGCCCGGAATTGTACCGGCAGCGCCCGCAAAATAATTGAGTTTCACAAGCTGATCTCGCACCGCATTCGCAATGCTTTCGCGACCATAACCAACATTGACCGTCCAGACGCCGCCAGAGACTGCATCGAGATATTCATTACCAAGAGCATCCCAGAGCTTCATGCCCTTGCCCTCGATATAAATGCGCGGATTGATCGTTTCATAGACCTTGTGTTGGCTCAAATGATGCCACACATTCGCGCGATCGGCTTCAATCACATGGCCGAGATCGTTAGCGTTGAGATTCAGGGTCATAATCGTCACTCCACAATTAAGCTGCCGCCGGAACGTCGGATTCCGCTCGATGATCTACCATAAAAGCCCTTTGATCAGAAGCGTGGGCCGCCGGATTTTCACGCTGCTAGCTCCACGCGGAAATAAGCGCTTGCGGAGGTAATCTCAGAGCGCAATTCCTGCCGATAACAGCATACCCGATCTGGTATGGTAAGGGCAGACAATGAGCCATAACGCACCCCCGAGCATGGGGCGTCGCGAGCCATGTGACGCCCAAAAAACAGACATCATTTTATGGTTCCAAAAAAGGCGTGAGCAAGAAATGGAGTAATCTCCGAGACTTAGCTTGCTCAGTCCCGTAAAGGGCTGTTACGTTTTAAACCCATATCTCCATGGCGCGTGGCGGGAATCCGAAGAGTTTTCGCCATTGTGCAACTGCGAAAAGACTTCGGCCGAATGCCCACGACTATTGAAGCCTCGTCGGAATTTCGCCGCAAAAAGTGGCTCGAGGAAACGAGGCCCCGCGCGGCTCTGGAGCAATCATTTGAACGAACTGGCCTACCCTCAAAATGAAACCGAGGGCCATCACACGCGGCTCTTACATTTCAGGCAGAAGAGATGATTCCGAGAGCGGCCAAGAATTCTTGCGATAAGCACTATCCCAGAAAAGCCATTCATATTGGCAACAGCGAACAAAGGCGGTTGCCATTTTTCGCCGCGTGTAGATTGACGCCCGTGCAGCAGCATCAGCTGGGGCTTTGATCACGCGCTGAACGGATGCTGCAAAATGATCATCGGCGTAAGTATCAATCCATGCGCGATAGGGATTATCTTTTTTTGCTATTTTCGAAATTGACGTCCCGACATCCCAATAAAGCCAAAAACATGGAAGGAGCGCAGCAATCAAAACCTCCCATGACTCATGATAGGCGGCGGCAAGAAGAAAACTCGTATAGCCCGAACATTCTGGCGAGGGCACCGATGACGCAAGCTCATCTGGCGTCACGCCAAATTCAGCAAGATACCGCTCATGCAAACTCTGCTCGACCGCTACAGCGCCCAATGCCGATTTCGCAAAGGCTTGTAATTGTTCCATATCGGGGCTTCGCGCAGCGGCCAGCGCCAAGACGCGCGAATACTCAGCGAGATAGAGCGAGTCTTGAATGATATAATATTGGAAACGATCACGGCTTAATGTTCCCGATGCCAACTCAGCATTGAACGGCATCGAATGAATTTTATGACGCAGCGGTGTGGTGCTTTGCCAAACTCTTTCAGAAAACAATGACATCAACAAACTCCGCTTGAAGCGAAAATAAAATATATAGTCTTTATTCTATTCACCAGAGAGATCAGCGTTGAGAAAAGCGCCCCTCCATCACGGATAAAAGGGTAGCTTGCTCAGTCGCGGTCAAAACGAGGCCGAGCTTTGTACGACGCCACAAAACATCTCCTGCTGTTTGAGCCCATTCTTCGCGCATAAGATAATCAATCTCGCGCTCGGTTAATGTGCCGCCATAATGCACGCCAAGATCAGACAATGTTTGAGCAGATCCGATAATGTTCCGCGCCTTTGTGCCATAAAGGCGACATAGACGTTCGATATAGCCATAATCAAAACCGCGATAATCAGCGAACATCTGATCAACGAGGGCATCAAAACCCGTTTGAGGAAAATCGCCGCCCGGTAAAAAATTATGCGCCGTCCATCCTACTTTCGAAGCGGATGACGGAAGATGAGATTTCACCTTCTCGAGCACTGCTTCAGCCAAGCGGCGATAAGTTGTGATTTTACCCCCAAAGACGGAGAGTAATGGCGCTTTCCCCTCGGATACATCCAGTTTCAAAACATAATCGCGCGTGGCTTCCTGTGCTTTGGAAGCTCCATCATCATAAAGCGGCCTAACACCGGAATAAGACCACACAACATCTTCGCGCTTTAAGGGCGCTTTGAAATATTCGCTTGCGGCCGCAACAAGATATGAAATTTCATCTTCGGTCGCATGAACATCTTTCGGATCTCCCTGATAATCGCGATCCGTCGTACCAATCAATGTAAAGTGCTTTTGATAGGGAATGGCAAAAATAATGCGATTATCAGCATTTTGGAAAATATAGGCGCGGTCATGTTCATATAAACGACGCAAAACAATATGCGAACCCTGCACTAAGCGCACACGGGATTGCATATCAGATTTTACTTTGTGCTGAAGAATATCGGTAACCCAAGGACCCGCCGCATTCACAAGCACACGCGCTTCAATAAGTTTAACCGATTTCGTATGCTGATTTTCGATATGAAGACGCCAAAAAGATCCAATACGTTCTGCACCAATCAGCTTTTGTCGCGTCTCGATAACGGCTCCATGGGCGCGCGCATCCATTGCGTTTAAAACCACCAAACGCGCATCATCAACCCAACAATCAGAATATTCAAAGCCAGTGACCGCATTCGGCTTCAAAGGAGCGCCTACTTCATCTTTGAAAAGATTGAGCGTACGCGTTGCCGGCAAAAGTTTACGCCCTCCAAGATGATCGTAAAGAAAAAGACCGAGCCGCAAAAGCCAGGCGGGTCGCAAGCCGCGATGGGCGGGCAAGACAAATCGCAAAGGCCAGATGATATGCGGCGCAAGACGCCACAACCGCTCGCGCTCGATCAAAGCTTCACGAACAAGACGAAACTCATAATGTTCGAGATAGCGTAGTCCGCCATGAATGAGTTTTGTCGACCAACTTGATGTGCCGCTCGCAAGATCATTTTGCTCACATAAATAGACGGTTAGCCCGCGACCAGCGGCATCCCGCGCAATGCCCGCGCCATTAATGCCACCGCCTATGACGGCCATATCGACCTGATGAGAAGCCACTTTTCGCCCTTCTGTGCTCATGCTAAGAATCATGCCAGAAAAATATCACTTTGTAATCCCTCGAAAGTGTTAAAAATAATTTGCGATGCGGAGCGAATTTCAGTGAGCCATATCCTAGCGATAGATCAAGGCACAACCTCTTCGCGGGCCCTTATTTTTTCGTCAGAACTATTGCCGATCACGAGCGCGCAAAAAGAATTTCCCCAATATTTTCCAAAAGCCGGCTGGGTTGAACATGATGTCGAGGAGATTTGGTCCAGCGTTGTAACCGTGGCGCGGCAAGCGCTTCAACGGGCGAAGCTCAGCGCAAAAGAGATTGCTTCTATCGGGATCACCAATCAACGCGAAACAACTGTGATTTGGGAACGTGCCACCGGGCGCGCGATTCACAATGCGATTGTGTGGCAGGATCGCCGCACCGCTAACGAATGCCAGAGACTTAAGGCCAAAGGCCATGAGACTTTTGTGATTGAGCGAACGGGCCTCCTGCTTGATCCCTATTTTTCAGCGACAAAGATCAGCTATATTCTTGATAAGGTCCCTGGCGCGCGCGCTCGTGCAGAGCGCGGCGAACTTGCATTCGGTACGATCGACAGTTTTCTCATCTGGCGGATGACGGGCGGAAACGCGCATGTAACAGATGCCACCAATGCGTCGCGTACAATGTTATGCAACATCCATACGGGACAATGGGATGATGAGCTCTTGGCTTTGTTTGATATCCCCAAAGCGCTGATGCCAGAAATCAAAGACTCTTCTGCTGATTTTGGTACAACATCTCCGGAGATTTTTGACGCTTCAATTCCCATTCGTGGCGTAGCGGGCGATCAACAAGCAGCGAGTATTGGACAAGCCTGTTTTGAACCCGGCATGGTGAAATCGACCTATGGCACAGGGTGCTTTGCGCTATTGAATACAGGGGATCAAGCCATTGCGTCGTCGAACAGACTGTTGACGACTATCGCTTATCAACTTTATGGGAAACGCAGTTACGCACTTGAAGGCTCGATTTTTGTTGCGGGAGCTGCGGTTCAATGGTTGCGTGATGGATTGAAACTCATCACGAATGCATCGGAGTCTGGCGGCCTCGCTGATGAAGCCGATCCCACGCAGTCGGTTTATCTTGTGCCCGCTTTTGTTGGTCTCGGCGCACCACATTGGGATGCTGACGCACGCGGTGCGATGTTCGGTTTAACACGTAGTACGGGTCCGCGTGAATTTGCAAAAGCTGCCCTTGACGCAGTCTGCTATCAGACGCTTGATCTACTCGATGCCATGCGTGCGGATTGGCACTCACCCTCACGCGCGGTTCTCCGTGTCGATGGCGGTATGACAACATCCGATTGGACGATGCAACGTCTTGCTGATTTGATCGACGCAGAGGTTGATCGCCCCGCAATCACCGAAACAACAGCCGTCGGTGCCGCCTATCTCGCAGGTCTTGCAAGCGGGCTTTATCCTGAACCGAAAAAGTTTATGAAGTCATGGCGACTTGAAAAACGCTTTGTGCCTCATATGGATGCGACGCTGCGCGTGACGCAAATTGCCGGATGGCGCAATGCGGTCAAAAGAACTTTGACACAGCTGTGATACTCAATTTCACGCAAAAATTTCAAATCATGCCGTTTAGTATGGAAATAAGATGAAAATTATCATTTTCGGCGCAACCGGCATGATTGGCCAAGCGGTGATGGAAGAAGCACTAAAATCACCAAAGATCGAATCAATTACGGTCGTCAGGCGCTCGCCTTCATTGGTTCAAGAACCAAAGGTGAAAGAATTCCTTGTTCCTGATCTATTTGATCTTTCATTAATTGAAGATCAATTAAGATCGCATGATGCGTGTCTCTTTTGCGTTGGCGTGTCGGCTGCCTTTCTTGATGAAAATACCTACACCCATTTGACTTATGATTTGACAATAAAAACTGCTGAACCTGTTTTAAAATCTAGTCCCTCTCTAGCCTTTGTCTATGTAACAGGCCAAGGCGCCGACAGCACAGAGGCGGGTCGCGTCATGTGGGCACGTGTTAAAGGACAAACGGAAAACAAGCTTCTAAATATACCCTTCAAAGCCGCGTATATGTTTAGGCCGGGGGCCATTCTGCCGCTTGATGGCATAAGATCAAAAACAAAAGGCTATGATTTGCTTTATCAGATTCTCGGTCCATTTGTTCATCTCCTAATAGCGATCAATCCGGCATGGTGCCCGACAACGCCGGAGGTGGGACGCGCGATGCTCGCCGTCACCGATGGATCTCTTGAGAAAAGAGTTTTGGACAGTAAGGATATCATCCAACTCGCAAATAAGTAAAATTAATCTGGTGAAGGCACTCGGCCCATGTCCACGCAGAAGTCATCCCCGCATCATGGCTCAAAAAATATTGGACGAAAGATTTTCGCTTTCGTTCTCTTTTGCGTGATCGCTCTTTACGCGTTCGGACCCGAAAATCCTTTTGGTAGCGAGACACCTACGATACGAACGCAACCGCCTGAATTGGTTACCGATCTAGAGTCTTGGCTCAAAACCAGTGAATCTCAATTCCAAAATCTACGCGCTGGCGTAGAAAAGACAATTCTCTGGGCGAATACTACGCCACAGAAAACAAAATGGTCAGTCGTCTATATTCACGGCTTTTCAGCGACACGCCTTGAAACGGCACCGCTTCCCGAAGTCGTTGCACAGGCTTTGGGCGCCAATCTTTTCTATACGAGATTGACTGGTCACGGGCTCGACGGAGAAGCGCTCGGAAACGCCACTGCGCAAGACTGGTTGGCTGACACAGTCGAAGCCATCAAAATTGGTAAGGTCTTGGGAGAAAAAGTGATCGTCATCAGTTGCTCAACCGGATCAACCTTATCAACCTGGTTCGGAACAACGGCAGACGCTTCACTGGTCGACGCAATGGTGTTTGTGTCACCAAATTTCGGACTGAAGAACCGATTTTCCGAACTCATCAATTGGCCCTGGGGACAATCCATCGCAAAAATAATTGCGGGAGATAAAATTGAATATCAATCCGCTGATCCGCGCGAAGCCATTGCTTGGACACAGTCATATCCGACGCGAGCACTGTTTCCCATGATGGCGCTTGTAAATAAAGTAAAGAACAGTGATCTCGCGCGCTTTCAAACGCCGTTATTGATGCTCTACAGCGTCCAAGATCAAACCGTAGAACCATTCTCAATTAAAGAAGCCTATGCCCGTTTAGGCTCTACGAAAAAAGCGATCGAAACGGTCGATTATAGTCAGAGTGTTGGCCAGCATGTGTTGGCAGGTAACATCCGCGATCCGCAAGCTATTGCGCCGATGAGTCAATCCATTGTGAAATGGATCAGAGCGATCGATAAATGATCGAAGCGTGGATCAGCGCTGAGTATAGCGCATTCTTGCCGTTTAGCTCTCAGTCACAAAAGCCTCATCGTGCCTTATCGATCAATCTCATAAAAGCATCCCATTCGGCTTCTGGCATATGAACGATATGTTTATCTTCCGGATAGGCGCCTGAGCGGACATCAGCGATATATTCTGAGAAGGCCGCCACGCGCTCGCATTTAAGCCGGTCAAATTCTGCAGCAAAATTCCGATAGACTTTTGAGTGACAAGTCATATGGCCACGATTGGTACCGAGTATATCTTCGGCGAAAAGATATTGCGCATCGCATCCTGGTCCCGCACCGATCGACCACAAAAGCAGATTGACGCGTTTTGAAATTTCTGCCGCAACTCCAACAGGCACAACCTCGATCTCAACCGCGAAAGCGCCAGCCTCTTCATAGGCTTTGCATTCTTCAAACAATACGATGGCAGAATGAGCAGTTTATCTAACCGCCTTAAAGCCACCCGTCCATGTGACACGCGAAGGGACCAAACCGACATGGCCAACAACCGGAATAAATTCGCGCGCGAGATGTTCCACCGTTCCCAAGCCCGCCGAGCAATAAACCGCATCTGCGCCCGCAGCGAGCATTTGCAATGACCATCTAAGATAATCATCGCGCGTACCCGCTTCGAGGTGAACTTTATCTGTCATTAAAAACAAACTGGGCGCAACATAACGATAGTCGGGATGCGTCACAAGTTCTTCAGGAAGTGAGACAATATCAATACCAGCTGCTTCAGCGGCCGCCGCTTCTTCAAGCGTTGTCACTTTGAGCATGGTCAATTGACCCTTGCCCTTTAACGCGCGGAGATCGGCAATGGTTAGCTTTTTTCTTTTCATAACGTCCTCTCTCCCGTCAATCGATAAATTATTTTTTGCGATTTATATAATCGATCTATCTTCTTACCAAGACTGATTTCGGCGACAAAAAGAAGGGGGGCAGATAGCCCGCGAGATTACTCAAAGGCAGCGTTTCCGGCTTTAACTTAATTCCCAAAACATCAAGCATGAAAGCTTTGCGGGCTTCGATACGTAGCCACGCCTGCGGATATTTTTCTGCAAAGGCGGCGCGCCCTTTTTCATCAAGAAGCATCACACCATCTTCGATATTGGTGGTGAAATAGGAGGAACCCGTTGCTGGAATAATATCCAGTTGGATGGCTTGATGGGAGCGTATCGTCTCTTGGCTATTACGATAAACCGGCGTGTTCAACCACTCATCGATATGAATGAGATGACCGGGGTTGAGGATCAATCCGAAGAACGGATCACCGAGGCGATCCCACACCATTCGATAAAGTTCACCACCCTTCACACCAATACCAATCATTTCATACCAAGCCGCAGCCGTCTCATAATAGGGCGCAGCAAGGCGGGTGATATACTCACGTGCATCGTGAGGTAAATCGTCAGCAGACTCAGCAACCCAACCCGCACGAGCGGTCAATCCACCCCAGAGACCTAACGCGGTTGTTATCGGATCGCCTTTGTTGATAACGCGATCGCTTGGCGATTCCAATCCGGCATAAGCGCGTTGACCGCTTGATAACATCGGATGCGCGCTTAACGGATATTGAACAAGAGCCATAAGCCGCGCAGCCTCCATCTCCCGCATGCCGGGGCGAACACCAAACAAGACTTTTTTTATGGCCTCAGACGCATGACATGCCGCAAATTCGAATTGCGCCAATTGATCAATTTCATTGATCGCGCGCAAACCAGTCTCGCTGTCCATGAAGAGGCGCCCGGCATTGATAACACGCCCTTCCTTACCCACAAGGCGACGAAGTATATCGATGATAAAGCTCGGTACCTCGCTCCAGCTTTCAAAATCGGGCGTCTCGTCACAAATAAAATATTTCCATCCCGCAACGCCGACTTTATATGCTTTTTGAATACCCGCATCCGAGAGAAGATCCGCAAGCGGCGGTGTCTTTGTGCGGTCTTGTCCCAAAAGACCGAAAGTCGGAGAGAGAATAGCAGTCGGTGCGTTTTTTGATCCGCGCGCGCGACCAATATTTTCAGGTCCCGTAATGATGACGGGATCATGTCCAGCACTGAGAATAAAAAGCGCCTCTTCAAAGCGTGGATCAAAGCCGGTCAAATAGGTAAAATTGGCAGTATGTTCTCGATCCGCATAGACAAGGACGGCGTCCAATCCCGCTTGGTCCATCCGCTTTCTCAATTCATCAAGGCGCGATTGATAAACCGCATCACCGATAACGGGGATCTCTTCAGGAACACCGAAATCCGGAAGCTTCACATCCATCAAACGCGCACGGGTCATACTACCTCTTAAAAGCTCTAAGTCGAAGGGAAGAACAATAGGGAGTGTTGATTTTTATTCATCTCTATTCAGATCACAAGAGACTTTATCCGCGTGAGCTTCATGGCGCATGGAGGCATAAAGTGGACAAATCAGGCCATCACGGGAATTCAATTGACAGCGATCCGCATTCTTGACGAAATGCTCCCGTTCGCTTTGGTGGAGTCCGTATGATGTCAAATGATCCTCTTCTTCAACCTTTCACAATCAAGCATTTGACGCTGAAAAATCGCTTGATGACAACATCGCATGAACCTGCCTACCCCGAAGATGGCATGCCGAAGGGGCGTTACCGCGCCTATCACGTCGAGCGCGCCAAAGCCGGTTTGGCTCTGACCATGACCGCGGGCTCCGCCGCCGTCGCGCAAGACAGTCCGCCTGTGTTCAACAACATCCTCGCTTATAAAGACGAGGTGGTAAAATGGATGAAAGAACTCACCGACGAATGCCATGAGCATGGCGCCGCGGTGATGATTCAATTAACGCATTTGGGTCGCCGCACACGCTGGGACAAAGCGGATTGGCTTCCCGCCGTGGCACCCACAAATGTGCGCGAACCAGCGCATCGCGCGGTGCCTAAAATTGTCGAGGATTGGGACATCGAACGCATCATTGGTAATTTTGCTGACGCCGCCCAGAGGATGAAAGCGGCTGGTGTTGACGGAATTGAATTTGAATCTTTCGGTCATTTGCTGTCACAATTCTGGTCGCCGATGAGTAATCATCTCGACAATCAATATGGCGGCTCGCTTGAAAATCGTGTGCGCTTCTCGCTCGAAGTTTTAGAGGCTGTGAGGAAACGTGTCGGCCCCGAGCTCATTCTCGGCATCCGCTATTGTGCTGAAGAATTATCGCCAGATGGTTATGATTTGAAAGACGGCATTGCCATTTCAAACATGTTGAAGTCATCGGGCTTGATCGATTTCTTGAATGTCACGCGCGGCCACATCGATACGGATCCGGGTCTCACAGACAACATCCCGATCATGGGCATGGCGTCGGCGCCCCACTTGCAAGTGGCAGGTGAAATTCGCGCGGCCACAAAATTCCCAGTTTTTCACGCAACACGCATACAAGATGTTGCAACCGCGCGGTTCGCTGTGGCCTCCGGCAAGGTCGATATGGTCGGCATGACGCGTGCGCATCTCGCCGATCCGCATATTGTGCGCAAGATCATGGAAAATCGTGAGCATGATATCCGCCCCTGCACGGGAGCGAATTATTGTCTTGATCGCATCTATCAAGGCGCCATGGCCGTTTGTATTCACAACCCGTCGACAGGTCGTGAAGAAACGATGCCGCATGACATCCCGAAAGCAAAAGAAAAAAAGAAAATCGTCGTCGTCGGTGCAGGCCCTGCAGGTCTTGAGGCCGCACGCGTCGGCGCGGAGCGCGGTCACGACGTGATCGTTATAGAAGCCGCATCAAAAGCGGGCGGACAAATTCTGCTGACAGCACAAAGCCCCATGCGCAAAGAGATGATGACGATTGCCGACTGGCGTCTTCAGCAATGCGAAGCGCGCGGTGTGAAGTTTCGCTATAATACATGGGCCGAAGCCGACACCGTCACCACGCTTGATCCGGATGTCGTAATTATCGCGACCGGCGGTCTTCCTCATACTGGTAGTTTGAAAATAGGCGCGGATCTTGTTGTTACAAGCTGGGATATATTAAGCGGCGACGTTAAGCCCGGTTCAAATGTCTTGATGTATGATGAAGCGGGTGATCACTCAGCGCTTCAATCCGCCGAGATCATCGCGGAGACCGGCGCGAAACTTGAAATCATGACGCGGGATCGGAGTTTTGCGCCTGAAGTAATGGCGATGAGTCTCACCCCTCATATGCGCGCTTTGCAAAAACACGATGTGAAATTCACCGTGACCTATTTGCTCGAAGAAGTTCGTCGTGAAGGCAATCAATTGGTGGCGACCATAGGCAGCGATTATGGCGGTATTTCAAAAGAACAAATGCATGACCAAATCGTCGTCAATTACGGTACACTCGCCAATGACGAGCTATACTTTGCGCTAAAGCCGCTTTCATCCAATCTCGGTGCAGTGGATCATCAGAAATTAATTTCCGGACAGCAGCAAGATTTTGTCAAAAACAAAGACGGTAAATTCCAACTCTTCCGCATTGGTGACGCGGTCGCCTCTCGAAACACGCATGCCGCGATCTATGATGCGTTACGCTTGGTGTGCTATTTGTAAAAAGGTTTAACTCGGAAATCTTTGCCGCAACTCTTCAACTTGCGCAGTGGTAAGAGGACTTGTCGTTTCACCGCGCAGTAACAGAAAAAGCTTAGCCGTTTCTTCAAGCTCTTCGGTTGCTGATATTGCTACATCGAGTGAGTTGCCTGAAACCACAGGATCATGATTGGCGAGAAGAACCGCATGATGTGTTGACGCCATAGCTTCAACCTCTTGTGCAAGCGCTTGATCGCCCGGCGGAAAATACCGGATAAGCGGAATGCGTCCAATACACATGACATAATAAGCCGTCAAAGGCGGCAAACAATCACTTGCATCAAAGCCGCATAAACAAGAAACAGCCACTGCATGGATTGAATGTAAATGCACGACCGCTTCGCATTGCGGGCGATTGCGATACATGGAGAGATGAAGAAAAGCTTCTTTCGTAGGCGCATCACCTGAGACCAAACGACCATTCTTATCAAGATGTGAAAGAAGCGCGGGATCAAGATTGCCAAGCGAGAAATTTATGGGTGTCATCAACCACCCGCCATCGGGCAAACGCACAGAGAGATTGCCAGAAGTTCCAAAAGTAAGCCCGCGCGCGAGCAGTGAATGACCGCAGGCGCAAAGCTTTTCGCGAAGACGAGTGATCGCCGTCATGACAAGCGATCCCACGCTTTTGTGAAGAAATCCGGTGCGCCAAAATTTCCCGATTTCAAAGCGAGCACAACTTCAGGACCCGAACGGCTTTTTGTCCACGGCACACCAGGGTCGATCTCGGGTCCGATTTCCAAAAGTCCGACACCAAGCGCCTCAACGACAGCACCGGAAGTTTCGCCGCCCGCAATAATCATCCGCGTAAAGCCGGCACTAACAAGCGCGCGCGCGAGATCAGCCATGAGATGCTCGACGAGGGCGCCCGATTTTTCACGTCCCAATTGTTCCTGCACTTTCGCAACATGGTCCGGATCGTCACTTGAATAAATCAAAGGCAGCGCATCAACCGGCAATGACCTCACCCATTTCATAATGGTTTCAATTGTGCAGCAACCATCAGCAATCGCAAAAGGATCGACACGAAAATGCGGCAAGTTCTTTTCTATGGCCTGTGCGATTTGTCCGCGTGTAGCAACCGAACAAGAGCCTGCGAGAATGATCCGACGTCCATGGGGCGCCACCAAACGCGCGGAAGGCGGATGAAGCGCTTTGATCAGTCCCCTATCGAGATAGGCTTTCGGCAACCCGATGGCGATGCCGGACCCACCTGTGATCAGCGGAAGGGAAGCCGCGGCGCGGCCAATCTCGCGCAAATGATCATTCGTGATCGCATCGACAATCACCATGCGATGGCCAGCTTTTTTCTCCCGCTCAAAAGCCGAAGCGATTGCATCCGCCCCTTGATTGACATCGGCAAAGGCCACATGACCAATTTTGTATTTTGACTGCTTTTGTAACACGCGACGTAGATCGCTATCGCGCATAGGCGTTAGAGGATGATCGCGCATCGGGCTTTCAGCGAGTGGCGCACCATTCACAAAAAGCTGCCCCATATAAATTGATCGACCAGTCGCCGGAAAGGCCGGACAAGCAAGCGTGAAATCACTTTTCAGATGATCCAGAAGCGCGTCCGCAACCGGGCCAATATTGCCCTGATCAGTTGAATCAAAAGTCGAACAATATTTGAAGAGAAAATGCTTTGCGCCATGGGCCTTTAGCCAATCACACGCCGCAAAAGATAAAGTGATCGCATCATCAACGGGAATGGTTCTCGATTTCAGGGCGATGACCACCGCATCAATCAAACCCAGATCAATGGAGTGATGAGGCACGCCTGTTGATTGAAGCGTTCTTAAGCCCTCTCGCGAAAGCATCAAAGCAAGGTCGGTGGCGCCCGTCAAATCATCGGCGATGCAACCCAGAATCATCCCTTTACCCCTCATCATCCGGCTTTGCCGGACCGTCTTCTAATCAATCGGTAGGCACCGCTCTCATCCCTGTCAACTTAAGACCCTTAGGCACGAAAATACCGTCCAAAATTAACTGGCCCTGTCTTTCTTTTGCATGGGGGAATAGCATCATCGGAACTGGACCCTACCCTCCCCTCTATGGGATGCTCCCTCGATAAGGGCGAAGCCGCAAACGGCATGCCGAAGGGCTTGGGAGAACACTATGAGCGATGCGGCAAAACTCAGCGTGGGTGTGATCGGATTGGGCTCCATGGGCATGGGCATGGCGCGATCGCTTGCACGTGGTGGCCTCAACCTAAAAGCCTATTACGTTAATCCAAAAGCTGTCGCGGCAATCAGCGATGTCGGTAAAGGCGTATCTGATCACCGTGAAGCCGCGCGTGATTGTGATATTCTTGTATGTGCCGTTGTGAATGCCAAACAAACGCGTGACGTGTTGTTGAGTGCTAAAGGCGCCGTTCACGCGATGAAGAAGGATGGCTTTGTGATTTCCTGCGCCACAATGGCGCCCGACGAAGGCCGTGCCATTGGCGCGCTTGTACATGAAACAGGCCGTTTCTATCTTGATGCGCCCATCAGCGGCGGACCTACAAAAGCTGCGAGTGGTCAGATGACCATTATGGCCTCAGGCACTGAAGATGCATTTACACGCGCACGTCCGGCGCTTGAAGCAATGGCGGCGAAAATTTATGAATTGGGATTAGAGATTGGAATCGGCGCCTCGTTTAAAATGATCAATCAATTTCTTGCAGGCGTTCATATTGCAGCCGCCTGTGAAGCGACGAGTTTTGCCGCCAAACTTGTGCTTGATCTTCATAAAGTGTTTGAAGTGATAACGGCGTCAGCCGGTAATTCATGGATGTTTGAAAATCGCGTCCCGCATATTCTTGATGGCGATTACAGCCCGAAAAGCGCGGTCTCGATTTTCACCAAAGACCTCGGAATCATTTCCGATATGGGACGGAGTGAAAAATTTCCACTCTCCCTATCCGCCGCCGCGTTACAAATGTTTCTAATGACAGCCGCCGCCGGCATGGAACGCTATGATGACGCTTCCGTTGCGAGGCTTCTAGCCAATATTGCCGGCGTCAAACTGCCGGAACCGAAATAAGAGGAGACCGACATCATGCCGCGTTTTGCTGCCAATCTCACCATGATGTTTAATGAATGGGACTTTCTTGATCGCTTTAACGCGGCGGCAGAAGCCGGATTTGATGCGGTCGAATTTCTGTTTCCTTACGAGCATGCGCCGGAAGAAATTGCCAAGCGACTTCAAAGCCATCACTTGACGCAAGCACTCTTTAATTGCCCACCGGGCGATTGGGCAAAAGGCGAGCGCGGCATCGCTTCGCTTAAAGGGCGCGAAGATGAATTTAAAGCCTCCATCGATAAAGCGCTTATCTATGCAGCGGCGACGGGCGTAAAACGTCTTCATGTGATGAGTGGTCTTTCAAGTCGCAATGATCCTGACGCTAAAAAAACCTATCGTGCATCGATTACATATGCCTGCGAGAGAGCCGCGCCTAAAGGCCTCGATATTGTGATTGAGCCGATCAATGACCGCGATATGCCAGGCTATTTTTTGAATAATTTCGATTTTGCCGCAGCGCTGATTAAAGAGCTCGCTTTACCGAATTTGAAATTGCAATATGACATCTATCATCGCCAAATTCTGCACGGCGATGTGATGAAAAGTCTTGAGCAGCTAATGCCGATTATCGGCCATATTCAAATCGCTGCGGTACCCCTCCGCCATGAACCAACAACAGGTGAGCTCGATGATGCCAAAGTGTTGCATCATCTTGACCATCTCAATTATTCCAGCTTTGTCGGCCTTGAATATCGGCCACACGGCAAGACAATCGACGGGCTGACTTGGCTTTCAAAAATTTGATCACAAGATCTATTGCGCGAGAAAACCGCCGTCAATAGCGAGCGTATGGCCTGTGATCATGCGGGCGGCCGGACTCAATAAAAAAATGATTCCGCCGACCACATCTTCAATCTCGGCAATCCGGCCAATCGGCGTCATTGCATTCATCTTCTCAACGAGTTGCGGATTGTCGGTCAAAGGCTTGATGAAATCCGTACGCACCCAGGTCGGCGCAACCGCATTCACTCGAATATTTTGAGATGCCCATTCAACAGCCAATGCGCGTGTGAGATTCACGACAGCACCCTTGGTCGATTGATAAGAAATATTCGGATAGAGCCCGCCACCTGAGAGGCCCATGATCGAGGCCAGGTTCACAATCGCGCCGGATCTTTGGGGGATCATATGCCGCGCGGCACTGCGCGCGCACAGAAACACACCTGTGAGATTGACACGTAAAACTGCATCCCACTCCGCCACAGGCAAATCGATGGATGCCTTGCGGATGGCAAGCCCAGCATTGTTCACGAGAAGATCAATTGATGTCTGCGTGGCGATCTTTGCCATCACTTGGTCAATCGCAGACTCATCAGTCACATCCACATGATGAGCGGATGCGTGATGACCTTCATCTTTTAAAAGCTTCACAGTGGCTTCTGCCGCTTCGAGATCCTTATCGATTATATGAATATCAGCGCCAGAGCGCGCGAGTCCAATCGCCACACCTTGACCAATACCCTTGCCTCCACCCGTGACGATTGCCGTTTTTTCGCACAAAGAAAAATCACGCTGCGGATCGAAACTCTTTGTCATCTCAAGTACTCGGTGTAGGTGCGGCCGGATTGAGCAAGCCTTCTGCTTTCAAATCTGCCCACAGTCCGACGGGAACGCGTTCACTGCCTTCAACAATATTGTCACGTACCTCTTGCGGATTAACACCGCCCAATACGACCGAGACAACAGCGGGATGGCTTATCGAAAATTGCAACGCTGCACGACGGATCGAGACTCCATGCGCTTTACATACGGCTTCAATCTTTTTCACACGGTCCATGATTTCCGGTGACGCGGGCGCATAATCATAGCGAGCCCCGGGGACAGCGCCGGTTGCGAGAATTCCAGAATTAAACACACCCGCAAGCATGATGCCCATTTTCTTTTCATGAGCGAGCGGGAGAAATTCATCTAATGCATTTTGAACAAGCAACGAATAACGCCCTGCCAACATAGTCACATCAAAATCACCCGCTTTGGCGAATTTGGTCGCTGTTGGTGATTCATTCACCCCAACACCGATGGCGGAGATAACTTTTTCATTTCGCAATTTATCAAGCGCGCGATGGGCTCCATCCATCGCTTCCTTGAAACGGATTGGTGCTTTTTCTGCACCATGGGTCCAAATATCGCAATCATGAATCAAGACAATGTCCAGCCGATCAAGGCCCATGCGCAGTAAAGATTGCTCTATCGAACGCATGGTTCCATCGTAAGAATAATCGAAACGTGGTTGGTGCGGGAAATAACCCAAAAAACCGGGGGAGATTGTTTCATCACGCGGCGCGTCCGGTCTCGGCATTGTTTCCATCACGCGGCCGATCTTGGTCGAGATCAAAATTTTCTTGCGATCAGCTCGGCGCAACCCCGTACCCAAACGCACTTCAGAAAGACCATTGCCGTAATGCGGCGACGTATCATAGATCGTCACACCACCCGCATAGGCTTCCTGAATGGTTGAGATACAGTTTTTCTCGTCGAGCAAGTCAAAAAGATCACCGAGCGGCGCCGTGCCAAAGCCGATCACTGAAAACGGAAGCACAGAGCCGTTTTGTGCTTTGAATGATCTAATGTCCATGATGATCTCCCTTCGCCTATTATCTTTTTACCTGAATGCTTTGCGTCATCTTATGAGATTTATTCCCACAGGATGATCGAGAAATTTCAATTCCATTATCACCGCTTTTTTGCTTTTGAGCGCACTTTAGGTTTCGACTTTGCGCGTGTGATTGCCTTTGCAACATGCTTTGATGATGAAGCACTTTTCACTTTCGCCGCATTTGGACGATCCGCAACCGTATCGAGATCCGGTGTCTGCCCGTAGCTCATGCGACGTATCTGCTCGATCACTTGCGCCATCTCCGCATCACTCAAACGCGGTGGTTCGCCAATCGCCAAAGCATGAACATACATTTTTGCGAGCGTTTCCACTTCATGCGCGCGCCACAAAGCTTTTTCAAAAGTATCGGCGAGCACAATCAAACCATGATGGCCCAAGAGACAGGCCGTACGGCCTTCAAGCGCTTTGAGCGCCGTATCAGAAAGTTCTTGTGTACCGAAACAGGCATAATCCGAGCAGCGAATATCCGTTCCGCCGGCAACCGCCACCATATAATGAAAGCTTGGAATGCCCAGTTCATGCGTTGCAAGCGTTGTGCAATAGACCGAATGCGTATGAAGAACGACATTCACATCAGTACGGTTCTTTAAAATATCGCGATGAAAACGCCATTCAGACGAAGGCAAACGGCGGCCACTATAGGTGCCATCAAAATCCATCGCCACAATATCAGCGGGCTTCATTTGCGCATAAGGAAGACTGGTTGGCGTGATCAACATGCCACCCGGAACGCGATGCGAAACGTTCCCCGAAGTGCCCTGATTGAGACCGGAATGATTCATTTCAAGACATGCATTAATGATGCCTTGTCTTAGTTTTGTATGTGACATAACGGTCTCCCCTAGGGCGTCGAATGTTTCTTTTTCAAGACTTAGGCTCCGATCATGGATTTCCACTTTTTTGTGGCTTCGATCAAAGCCGGATGAGATTTTGTTTCAATGCGGTCCAGCTTGACACTATCGACAGGTGCCTTTCGTTGAAAGCGACGCCACAACAGTCCTGCACCAAGCGCCGTACCATCTTTAGATTGGCTAACATAAACCTCCTGCGAGGGCCTGAGACAAGAGAGCATTTTTGCAAAGCTGATATTTGTTGCAAAGCCGCCATCAATCACAATGGGTGTCGTTGACCCCAGAACATCAAGACAGAGATCAGCAACAGAAGCCGCGTAAAGTGACGCGAGCGCGCCACGCTCTTCAGCCGTTTCAGGTGGCGGGCCCAAAATATGACCTTTGCCGCCCGAATGCGGAACAGGGCCGGGATCTTCCACAAAAGACGGAACCGGAATTGTGCCACGCGCGATTAGATGTTCAACCGCGTTCAAGGCGCGATCATCGCTGATCGGAGGCTCTCCCGCGAGGATCTGATATTCACGCCCTGTCATTGTGAGAGTTGACGCGATGGGCTCACCATCCACATCGACATTGGCGACCATTGCTCGCTCTTCACGGAAATCTTCAAGCGGACGGCCACGATTAAAACCGATCATCCATGTGCCGGTCGAGAGCACAGTGTAATCCGCCATGCCTGCAGCTTTATAGCGATAGAAATTGGCGTTGCTGTCATGCGCACCAGCAAGAATTTCAACATCCGCTGCGAGCCCTGTAAGTTTTTGAAACTCAGGCGAGAGATGACCCACAACTTCACCGGCACGCGCAAAGGCAGGAAAAAAGCGCGACCAGTTTTTCTTTTTCACGATGCTCGAGAATTCGCTTTTGAGCGGATTCCAAAGATGACATTGCGCAGCCAGTGATGAGATTTCAGTGACAGGTCGCCCCCCAAACCGAAAGGCGAAATATTGTGGCGTGAGAAGGAAATGTTTCGTGCGTGAAAACGCATCCGGAAATTCACGTTCCTGCCAAAGCAATCCTTGTGCGGGACGCATCGCGCCGCCAGAGACAGAGCAAAAGACTTCTTCATAGGTCGGACCAATATCGCGATAGGAGTCAGAGAGCCAATCAGGAGGTGTGGTTTCATAATCCATCGCGGGGAGAACGGGGCCATGATCATCAACGAGGACGCCGCCGCAGCCGTGCGCGGTGCCGACTATGGCACGGATATTATGACGCTTGTTAAGCTCTGCGAGCGCATCAATCACAAGTGCTTCGATGCGCTTCAAATCAATCGCGAGATAAGGGCCAAATGAATCAGGTGCGTTCGGATAAGAGAGCGCTTCGATCGGCGCACCATTATCATCAGCGACAAGCACTTTGATATTCGTCTTACCGAGATCGAGAACCGCGACGCGCTCGGCGGTATCGATTCTAGTCATAACTGGCCTCGTTGCCCTCGTCGCTCATTGCTAATCTGCAAAGCCTAATCGCCGCCTGATATTCGGCACAGCCATGACCGCGACAAGGATTGTGCCCCAGATTGCGAGCGTCAAAAATTGGCTCAAGTTGAGAAGATTAAACGCCGACGAAATGACTTGCAGAATGATAAGGGAGAGAACGAGGCCCGCGATTTTCCCAAAGCCGCCCATCGGATCAACGCCGCCAAGCACAGCGGCAAGGATCGTCACAAGCAAATAACTTTCGGCATAAGACGCATTCGCCGAGTTAAACCGTGCCATCATCACAAGTCCCGCAACAGCTGCGAGCAGACTTGAAATAAGATAGACGCGCAAGATCACGCGTTTCGTATCTATGCCTGAATAACGCGTGGCCTTCTCGTTCGAACCGATCATATAGGTCGCAGCCCCCGTTGGTGTGCGCCCAAGCATAATGGCAACAGGGATCGCAATCGCAGCAAAGACGAGCATGGCTGTCGGAATGCCAAAGACCGTGCCATTGCCAATAAACACAATCGACTCAGGCAAACCTGAAAGCACATTGCCACGTGTCATGCCAATCGCAATGCCCTTCACCATCGTCATCGTGCCGAGAGTGGTGAGAATTGGCGAAACACCGAGATAGGCGATCACAAAGCCGTTCAAAAGACCGATGATCGCAGCGACAATAAGCCCTGCAAGTATCGCGATGATCTGCCAGCCAACCCACATAAAGCCTTCCGCGCCCGGCACGTGCGTTGTCATGATGTAAGCCATCGTCAGCGCACAAAGATTAGCTGTCGAGATGATCGCGAGATTCAAACCGCCCGAGACAAGCGTAATCATCATCGCAAGCGAGAGAATGCCGAGCTCCGGTAATTGGAACGCCATGGACTGGACGGTTGCTTGCGAAAAGAAGTGTTCGCCAATCAAAAGACCAAACACAGCAACAAGCGCGATAAGAAGAATGATCAGTCGCCGATTGGTGACATCATGCGTCAAACCATTGATGAGCCGCATCAAGGCCGCGTCTGGGTCTTTATTGAGGTAGGAGGGAGTGTTGCTCATTCGACGAGATTTCCCTTGCGCTTGCGGCGAGCGGAGAGCGCTGTTGCGCTGACCGAAAGAAGAATAACGAAGCCGACAAAAAATTGCGACCAGTAGGACGAAACACCGATGAGGATGAGACCGTTTTGCATGATGGCAAGAAGTGCCAAGCCGAGCACTGTTCCAAGCACCGTGCCAACGCCGCCCATAAGACTTGCGCCACCAAGCACAACGGCCGCAAGCACATCGAGCTCCTTGCCAACAAGAACAGTTGGCGCAACCGATTGCGCAAGCTGCGCTTGAATTAGGGAAGCAACGCCCGCAGTAAATCCCATATAGCAATAGACGAGAATGTTAAGGTGGAGGACGTTAAAACCTAAACGTTGCGCCGCTTCGCGATTGCCGCCGAGCGCATAAATCTGACGACCTATATTGGTGCGGTTCAGAAGTAGCCATGTGAGCGTGAACATCACAAAGAGTGCGAGGATCTGCAGATTGAGGCCGTATGAGATTTCATCCGCATCGACATATTCAAACCAGTAAATGCCGTCTGCAAACCATTCAGGCAGAGAGTAAATATATTTTCCGCCGGTGACAAAAACGAGAAGACCATAAAAAATATTCAGCGTCGCGATCGAGACGATGATGGATGAGATTTGCAACCGATCAATCAGGATCGCATTGATCGCGCCAAGCAAAACACCGACACCGATCGCAAGCGCAAAAACCAAAAACCAGTTTAGGCCATATTTATTGGCGAGTAACATGGTTATGTATTGCGCAATCGAAGCGGTGGCCGTGAAAGAAATATCGATTCCGCCTGAAATCAAAACGACGAGCAGGCCCGTCGCAAGAATGCCAAGGAATGCATAAGACGTCAGAAGATCGAAAAGATTTTGCAGCGTCAGAAAGCCTTGCGTCGCAATCGACAAATAAACAACCAGCGCCGCAATGACGCTTGCGAGCCAGAATTCATGGCGCCGCTTCAGGCGTTGAAAAAGATCCTGCCCCGTCTCATGCATTGACGGCTACCCTTAATTGATCTTCCGAGCTCTTATGCGGCTCGAATTCGCCGGTAAGGCGACCATTGCGCATCACAAGAATGCGATGGCTGTGATAGAGGACCTCCGGAATTTCATCCGAGATCATGATGACGGCGACGCCTTTTTGAGCAAGGCCGCGAACGATTTCGTAAATGCCATCTTTAGCGAGAATATCAACGCCGACAGTGGGGCTATCAAGGATCAGAACACGGGGGCTCGTCGCCATCCATTTCGCAAGCACAACACGTTGTTGATTGCCGCCAGAAAGAGTCTTCACCGAATTAGCTGTATTCGACACCTTGATCGAAAGATCTTTCACCCATCGATCAACATTGGCTTCACGCGCATTCGCCGGAATAAGACCCATCGCGCCTTTGAGCTTGTCGAGAATTGTCACGATGGCATTTGATGCAATCGGTTGTTCAAGGACGAGGCCGAGGGTGAGGCGATCCTCCGACACATAGGCGATGCCATTATCAATGGCTTCGCGATTGGATTTCAGCGCGAGTGGTTTGTCATTAAGCGTGATCTCACCTTCATCCGGCGGGTTCATGCCAAAGAGCGAGAGTGCAAGCTCGGTGCGGCCAGAGCCCAAAAGACCTGTAATGCCGAGAATCTCGCCTTCGCGCAGATCGAAGCTGATATTTTTATAGTCACCCTTGCGCGAAAGATTTTTGACCGTGAGTACGGTCTTGCGACTTTTGAGGTCGGTTTCTTTCAGATCGTAGCTGAATTCCTTGCCGGTCATAAGCACGGCAAGTTTTTTGTCATTCACATCTTTGGCATCATAAGTGCCGACCTTTTTGCCATCGCGCAAAACAGTAACGCGCTCGGCAACTTCGAGCACCTCATCAAGGCGATGTGAGACGAAGACGATGCAAATGTTTTTCTTTTTGAGTTCGCGGACGAGCGATAATAGCGCATCGACCTCGTGGCGGGTGAGCGACGCCGTCGGCTCATCCATAATGACGAGTTTTGCGTCTGCGGCCATAGCCCGGCAGATCGCGACGAGCTGGCGATTGGCGATCGAGAGATCTTCGACCTTCGCGTCGAGATCGAGATGCACATTGATGCGCGCCATGGCCGCTTCGGCGATCTCACGGATCGCCGTCCAATCGACTGGGCGAAAACCACGAAGATGCTGGCCGACGGCGATGTTTTCCGCAACCGTCAAATTCGGAAAAAGCGAGAGATCCTGATAAATCACCTGAATGCCTGCGCGCGTGCTCTCAACCGGATTAAGCTTCGTATAGGAGCGGCCTTCAATCGTGATGGTGCCGCCAGCTTCAGGCGGCTGCACGCCGGATATAATTTTGATGAGCGTCGATTTGCCCGAGCCGTTTTCACCAACGAGGCAATGCACCTCGCCCGACTCAAGGGTCAGATCAACATCGGTGAGCGCTTGCACACCGCCAAAGCGCTTCGAAATATTTTTCAAATCAAGAAATGTCGCCACGATTTGTGGTCCTTAAATCGCGCAAATCACAAAATACATAGGTGAAGAGACAAAGACTGCGCCCCTCCATGCGAGAGGGGCGCAGCGTTTACTCAGTCAATGCGGATTAGAGGCCGCCCTTAATCAAGGCATCAACAGTTTCCTTGTTGATGCGCATGATCTTATCGACCTTGATCTGCTTGTTGGCGACATCCACTGCTGCCTTTCCGAGACCCGGGACTTCGACACCGTCCTTGATTTCCTTGCCGTCAAGCACGAGCTTGGCAACAGCAACCATGGCGTAACCGGCATCCGTCGGATTCCAGAGGAAGCCTTCACGAATGATACCGTCATCAATGAGCGACTTGCCCTGTGAAGGAAGAACCGTACCGACAACAGCGATTTTCTTGCCGAGTTTCTTTTCGCGCACAGCGTTACCAGCGCCGATCGGACCTTGCGAACCGAAGCAGAGAATACCCTTGAGGTTCGGATAGGCCTTGAGCACGTCGAGCGTTGTCTTGTAGGCGTCATCCGTCACGTCCGCGCCGGGGAAACGGTCGGTCGCGAGTTTCATCTTCGGATAGTTCTTCTTTTGGAAGGCGATCGCTGCGTCTGCCCAGATATTATGAAGCGGCGTGGTCAGCGTGCCGACATAGACGACATATTCGCCTTCTTCACCCATATCCTTAGCGAGGCGTTCCATCTGCACTTCACCGAACTTGATCGAGTCGATCAATTCGACGTTCCAGTCACGGCCAGCCTGCTCAGGGCCTTCATGCGCGATGACCTTAATACCCGCGGCTTGCGCGCGCTTCAACACAGGTTCCGTCACCTTCACATCAAGTGGCACGAGACCAATGACAGCGACCTTCTTCGCGATCAAATCTTCGATGAGCTTGACTTGTTGAGCAGGGTCAACGGCTGAAGGACCAACCATCGATGCATTAATGCCGAATTCGCTACCGGCTTTCTTCACGCCCACTTCAAGAGCGTTGAACCATGGAATACCGGCGATCTTCACCACCACAACCATTTCCTGACCGGCAGCATTGGCGAGCTGCGGCAAGCCGGTCATGCCAGCAAGAGCTGTTGCGCCCATGAGTTTGAGTGTTTCGCGTCTATTCATTTGTTCCTCACCTTTTTTACTGGTTTTTGAAACCAAGATTGTGACTGATTCTTTTTATACAGGAACTTGCCGCACCAAATTGATGATCGTGTCTTACAATGAACATCCGTTGAGGCCTCATCAAAACACAATAATCTGTGTGTGATTGAGCCTTTTTATTTTTTTACTTCAGGCTTCAAACTCCCATTCAAGATTATTAGTCGCCAATTTCCCGGTTTCAAGCCGAGATAAAGAGGCAACAAGTTTTCTACCAAAAAATGACCATCCGTGATCGGCTGATATGAGTGCCACAACGCCAAAATCAAGTTCAGCGCCACTGTCTTATAAAATAAAATTGATAATGATATCAGATAGTTAACGAGAAATCGTGCCGTGCGACAAATAACCACGGGGGTGGCAGGTCGGATGCCTTCCCGGAACGCTTGAAGCGACTTTTGTTCAGCATCCTAAATAATGAACCAATTAGCCCGTAAACATCTGATTTACATAGAAAATCTGCAACCGATGCCGTCGCTATGCCCAAAATGGCGTCCTCGTTGCTACTTCACCCGATGCGTCCAGCGCATAAATGCAACGCCACAGCTTCACGAACTGCGCTAATAAATTTGCGCATCGCGATTGATGAGTGACTTCCCTCTTCGTAACCAGACTGATTGTCTGGGGATCGAGAGCCATCGTAGGTTTGATGCGAATGAAATTTTTCACATCACCATGGAGAGACCGATGAACATCTCAAATCTTGTCAGAAGCGCTACCCTTGCTGTTGTTCTCTCCGCAACAGCAACAATGACGAGCGCCAAAGCAGCCGATCTTGTTGATACGACTGTGTCGGCAGGAAATTTCTCGACGCTTGTCGCCGCATTGAAAGCCGCGGATCTTGTGACTACGCTCAAAGGCAAAGGGCCTTTTACGGTCTTCGCGCCGACAGATGATGCTTTCAAAAAACTACCCGCTGGTGAGCTTCATAATCTTTTAAAGCCTGAAAACAAATCAAAGCTTGCAAAAATATTGACCTATCATGTCATCGGCAAAAAGGTGATGGCAGCCGATCTTGCAGGCAAAATGCTGGAAGAAAAAACCGTTGAAGGCGGCAAGTTAAAGATTGAGGCCAAAGGCATGAGTGTGAAGGTCGATAATGCGACGGTAGAGACGGCCGACGTAATGGCCGGTAATGGTGTCATTCATGTGATCGACACTGTCTTGATGCCGAAGTAACCTCGATCATAATGAAAAAGGGGCCGCGCACAGCAGCTCCTTTTTTGATTCATTCATAAATTCGAAAAATCACATCCGTCAAAATGAAACTGCTCGCCTATAAAACGCGATCAAGTTTTCAATGTTGTATCTATCAACAATCCGCCACATTCACGGCCAATCCGCCTTGCGCGGTTTCTTTATATTTAACAAGCATATCGATGCCCGTCTGGCGCATTGTTTCGATCACTTCGTCCAGTGAAACGCGATGCGTGCCATCGCCACGCAGCGAGAGGGATGCAGCAACAATCGCTTTATTCGCACCAAAGGCATTACGCTCGATGCAAGGGATTTGCACGAGACCGCCAATCGGATCGCATGTCATACCAAGATGATGTTCGAGCGCAATCTCTGCTGCGTTTTCAATTTGCTCCGGTGTACCGCCAAGCAAAGCGCAGAGACCACCAGCGGCCATGGCGGAAGCTGAACCCACTTCACCCTGGCAGCCGACTTCAGCGCCCGAGATTGACGCGTTTTGTTTGATAAGCGAGCCGACCGCAGCAGCTGTTAAGAGATAATTGCGCGAAGCTTCAAGCGAATATTCAGGGCAGAAGTCTTTTGCATAACGCAATACGGCAGGAATGATTCCGGCAGCACCATTTGTAGGCGCTGTGACGACACGGCCACCAGCTGCATTTTCTTCGTTCACCGCGATCGCATAAAGCGAAACATAATCCATGATCTCATGCGCGGGACGTTGATTGGCGCTTTTGGCGGCTTCAAGCTGTTCGGCAATTGATTTCGCGCGACGCTTCACTTTAAGACCACCGGGTAAAATCCCTTCTTGTCGGCAGCCGCGATCAATACAAGCAAACATGACATCGCGAATGCGATCGAGGCGGGCATTGATCTCGGCATCATCATACGTGACGCGTTCATTGTCGCGTTGTATCTGAGCAAAGTTTTTACCTGTTGTTTTATAGAGTTGTAAAAGTTCGGAAACATTCGTGAAGGGATAAGGCAGAGCAGGACCGCCCGCACCTCCAGCAGCTTCTTCTTCATCCGTCACAACAAAGCCGCCGCCAATAGAATAATAGGCTTTTTCAAGAAGCATCGCGCCTTCCGCACCATAGGCGGTAAATCGCAGCGCATTTGAATGGCACTTCATCAATTCTTTTTTATTCGCGACAAGATCGTCATCGAGCGTGAATGGAATCGCACGTACACCTCCAAGTTCAAGCGAGTCATTACGCGTGATTGAGGCGATGATCTCTTCAACCTGATCGGGATCAACCTCCGCCGGAAGATAGCCGGAAAGGCCCAACAATATGGCCGTCTCGGTGCCGTGGCCTTTCGCAGTCCAAGCGAGTGAGCCGAAAAGTTCCGTCTTGATCCGCCCGATGCGACCGAGGCCCAATGTCTCATTCACAAGCGCCACAAAGCGATGCGCCGCAACCATCGGCCCGACGGTGTGCGAGCTTGAGGGGCCAATGCCCACTTTAAAAAGATCAAATACGCTGATCATCGAGAATAAATCTTTCTTTATCCGAGACACTGATCAAACCAGTGTACGGATCACTATGATTAAATGATTGCGCAGACAACAAAAGAAATGAGGGCGGATATTGATCCACCCTCATTATTTTTCACTCGGCCGCGACCGCGTAGCTTTCAAGCGGCGGGCAAGAGCATATGAGATTGCGATCCCCGTACACGTTATCGACACGGTTGACCGGCGACCAATATTTATCAACACGGAAAGAGCCCGGCGGATAGCACGCATCCTCACGGCTATAGGGGCGATCCCATTCGCCAACAAGATCCTCAACTGTATGCGGCGCCCGACGCAGCGGATTGTTTTCGCGATCATGCTGACCACTCGCGATCAAATCCGCTTCCGAAGCAATGCCGATCATCGCATCGATGAATCGATCAAGTTCAGCTTTTGGTTCACTTTCCGTTGGCTCAACCATCAGCGTGCCCGCAACCGGCCAGCTCATGGTCGGCGCATGGAAGCCGCAGTCGATCAAACGCTTCGCAATGTCATCAACAGTGACGCCTGCTTTTTCATTGAGCACGCGCGTATCGAGAATGCATTCATGTGCGACACGTCCCTTGTCCGATTTATAAAGCACCGGATAGGCAGACGAGAGACGCGAAGCGATATAATTCGCGTTCAGAATTGCGACCTTGGTGGCTTGCGTCAAACCTTCACCGCCCATCATCAAGCAATAAGCCCATGAAATGAGAAGGATCGAGGCCGAACCATGAGGCGTTGCGGAGACTGCACCACCATCGCGATCTTCCGGACTACCCGGCAGGAACGGCGCGAGATGTGATTTCACACCAATCGGACCCATGCCCGGACCACCACCACCATGCGGAATCGCAAAGGTTTTGTGCATATTCAAATGCGACACGTCAGAACCGATATCTCCCGGACGCACGAGACCGACAAGCGCATTCATATTCGCGCCGTCCATATAGACTTGGCCACCATGCTTATGCGTGATCTCGCAAATTTCGCGCATGGTAGTTTCGAACACGCCATGTGTTGAGGGATAGGTGATCATGCACGCTGCGAGATTGGCAGAATGTTGTTCAGCCTTCGCTTTGAAATCCGCAACATCGATATTGCCGTCAGATGTCACGCCGATAACGACAACCTTCATGCCGACCATCTGCGCTGATGCGGGATTGGTGCCATGCGCGGATGTCGGAATGAGGCAGACATCGCGATGCGTGTCGCCACGACTATCGTGATAGGCCTTGATTGTGAGAAGGCCCGCATATTCTCCCTGCGCACCCGAATTCGGCTGCATCGAGAAGGCTTCATAACCGGTGATCTGGCAGAGCTTTTCTTCAAGATCAGCCAGCGCTTCATGATAGCCCGCAGCTTGCGCTTTTGGCGCAAAGGGATGAAGCGTTGAAAATTCCGGCCAGCTTAACGCCATCATCTCAACTGTTGCATTAAGCTTCATCGTGCATGAACCGAGCGGAATCATCGACCGGTCCAACGCCAGATCGCGGTCGGCCAAACGACGCATATAACGCGTCATTTCGGCTTCAGCGCGATTCATGTGGAACACCGGATGCGTCATATAGCTCGATGTGCGCAACATATCTTCCGGCAGGCAATAATACTCGACATCCGTATCATCGACCATATCACCACCGAAGGCGCGCCAGATCGCTTCCGTATGTTCGCGACGCGTCGTTTCATCAAATGAAATGCCGATTTTGGTTTTTCCAACGCGGCGCAGATTGATGCCCTCCGCTTCGGCCGATTTCATGATCGCGCCTTGCAGCGGACCAACTTCAATCGTGACCGTATCGAAAAAGTCTTTTGGCTCGACGGTGAAACCAAGCTTCACAAGCCCATCGACGAGACGCACCGTCTTACGATGAATGCGTTCTGCAATCGCTTTCAAGCCGACAGGACCGTGAAAGACCGCATACATCGACGCCATGACCGCAAGCAGAGCCTGCGCCGTGCAGATATTCGATGTCGCCTTCTCGCGGCGGATATGCTGTTCGCGCGTCTGCAAGCTCAGGCGATAGGCGCGGTTGCCGCGTACATCAATTGACACGCCGACGATGCGGCCGGGCATAGAACGCTTTAACGCATCCTTGACAGCCATATAGGCCGCATGCGGACCACCATAGCCAATCGGCACGCCGAAACGCTGCGTTGAACCGATTGCAATATCGGCGCCCATATCGCCCGGTGTTTTCAAAATCGTGAGCGAGAGTGGATCAGCCGCAACGCAACCCAATGCGCCTGCATCATGAAGCTTCGCAATCACATCAGTGAAGTCATGCACATGACCATAGGTGCCCGGATATTGGAAAATCGCACCAAACACATCAGCCGGTTTCAAATCGACGAAGGGGTCGCCGACAATCACGCTCCAGCCGAGCGGCTTTGCGCGTGTTTCAATGACCGCAATCGTTTGCGGGTGACAATGATGATCAACAAAGAAAGCTGTCGCTTTGTTCTTTGCCGAACGATGGCAGAGCGCCATCGCTTCTGCCGCTGCCGTGCCTTCGTCAAGAAGTGATGCGTTGGATACATCAAGACCGGTGAGATCGGAAATCATCGTCTGGAAGTTCAACAGAGCTTCAAGACGACCTTGGCTAATCTCCGGCTGATAGGGCGTGTAAGCCGTGTACCATGCCGGATTTTCAAAAATATTACGCTGGATCACAGGCGGCGTGACAGTGCCGTAATAGCCTTGTCCAATGAGGCTCGTCATCACACGATTTTTTGCCGCAACACGACGAAGGCGTTCAAGCACGCCTTGCTCGGAAAGCGCTTCACCCCAAGCCAGCGGGGTCTTCAACCGAATATCATCCGGCACGATTCCGTCGATCAACGCATCGAGACTTAGCGCGCCTACAGCGCGCAACATCTGCTCCATCTCGGCAGGAGAAGGACCGATGTGTCGGCGATTGGCGAAATCATAGGGATCGTATGGTGTTGCGATGTAGCTCATGTGATCCTCCCCTCTTGTGATCAGGCGATCAATTTTTCATAAGCGTCGCGATCCATCAGGCTTGCTGCAGCGCTCGCATCAGCAAGCCTCAAACGAAAAAACCAGCCTTTGCCTTCAGAATCGGAATTGACGAGTGAAGGATCACCCGTGATCGCATCGTTCACTTCGATGATCTCGCCCGCGAGCGGGCAATAAACATCGGATGCGGCTTTGACCGACTCAACCGTTGCAGCGGTATCGCCCTTGCCGAGTAAAGCGCCGACTTTCGGCAGATCTACGAAAACAAGATCGCCGAGCTGTTCGGCGGCATGGCTTGTAATGCCAACGGTAGCAACGCCATCTTTTACTTTGAGCCATTCGTGATCTTCTGTAAATTTTAACATGGTTTCCTCCTATTAAGAGCGCTTATATCCGGGGGTTATGAAAGGTAGATCGGTAACTTTCACCGGCAGGCGTGAGCCACGCACTTCGGCAAATAATTTCGTTCCGGTCTTGGCATAATCGGTCGGCACATAGCCCATGGCGACTGGGGCACTTATAGTTGGCCCGAAACCACCTGATGAGATGCGCCCAATCGCTTGCGATAAAGTTTCATTAGCAAATAAAGGTGCGTCTACACGAATAGGCGCGCGTCCTTCCGGCGCGATGCCGACGCGACGACGTGAGGCACTCTTTGCAAGCTGATCAAGAATAACAGCGTCGCCGGGGAATCCCCCGCTACGCGCACCACCTAAACGACGCGACTTCTGCATCGCCCATTCAAGTGCTGCTTCAACCGGCGTTGTCGTCGTATCAATATCATTGCCATAGAGGCAAAGGCCGGCCTCCAAGCGCAAACTATCGCGCGCGCCAAGCCCAATCAGATGCACATCCGGATTGGCCAAAAGTGTTTCGGCAAGCTCGACGGCTTTTGCTTCCGGAATTGAAATTTCATAGCCGTCTTCGCCCGTATAACCCGAGCGCGAGACGATGCAGGACACGCCAAGGATTTGCACTTCAGCAACATCCATAAAAGCCATCGCCGCAACAGACGGCGCAAGCTTTGACAACGCTGATTCGGCCTTCGGGCCTTGCAGCGCAAGCAATGCGCGGCCGGTCCATTCTTCAATCTCGCAATCTTTTTCGAGATGTGCGCGAAGATGCGCGATGTCTTGCGCCTTACATGCAGCGTTCACGACAATGTAGAAATAATCGCCACGATTGGCGAACATCAAATCATCGAGAATGCCACCTGTTGCGTTGGTGAAGAGACCATAACGCTGACGACCCGGCTTTACGCCCACCACATCGACCGGCATCAAACGCTCAAGCGCGAGGGCCGCATCTTCAATTTTGCCTGAGCGGGCGTACAACCGCACCTGACCCATATGACTCACATCGAAGAGACCCGCATGAGAGCGTGTATGGAGATGCTCTTTCATCACGCCTTCGGGATATTGCACCGGCATTTCATAACCGGCGAATTCAACCATTTTTCCGCCAAGTTGCAGGTGAAACGCATTCAAAGGCGTTTTCAACAGGGGTCCCAAATGTGCCATGTCGCCTGTCCCAATCCGCGCCAGCCGCCCCGCTCATGGGGGTGGAGGCATCCCCACCACATTGAATCGTTGAGGAGAGGATAACCAAAACATAGAATTTGCAAAATTGATAATATAAAGGTTAGAATGAGTAAAATTTATGATAGGGTACCTCATGCAAAATATCCCAATGGATTTGCTCAGAACCTTCGTCAAAGCCATTGAAAGCGGCAGCCTCACCCGCGCCGCGAACCTTGTGGGCCGAACGCAATCCGCTGTGAGCCTCCAAATCCGCCGCCTTGAAGAGATTGTCGGCACGCAGCTTTTCTTGCGCGATGCGCACAAACTTAACCTCACGGCCGACGGGCAAGGCTTCGCGCAATATGCCCGCCGAATTCTCGCTTTGAATGACGAGGCGCTTGCAAGCATTCAGAAGCCGACGGTGGCCGGCCGCGTGCGGCTTGGCGCGCCGCATGAATATACGGCATCGCTCTTGCCTGAATTTTTAGGCAAGTTTGCGCAATCGCATCCCAATGTCATGCTCGAAGTGACGAGCGATCTCAGCCGCAATCTGTTACGCCGTCAGCAAGAGGGCGAATTCGATCTCGTGATTGCGTTGCATGATTATCGTTCAAATAATGACGGGCGTAAAATTTACACCGAACCGCTGACATGGGTCGGGAGTGACGACCATGCACGGCATCAGCAATCACCCATTCCGCTTGTGCTCGCGCCTCCCCCTTGCATGTATCGGCAACGTGTTTTGCAAGCCTTAAATCAGCGCAAGATTCCGAACCAAGTGACGTATTTGAGTTCAAGCTACAATGGTATTTCAGCGGCCGTGAAAGCCGGTATCGGCATTACAGCGATGGCGGGTAGCACGATACCGGAGGGAAGCAGAGTTCTCACGGAGAGCGATGGTCTTCCAAGCCTTGGACAATTGGAGCTTCATCTGCATCGCGGTGGCGGCAAGACTTTTGAAGCGCTTAAGAAACTCGAAGATTATATCGAAGGAAGCTTCTCAAAAACAACGCCGCCGCGCCAAAACAAATGACACTATTGTATTCGTGATTTAATTCCACCACCCTTTATGATCTTTTTTGGGTTGACGCAGAATATCGTCGCCAGACTTAGGGGGGTCAATTTCAAGAAGATACCGTTTGGCCGGAGTCATTCTATTATAAAGCTCCGGCGTTAGATAATCCAATTGAAGAAGTTGCTGCGGCAGATCACGCCGCGTGTAAGTAAGATGCAACATGCGACGTGGCTTATCCGTCTTCTTCAATGTTCCGCTATGCCACATGGAAGAATTACAAATAATTATGGATCCGGCGGGTGCCTCGACCAAGACTTCACCAGGATAAGGAGCTGAAAGATCAGCCGGCACGCGCGCCGCTTCGTCAGGTGACAAAGGTTGAGGTTCCCAATCACCAATATTCACATAAGGAACATTGATCGGAGCCCACCAATGAGAGCCGGGAACGATGCGCGTCGGACCATTATCGAGTGTCATGTCATCAAACATGATCATCGTGTTAACAACCCACCAATCATCGTCGAATTTCTTCGGTACATCGACATGCATGTCTTGATGGCCATATCCTTTTACCGGATCGCGAATATTGGCGCCATGAACTTTGATCTCACCGAGCACATGGGCACAAAGCGCGAGCATCTCAGGGATCCATAGACATTTATCAAACGCATCAGTCTTGTTAAAAATATTTGAAAGACGACGCGCGCCGGGTTCAACATGAACTTCATGGCCACCATTATTCTTTTCTGCAGCATGGATCTGTTCAAAAGCATTGCGCATCATCTCGCAATCCGCCGGAGATAATACATTCTCAATTATAATATAGCCTTCTTCGTCGAAGGCCTTCAGTTGACTTGGACTTAATGTATCAGCTTTCACCTCAAGCTCTCGCAAAGCTTGCTTCGTGTACATGCCATCCTCCCGTCTCTTCATTCTTTATATGACGAAGGCTAACGCAGGGCTTTTTCCTTTGCAAGGATACGCAAGGGAGCCATCAGCCTTCAAAACGGGCTCATTCAAAGCCGGTTGGTTGAAAGGTTATCGGCAATTTCCCCTTTCCGAGGCAAATCGGCACCCAACCGACTGCACGTGATCGCCGCTGCGCGATTGGCAAAATCCAACGCTGCCAAAAGATTTTCCTTTGAAAGCGTTGCGAGCCCTTGTTTTTCAAGCGCGCCACACTGTTGCAATTGTATCAATAAAGCCGCGAAAAAACTATCTCCGGCACCAACCGTATCTTTCACGTCAATCTTCTGGCTCTCACTTGTCAGTTTTGTGCCATTATACTGCCAGGCCGAGACATCTTTTTTGCCACGCGTCATGATGAAGAGTTTCGGACCTTGATCCAAAACATTTTTGGCAACCTGGTCATGATCCTTTTCAGGATAGATCGCTTCGATATCCTCTTCACTTGCTTTGATGATGTCGCAAAGCGGTACAAAAAGTTCAAAAGCATGCCTCCACACAAGCGGATCCGAGATCATGCCAAGACGGATATTGGGATCAAGACAGATGAGTGATTGGATTTGTCGCTGGCGCAAGACGGAAAGCAATGCCTGCTGACTTTCTGGAAATGCCATCAAATATGAGCCGAAAGTTATCGCGGCAATCGGCAGCGATGTATCGCTCAAGTGTTGCAAGTTCAACTTGCAATCCGCACTGTCCTTGATCGGAAAATCGTAAGTCGGGTCGCCCTTTGCGTTGCGTCCCACAATCACCAGATTGGTCGGCGCCTCATAGATTTCGATAAAATCACCCTCAACCTTCTCGGCCTCTAAGTGACGTCTAAAAGACTGCCCGAACAGATCGGTTGAGAGACCCGCCGCGAGTGCCGAGCGACCACCGAGCCGTGCAAGACCAATCGCCAAATTGAACGGCGCGCCGGCCAAACGGGCACTCACATCGAGTGCACCATCAGCCTCAGCACGAACAAACAAATCAACGAGCGCCTCGCCACAAACAACAATCAAAGGTGACGCCGCATGATTCATTGCGAATATCACGCATAGGCAGCGTTATCGATAATCCGAACCGCATCGCCGTCTTTCATGATGCGCTTGCGCATGCCGCGTTTCAGGATCTCGGCATAATCATGCCCGGCTTCAGGATTACATGCCCAGACAAAAACGAGCGGCTCATCACCGACATTGATCGAGCGATGCGCCCAGTCAGGCGGGATGAATGCGCAAACACCCGGCTTCATCTCGACTGTGCGTGAGTCTCCCTCGCGCGATTCAAGCAACAAAAGACCATTGCCGGATTGCGTGTAATAAATCTCGCCCATATCGCGCCGCGCATGGAAATGACCCCGCGTCATATAAAATTCACCGCCAACATGGCCGGGAAACATCGTCGTTGTTCCAAAAAAAATATCGGATTTTGGCGGCCGATATTCAATGACGCGATAGACAAGGGGATCATTTTGAGTTTTTAGAACATCATCAAATGCGGCTTTATCCGCAAAGATTTCACGCAATTCACTTAACCGCTTTTCATAATGTCCCGTTGCGGGCGACACCGCACCGGTGAGGCCAGAAATCTGTATTCCGGCGGGAAATAAAAGTGCGTTTTCATTCGTCATGGGGTCCTCAAAATCAAAACTGACTCATTATGAAGAGTTATATCCAAATCCTATATCACAAATTGACGTGCACGCCGGCGTTGATCGTTCTTTTCATGTGCAAAGGTCACAGGCGGCAAAGGCTCACAACCGCGAATGAGATCAGATCCTTTCTCGCCGATCATGATGGTCGGCGCCCC
>Ga0194124_10000999_pt1 | contig 38880 bp, 32 predicted proteins | sample TA2KigCas0mmetaG_FD_148605 | JGI IMG/M metagenome (GOLD analysis project Ga0194124, IMG submission 148605) | Freshwater microbial communities from Lake Tanganyika, Tanzania - TA2015031 Kigoma Deep Cast 0m | ecosystem: Environmental > Aquatic > Freshwater > Lake | place: Tanzania: Lake...
GAAGACTTTTGGAAATGGATTAAATGATCAGGGGCTTGAGCAAGTCTTTGTCTAAACCCTGCCGATGCATGATTTCTTCGGCAATTCTAAGCATGTGATTGGTAAAATTGCTTGCAAACACCGCCGCCACATGCAGTGCTTTGCGGTCCTTGGAACCCATAGTACTTACCATGGGTGAGATGCTTTTTGCGAATTTTTTAAGTTTTTGCAAGGTTTCCTCATCCTCCGATTCTAGGACTAAGGGTACTTCTTCAAAATCTACCTTTTTTCCTTTTGTAAAGGACTGCAAGGGATAAAAAACTCCCGTATAACTGGCCGAGCTGTAGTCCAAAACCTCCAAGGGGACAGTTCCTGAGGTATGAACGAGTAGGCTTCCTTCCGGTAAAATGACCTGATCGGCTACTTCTGAAAGGGCATCGTCGCTTAAGGCAAGTATAAAAATTTCCGCTCGGCTTTCTGAAAAATCGAGGTCATTGGTGGGCCTGGCACTGTAAACCCTTTCCGTAATCTCTTCCGCTTGACGCAGGGTACGGGCATACACTTCCGTGATTTCATGGCCCGCATCCTCTAGGGCTGGGGCCAAATTCCAGGCTACATTTCCAGCCCCCAACAAGGCTACTCTAAATTTCATAAATGAAGTAAATGAATTTTATGAAAAAAACCATCTCCTGAATAGAAGATGGTTTATTCTGTAGAGATGAAATGGCTTACACGTGCAGGGCCCTATTTTCTGTCGCAGCCAAACAGGCCTCTTTAAAAGCTTCCGTATAGGTAGGGTGAGCATGGGACATGCGGGCAATGTCTTCTGCAGAAGCCCTAAACTCCATGGCTACTACGGCTTCGGCGATCATATCGGCAGTACGGGGCCCGATCATGTGTACCCCCAAAATCTCATCCGTGTTTGCATCTGCAAGCACCTTGACCAATCCATCGGTATCCATGGAGGCCCTGGCACGTCCAGAAGCCATAAAGGGGAATTTTCCCACTTTATAAGCTTTGCCTTCCGCTTTCAGTTGCTCCTCCGTATAGCCCACTGCAGCTACCTCTGGCCAGGTGTAGACTACTCCAGGAATCAATAGGTAGTTGATGTGCGGCTTTTGCCCAGCGATGGTCTCCGCTACAAATACCCCTTCTTCTTCAGCCTTGTGTGCCAGCATGGCTCCTTTGACCACGTCGCCAATGGCATAGATATGCGGCACGGAGGTTTGCAGGTGGTCATTTACCTGGATTTGACCTCTATCGGTGAGTATTACGCCTGCAGCAGTAGCATTGAGGCCTTCGGTGTAGGGCTTTCGACCGATGGAAACGAGCACGTAATCTCCTTTGATCTCCACGGTTTCGCCCTTGCTATTTTCTGCCTTCACTACGGCTTCTTTACCTAGGTTCTCTACTCCCGTTACCTTGTGTTGCAGGTAAAACTCAAAACCAAGCTTCTTCAATGACTTTTGCAGCTCCTTCCCCAAGGTTTTATCCATGGTGGGGATAATGGAGTCCATGTATTCGACTACAGACACCTTGGCGCCGAGTCGAGCGTAAACCGAACCAAGTTCCATCCCAATCACTCCCCCGCCAATAACGATCAGGTGCTTGGGGATTTCCTTCATCTTCAAGGCCTCCGTAGAGGTGATGATTCGTTTCTTGTCCAGGTTGATAAAGGGAAGGCTAGCAGGCTTAGATCCCGTAGCCAGGATGATATTTTTTCCTTGGATATCCGTAGCCGAACCGTCGGCTTTGGTCACCTTGAGGGTATGCGCATCCACAAAGGAGCCCAAGCCCTGGTGTACCTCTACCTTATTTTTCTTCATCAAAAACTGGATGCCCTCCACATTTTGCGTGACTACCTCATCCTTACGGGCAATCATCTGGGGAAGGTTGACCGATAGGCCCTTCAGCGAGATGCCGTGGGTAGTGAAGGTATGGGCCGCATTGTGGTAATGTTCCGAAGAGTCGAGCAGCGCCTTAGAAGGGATGCAGCCTACATTCAAGCAGGTGCCACCCAAAGTGGAATATTTCTCTACCAAGGCTGTTTTCATACCCAACTGGGCAGCACGGATGGCAGCTACATAGCCCCCTGGTCCTGATCCGATTACGATGACGTCGTACATTGTATTGTTGTTGTACCATGTACCAGGTACTAAGTACCAAGTACACGCTGGTTAGACATTCAAACTTTTTTTGAGTTTCACGACCATATTTTGGATATGGGCCAACTCGAGTTCTAATTTTTCAACTACTTCCACAGCTACATACCCAAGTCGATTGGAAAGAACCAATTGGGTATGTAATTCGAAAGAAGACCCTAGAGAGATCGCCAAGAAGTGATCAAAATCCTTTGTGGTATTTCTCCCTGCCCCCTCCGCAATGGTAGAGGGTATGGAGATCGCAGATCGATTCATTTGTGAGACCAAGCCAAACCGCTCATGCGAAGGGAATTTTTCGGTTATCTTGTAAATTTCAACTACTAAATCCATGGCCTTTTGCCAAACGGATAAATCCTTGTAACGATGCATTCTCTTGTCATTTAGGTTAAAAAATCTATCTTTTACAGTATTCAAACGGAATGACTGGCACAAAGGATAGTGTACATTGTACTTGGTACTTTGTACTTTGTACTATGTATATTCTGCCTTACACCCCAAACATCAACCTCGTCGGGTCTTCGAGCAATTGCTTTACTCGAACAAGGAAGCTTACAGATTCGCGGCCATCGATGATGCGGTGGTCGTAAGAAAGTGCCAGATACATCATCGGACGGATGACTACTTCTCCGTTTTCCGCGATGGGGCGCTCTACGATATTGTGCATCCCCAAAATGGCTGACTGGGGCGCATTGATGATGGGAGTGGACATCATGGATCCAAATATTCCTCCATTGGTGATGGTAAAGGTACCTCCCGTCATTTCTTCTATGGAGAGCTTGTTGTCTCTGGCCTTGCCCGCAAGACGCACGATTTCCTTTTCAATTTGATCGAAGGAAAGCAATTCTGCATTGCGAATCACGGGAACGACCAAGCCCTTGGGCGCAGATACAGCAATGGAAATGTCACAAAATTCATTGTAAACCAAATCGTTGCCATCAATTTGCGCATTGACCGCAGGCCATTCCTGCAAGGCTACGCATACTGCCTTGGTAAAGAAGGACATAAAGCCCAAGCCTACTCCGTGCTTTTCCTTGAATTGATCCTTGAATTTGGATCGGAGATCCATGATGGGCTTCATGTTGACCTCATTGAAGGTGGTCAACATGGCCGTTTCGTTTTTAACAGCCACCAAGCGTCTGGATACAGTTTTGCGTAGGGAAGACATTTTCTCTCTTCGCATAGCTCTAGAGCCTGTGCTGCCCACTTGAGCGGAAGGCTCAGGATTTGGGCTTTGTACCACAGGGCTAGCGGCCACTTTAGTCCCAGGCTGTGCCGAAAGCGCATCTTCTTTGGTGACTCTTCCTTCTTTCCCTGTACCTACCACAGCAGTAGCATCTATACCCTTCTCTGCCAAAATTTTGGATGCCGCTGGAGAAGGATGCCCTGCAGCATAATTGGAAGAGGTACTTGGTACTGGAGTGGATACAGGAGCAGGAGAAGATGCCGAAGGCGAAGCGCTTGCTCCTACTTCTATCCTGCAGATCAAACCTCCAATTTCCAAGACGTCTCCTTCTTTGGCTACCTGCCTCAAGATGCCAGAAGCCTCCGCAGGGAGCTCAAAGGTAGCCTTATCGGAATCCACTTCTGCGATCACTTCGTCTAAGGAGACCGCTTCTCCCTCTTTTTTTAGCCAACGCGCGAGCGTGACCTCGGTGATGGATTCTCCCACGGGGGGCACGATCATCTCTTTTACCTGGCCTACTGCGACGGGAGCTGAGGCGGCAGAAGCATCAGGAGTGGCTGGTGAGGCAGGGGCTTCAGAACTGGTACCGGCACTTGCCTCTTCAATCTCACAAACAATGCCTCCGATTTCTACTGTATCTCCTTCCTTGACCTTGATCCTCAAGGTTCCAGCCGCTTCGGCGGGAAATTCAAAGGTGGCTTTGTCGGATTCCAATTCGCAGAGTACCTCGTCGAGTTGTACGCGATCTCCGTCATTTTTAAACCATTTTCCTACGGTAACCTCCGTGATGGATTCTCCTACTGCAGGTACTTTCATTGCTTTACTCATGGCTTTCTTTATTTCATTGAGGAAGACTCCTCAGGTAAATCATTTTTTTCTTTAAATGGTACTTAAATGCCCTTCAATGCTTGCGTAACGATAGTACGCTGCTCTTCTACGTGAACCTTGTGGTATCCCGTAGCCGGGGAAGCACTAGCCTTGCGGGCAATTACACGCATAGGAAGTTCTTTGTAGAGCCTGCTCAAAAGATAATTCCAATACCCCATATTTTCAGGCTCCTCCTGTACCCACAGCAGCTCCGCATTTTTGTAGGGCTGAAGTACCTCCAAAAGCTGTTTAAGTGGTAAGGGATGAAGCTGTTCCATACGAATCAAGGCCACATCAGTGATTTTATCTTTCTCTCGGGCCTCTTCCAAGTCGTAATAGGTTTTCCCCGTGCACAGCACCACCCGTTTTACCTGTTTCGCTTGAACCGTCGTATCGGGCAATACCTCTCTAAATCTACCGGAGGTAAATTCGGAAAGAGGAGATACTACCTTAGGATGTCTCAACAGCGATTTGGGAGACATCACTACGCAGGGCTTTCTAAACTCCCAGGTCATTTGTCTACGCAACAAATGGAAAAAGTTAGATGGCTCGGTGACGTTGGCCACGATCATGTTGTATTCAGCTGCCAATTGCAAAAAGCGCTCAGGTCTGGCATTGGAATGCTCTGGACCTTGCCCTTCGTAGCCATGGGGAAGCAACATGACCAAGCCATTCATTTTTTGCCACTTGGACTCTCCTGAAGAGATAAACTGGTCAATCATGGTCTGCGCCCCATTGGCGAAGTCTCCAAACTGACCTTCCCAAAGGGTGAGGGAATGGGGATTTGCCATGGCATAACCGTATTCAAATCCCAAAACAGCATATTCAGATAGCAGGGAATTGTAGATGTAAAATTGACCCTTCCGGTCTTTCATTTCCAAGAGGGAATTGAAAGGCTGATTGTTGCTCGCATCGTGAAGCACGGCATGACGGTGAGAAAAGGTGCCACGCTGCACATCCTGACCAGTCAATCGGACGGTTTTTCCTTCCAATAGCAAGGAACCATAGGCTAGCAATTCGGCAGAGGCCCAGTTCAGTTCTTTGGTTTCAAAGAACATTTCCCTTCGCTGTTTCATCTGCGCTTCGATCTGCTTGATGGGCCTAAATGCTTTGGGGATGAAAGTGAGCGCTTCTGCTACTTTTTCTATTTTATCTGCAGCGATGCCGGTTTCCGGGGATTGCTCAAAATCCTCTGGCTTGGATCGGCGCAGATTGGCCCATTCGGTCTCAAACTTAGTCGCCTGGTAAGGCAAAGGCTTTTCTTTCACCATATTCAATCGGTCCTGCAAGAGCTGACGAAATTCCTCGTCCATCTGCGCGGCAATCTTCGCATCAAAATCCCCACGCTCCGTCAAGCGCTTCACGTAGAGTTCTCTAGGGTTGGGGTGTTTGGAAATGATATTGTAAAGTTCGGGCTGGGTAAACTTGGGTTCGTCGGACTCGTTGTGACCATGTCTACGGTAGCACACCATGTCTACAAAAATGTCTCTGCTAAATTTTTGGCGAAACTCGGCCGCTAATCGGGCGGCAAAGACCACTGCCTCTGCATTATCTCCATTGACGTGGATGACCGGTGCATCGATGATTTTGGCTACATCCGTACAGTAGATCGAGCTCCGTGCATCGTCAAAATCCGTAGTAAAGCCTACCTGATTGTTGATCACAAAGTGTATGGTACCCCCGGTATGGTAGCCTTTGAGTCCAGCCATTTGGGTCACTTCATACACAATCCCTTGTCCAGCTACTGCCGCATCCCCGTGAATGAGGATAGGCAACGCCTTTTTTACATTTCCTTTGTGTTCGTGATCTATTTTTGCTCGCACAAAGCCTTCCACCACTGGATTTACCGCCTCCAGGTGAGAGGGATTAGGGGCTAGTTTGAGGTGAATTTTTGCATTGGCTGGGGTGACAATGTCTGAGGAATACCCCATGTGGTACTTCACGTCACCATCCCCCATGGTGAGGTCCGGCTTGGCTGTCCCTTCGAATTCCGAAAAAATTTGTTCGTAGGTCTTGCCCATGATATTAGCCAGGACATTGAGTCGACCCCGGTGTGCCATGCCAATCATCACTTCCTCTACTCCCAACTGGGAGGCCGTGGTAATCACCGCATCGAGGAAGGGAATGGTGCTTTCTCCTCCTTCCAGAGAAAATCGCTTTTGACCTAGGTATTTGGTATGCAAAAAGTTTTCAAATACTACCGCCTGATTCAATTTGAATAAAATACGCTTTTTTTCTTCGTGACTTGGAGAAAAGGAAAGTGCTTCTTTTTCTATTTTGGTTTTAAACCAGTCCAAAATTTCCGCATCGCGGATATACAAGTATTCAAATCCCATGGGCCCCTCGTAAATCGTCTTTAGGGCCTGGAGAATCAGTTCCAAGGTAGCAGCGCCTAAACCAATTTCTTTACCTGCCTCAAAGACCGTTTGCATGTCTTCGGCACCCAAACCAAAATTCTCTGGATCAATCTGCGGCTTGCGGTCTCTACGCTCCCGTACGGGATTGGTCTTGGAGCGTAGGTGTGCCCTGGAGCGGTAGCCATGAATGAGTGCCCTTACTTTTATTTCTTTGGGCAGCTTCCCGATATCCATGATGGTGCCCGCAGAAGCAAGGGAGGGGGCAGGCCCAGATGTAGGCAAGGAGCTTGACCCTTCCTCTCCACCGTGATGGGTGAGTGCAAAATCAAATCCCTCAAAAAACTCTTTCCAACTAAGATCTATACTAGAAGGATCCTTCTTATATGCCGCATACAATTCGTCTATATAGGACACGTGGGCATTGGCGATGTAGGTAAATTTATCCATGGGTAACAGGGGAATAGTCAAAAATAAATGGAATAAATAAGAATAAAAAATTGCTTATTTGCTTATCCAAATATCTTAAATATATCTTAAAAAAATACAGTCCAAAATCCACGGTCCACAACAACAAATTTATAGCCCCTCCTTTGTAATGGGTATAGCTCCAATACTCACCTCATTGTTGGAGACAGCTCTGTAGGCATTGCTAGATACAAGGTCTTGATATTTCATACTAGATACTTGCCAGCCTGAAGAAGGCAAGATACTTGATACTTGATACTAATTACTTTTTCCTTACCAGAAAGTATATCCATCAGATAAATGTACTTGCCCGCCTTAGGCAGGCATTTTACACAAAATCAATTTTTACTCTAAGAATGAGCAAAAAAAAAGCAACGTCCGAAGACGTTGCTTTTATTATATAAGTTATAACCTATTACTTTAAAGTAGCAGGCCAAGGCTTACCCGCATTGGACTTCACAGCTACGGTACCAAATTCTCCGTAAGTGTTCTTCCACTCGAATGTAAGGACTGCTGGAGTTACACTCTTGAAAGTCATAGAATAACTATCACCATACTTATCTGCTCCGCTCATGGTTAACTTCCCACAAGCATCATTAATGCGAACTGCTCCATTACCCCAAGTATCTGGGTAACAAGCTGCCCAGGATCCAAAAGATCCATCAGAAACTGCATAAGCACCTGGGGCTCCAGATATTGCTGCGAAAGTAATAGAACCTGAGAATGTTTTATTACAAAAGTTCTGTAGATGATCAAATGCATAAGTACCTGCCAAATCCGAAGGACAAACCACCGCCACTGGGTACTGGAATGGAGAGTCGTAGAATGGAGCACCTGCTACGTTGGTAGTCACATTGTCAGAAGAGAATCTTCTTCCAAACTTGTCGTTCAAGACCAATCTGAATTCAAACACGTCACCGCCTTGAATACCCGCAGCTGTCAATCCAACCGCAGCAATAGCTTCAGCAGCGGTTACACTAATGTCTGCTCTTAAGAAGCGTGAAGTAGTATTTGTTTTGAAGTCAGAAGCCTGAAGTGTCTTCACCAATACATCATTTGCAGGCGTATATTTCAAACCTACACCCGGAATTAAACGTCTGTGGCGTACACGGACTTCGACAGTTTTTACCGTCTTTCCATCTTCTGCATCTACTGCCTCAATCGTCAATGCAAATTTAGAATTTGCCAAATCAAAGAAATTAAGAGTAGTGCTAGTTCTAGCAATGGTTCTAAGGTAAGCCCCGGTATTGAAATCCTTGTAAGGAACATTAGGCTCCACAAAGTCTCTGCAGGAACTAAGTAAGATGACTACCATTGCTATTAAACCGAAATTATATTTTAGCATTTTCATGTTTTCTAGTTTATAAGATTAATAAATCCAAGGTGATGCAGGATTTTTATCCCAGAACACTTGAACCGCCAAATTTTGCTTCTGCTTTGCATTAGAATTAGATACGATGTAATTCAAAGGATACAAAAAAGATCTAACAAAAGGACCTGGAATAGCTTCCAATGCAGGTTGCATTCGATTGGGCTTACCTGTTCTTCTGTATAAATCAAAAGATTCCTTACCATTACCATAAAGAGACAACCAATATTCTGTACCTATGACGTTCAAACGAGCATCATCGCTAGTAGCAGCATCGTACTGAGTACTAACGTAATTCTTGTAGTTGGTCACACGGCCAGTAAAAGTTGCAGCAGGTTCAAATGCTGAAATCAACGCACCTTCCGCACCCGCTACAGCAAAGGCACGTACGTAATCCATGTGTTTTTGGATACCAGAAAGCAACAGTGTCTTCGCATTTCCAGTGGTTCCAAGTGTCAAGGCAGCTTCAGCCAACATGAAGTCTACATATGCAGCCAACATAATAGGGTGAATTCCAGCACCTTTATTTCCCAAAGCTGGATTATTTACAGGAGTAGCGGAATTGTTGTCAAAACGCCCACCTACAGGAAATACTCCATATGCAGTTCTTTTCAAGCCATCTGGTGGAATACCGTCCGGATCCAAGTGATCTCGACCCCAGTATCCCTTGTTACCAGCAGGATTACAATATGGATAATTTCCAATTAAATAATGAGGGGGAGCGATTTGAGAAACACACTCTTGTTCATCCACATTGGTGGTATTGGTCAATACTTGACGGTACAAATAATATCGAACTCGCGGATCGTCAAAACCTTTTTCCACAGTCAAATGGTGCATGAAATGCGTTGACTGATAGTCACCGCCACCTGCAGTATACTGACCAAACTTGGGGTGTCGGGAATCTGGATCGGCTGCCGTAGTTCCAAAACGGAACACAAAATCTCCACCAGTAGTAATTAAAGCATTTCCAGCAATCAAGGCATTGATCCCGGCAGTAGAAGCCGCTTTATCTACACTCTTTGTAGTAAGGAAATACTTTAACTTAAGAGTATTCACCAACCTATTCCAGTTTGTGTAATTCCTATTGTAGAAGTAGTCATTAGGTGATCCTCCAGAAGTTGCAACAGTAAAATGAACTGATGCTTCATTTAGAATTTTAAATGCTTCAGCATAAATGGCTTGGCCATTATCTACCTTAGGATTAAAATTAGACTCATTTAACGCCTCAGAATAAGGCACATCACCATAAGTATCTACAAGATCCATCAAAACCATAGCCTTAATGGTTTTCGCAATACCCATGTGTCGTTGCAGATTACCCTTTTCAGCCAAAGGCATAAGGAATTTAATATCTGCAAGTATATTAGCATAAGAGTTAGACCAAGTTCCATTGGTAGCACCAGCAGAATAGGCTGCTTCATACAAGGCTGCCCCTTGATTGATCTGACGAGTCAGACGAGCACCACGATCAGAAATACCATACCAATGGCTCTGATAGTTCAATTGGATGCTGTTCAATAAGAAATCCGGAGATGCAGTGTTTGCATTTACTGCATTTGGGTTTTCTAATAGCTCATCCAGTTTCTCTGTACAAGACGTAGCCAAAACCATTCCGGCAGCTATCGTCAGTCCATATATAAGTTTTTTCATTTTTATTCGGTTTGGGGTTAAAAACTAAGAGTCAATGTTCCACCCAATCTTCGAGAACTAGGTCCAGTTACGAAATCAAATCCAAGACCGTTACCCACACCAACACCCAATACGTCAGTATCATAGTTCATATTTGGAGGAAAGTTAAGGGCTAGGAACCATAAGTTAGTACCGCTAATTGCAAAGTTAGCTCTCTTAAATGGCGTCTTAGCCATCAAGGTGCTTGGCAAAGAATAAGCCAAAGATACTTCTCTAAGTCGAATCATGGAACCGTCAAACACGTTAGGCTCATCAGTTGCTCCCTGATATCCAGAGAAGAAGTAATCCGCAGCAGTGATTTGACGATCATTAGGAATGTAACGGGGAGTTCCATCTGCATTGGTACCGTCTTGTCTAACACCAGGCATGATGAAGGTAAATTCACGGTCAACCTCTGGATCTTTAGTGACTCCACGGGCCAGGGTAGCCGTAACTGTATTTGACATAATCACGCCTTTGTGTCGGTATTCCATCATCGCAGAAAGTGTAAATCCTTTAAAACTAATACTGTTGATGAAGGATCCAGTCCATGCTGGATTTGGATCACCCAAAACTACTGGCTCGTTGGTTGGCTTGTGAACACCTGAAGTCAAGATAATTGGCTGTCCTGTGGCAGGGTCCCGATCAAAACCGATACCTTTAATAATATTAAAAGGTTGGCCTGGAATAGCGAAATTCCCAGAGTCGTTAAATCCTGCTATCAACACTTGTTCCAATCCACCTCCTAATTCAAGAACAATTGATTCATAGGTGGACCAGTTGATCGTAGAATTCCACTCAAAACCAGATGGAGTTGAAATTGGAGTTACCGTAGCTTGGAATTCAGCACCCCGAGTCCTGATCTTACCAATATTTATAGCAGTGGAAGTAAATCCAGTTGCAGGGTCTATTGGGGCACTCGTGATCAAATCTTTTGTATTCTTTTCATAAATTGAGAGGTCGAAACGCAACTTGTTGTTGAACATCACCCCTTCCACACCGAATTCAGCCTCACCATGAAGCTCAGGTTTCAAGTTCGGATTACCCAAGAAGTTGGATACAGCGTGAGTCGTAGTGACTACTCCGTCACGATCAAATGCTCTAGCAGACTGCGACAATACGTTACGCGTACTGTAAGCACCTGGGTAACCTGCTGAGGTACCATATCCAAGACGAAATTTCAAATCGTTAACTACTGTTGAATTCCAATCAAACGCAGTTGTTGGTAAAAAGGAAATAGATCCTCCTGGATATATAATACTTCTATTTTCTTTCTCTACAGTTGAAGTCCAGTCGTTACGAGCAGACAAGTTCAAGAATAGATAGTCGGAGTAATCCAAAGTAATGTTAGAATACACACCATATCTACGCTCATCTACACCATAATTCAAGCTACCCCCAGAATAGGCATCCGTACTTGCAGAAGTGGAAAAGTTAGAATGTCTAAACAATCCAAAAGCCAATTGGCCTTGAGAAGCTATCCCTGACTGAATGTAGGAGTCGTACCGTGAGTTAGCACCAATAAGTGCACTCATTCCGATTTTTTCTGAAAGATCCTTCTTCCAATTCAAAACAAGGTCCTGGTTCCATATGGTGTTGTTGATATTAACTGTTCTATAGTAACCGTTACGGGTTGCCAAGTCAGAGGTAGCACCACCTTTGTTGTAGAGGATCTCTTGCAATTCAGAATAGGTATCTAGACCCAAACGATACGTCATGGAGAAATTATCGTTGAAATCATAGTTCAAAGCAGTAGAGTTGAAGAAACGCTTCACATCAGAAGTATTTTTGTAATATTTTACTAACCAATTAGGGTTAGTAATGTCATTACCTCCTCTGAAGTATACAGAGCTCTTATCTACAGGGTTTTCGAACGGAAGGTTTTCCAAGTCAACGGAACGTGGGGTAAACAATACGTGGCCAAACACCGATGGGATAGAAGAACCAGACCCGTAAGATGCGTTAGCTGGAGGAGACTCCAAATCTGTGATTGCAAAGGTGAAAGACGAGTTGATGGAGAATTTGTCTGTCACTGCAGAATTCATACCCAAACCAAAATTGTACTTCACCAAGTTGTTACCAGGCACAAAACCTTCTTCGTCGGTATAGCCAAAGCTAGCATTGAAACCTGTCTTATCTCCACCACCCGCTACTTGAATAGAGGTATTGGAAATTAAACCTTGTCTAAAGAAGATTTCAGAAGGATCTTTATACGCCTTGTATTCGTACTTCACTGGAGTACCACCGACTACCCCATCTACCCAGAATTGAGGGAAGGCATTGCGTACAGAAGCTACAGAAGAAGAAGCATAGGGGTGGTTAATCAACAAACCTGTGTCCAATCTCGGACCGAAATTGGAAAAAAAGAATCCAGGAGCTTGCTGGAAACCGTTACCATAGAATTGACCGTAAGTTGGTAAAGAAGCCGCTTCGTTGGTAAATACAGACTGGTTGATGGTTACTTCAGCTGCTTTACGCTTGGATGCACCAGATTTGGTAGTAATCAAGATTACCCCGTTTCTACCTTGATCACCGTAAAGTACTGTAGCAGAAAGACCTTTAAGTACAGACATGCTCTCGATATTGTTTGGATCGATATCCAAGAATCGAGAAGAAGTAGTTGCACCACCTGTAGTAAATCCGTTCTGCGCGTTAGTAGAGGTATTAAAAGGAACACCATCCACAACGAACAAAGGCTGGTTGTTACCAGTGGCTGATTTGTAACCACGGATAATCATGTTGGTACCAGATCCAGACATACCGTTAGTAGAGGTAATATTTACCCCAGGAACTTTGCCCTGCAATACGCGGGCTACGTCTGTTTCTGGACGATTTTCCAGTTGTGCATTAGACACGGAGGTTACAGCATAACCCAATGCCTTTTTCTCCCTTTCGATACCGATCGCTGTTACTACCACTTCGGATAGCTGAGCTGCATCGACAGTCAGGGTGATGTTGACTACGGACCGGTTACCGATGGCCTCTTCCTGAGATTTCAGTCCCACGAAAGAGAAAATCAGCACATCGGATCCGGAGGGCACGTTGATGGAGTAATTACCATCCAAATCGGTGGTAGTACCCAATGTCGTGCCTTTCACAAGAACCGTTGCACCTGGCAACCCTAGACCGTCTTCCTCGGAAATTACCTTGCCGGTAATTACCCGTTGCTGCGCCGAAACCTCATAGCTGAGGGCCATGGTGAAAACCGCAACAACAAAGAGTAAAGCTTTTCTCATAAAGTGTTTAGTTTAGTTGATCTGTAAAGAAAAATGATTTGTTGGTAATTTCAAACTCCTGGGGATTTTGAATCAAATCCTTCATTTCGCTGAATATTTGGCGTTTTAACCTTCCATTAACAAAAATTAACGGGATGCCTGCTATTTTTAGGTATTAACAGAATATTATTTTGTTATTATCTAAAAATCAAAATTTTAAAAATTTTACTTTTTTTAATAAAAAAATGAGATAGGGTATAAAATTTACTTTTTTACTTCTCTAAAAAATTTTTGACTAGCAATCAATTAATTTACCTAATATAATTTTATATTTTAAGAGGTATACGATTTTAAATGGATATTAGCTCAAAAAAAATTGACTTAAAATTACTGTCAATCGCTTTTTTTATCGTTTTAATTATTGATTTTTTAAAAATTCAGGTTCTTCGTTGCTTATTTTTTAAAAATAGTCTCCGCTTACGCTCAATTAGGCAATGTATTTCGAAGGGAAGTTGAGGGAATCGCAAAATAAAATATTATCTTGTTTAATCTCCGTTTGGGCGACAGAAACCTATAGGACGAGGGATCCGGGGAAGGAAATTTGGCTCTCTTTTTAGCTAACCTCCCCCTACACCTGCCTCGAAAGCCCCTTTTAGGTAGGTAAATTTAAAAAAAAGGACTGTTTTACGCTCCTAGGCTTCACGTGGGAAAGTAAATACTTCCTTGCAGGTGATGCAAAAGTCCAGGGGAATGTCATGCGCATCCACAGGCAGGAGCTCTTCCGGCCCAAAAAAACTCAAGCCCACTTTCAAAATGGGGCGTTCCAGCTCTGCCAAAAATGCGTCGTAGTACCCTTTGCCAAATCCCAAGCGATTTCCCTTTTTATCGAAAGCCAAAAGTGGGAGAAATATCACTTCTATTTTTTCTGAGGTGGTTCGCAGGGATTCTTGGGGAACGGGAATACCCCACTCGTCTAGAAAAAAAGCAGCATCCTTGGGCAATTTCAAGGTTTCTAATTTTAAGGATTCCTTGATGACTTGGGAAGTGTAGAGGGTTTTATCCTTCCTTTCTAGGACGGCTTTTAGAAAAAAGGTATTGACCTCGTTAAAACGGTCTATGGGGAAAAACAAATGAAAATGATCCCATGAAGCCCTAGAAGCCAGCCAATGTTCCACTTGACGGGTCACCTGAAGGGACTTTTCCTTTACCTCTTCTTCACTGAGCTTCTTTCTCAGTTGCCTGTACTTTCTACGAAATTCTTCTTTGGTTTTCATTCCAAGTCCAAAATCATCATGCTAGAGTCTAGGGGATCGAAGGAGCTCATCAAGTCTTCTAGAAAATGAGGGTTTTCCAAAGAAAAATTCATGAGATTGAGCACCCGCTCTTGGGGGCTTCCCCCAGGAGATACATACTCCAGCACCGTTCTGGCTCTCTCTAATTCTACTTCCAAGCGCCTCTCCTCTGCTTTCCTAATCTTACTGCCCATCTGTTCTAAGATGGCTAAGCTTCGCACTTTCCCTGCCTCCATGGCCTTTACCAAGCCCCCTTCCAAAGATAGGGCTTGACTTGAAATCCTATCGTAAAGGGTCGAAAGCTTTTCTTTTTCTTTGGCCAAAGTGAAGTCCACTGAAGCAGAATTTTTGAGGAATTCCTTTTTCCATGGCTCCAGCTTTTGGAATACCTGTTCCCGAGTCCAAGCCAACTGTTCAATTTTCTTCTGTATCACTTTGGGGAGCACCAAGGCGAAATTTCTGGGCAAAAGCACCGGAAAGGGAACCTCAAATCCCTTAAAAAGATCGAAAAGCTGCAACCAATAGATTACTTCTGCCGGACCACCCACATACCCTAGGTTGGGCAGGATCATTTCTTGATAGAGAGGTCGCAAGATTACATTGGGACTGAAGCGCTCCGGGTGTTCCTTGACCAAGCGCTTGAGCTCCGATTCGGAAAATTGGAGAGGAGTGTGGAGCACCTCGAATTGATCCCCTTTGCGTACGATCCGCTCCCTAATTCCCTTTTCCATGTAAAACAAATTGATTTCTCTTGGAAATAGCTGCGTTCCGTAGCCCAATGCCTCTAACTTCTTGCCCGTCTGCTCCGACAGTTGAAAGCCCTTATGCTCTAAAAGATCAGCAAGAATAACTTCGGAGAAAGAAGCCTTCAACTGAGGATCATTGCCATCTACCACCACCAAGCCCTGAGCACCAAAAAGGGCATGCATGTATTTTCTTACTGCTTCTCCTAAGGTTTTGCTTTGGGTATAGGCATCGGAAAATTCTTTGGGCACAAAAGGTAGTCCCGATAAAAAAGTAGCAAAGGAAGAGTCTAATTCAAATTCACCAACCGCTCCTCGCTGGTCCGTATTCCAGGTATAGGTCTGTTGATCTAACCTGAAATGATTAATTTCTTCCACATCGTGGTCCTCTGTAGCCATCCAATATACGGGTATTATCTTGTAGTCTGGATATCGCCCTTGCAAGGCTTTGGCCAAATTGATGACCGATACAAGCTTGTAAATCACGTATAGCGGCCCTGTAAATAAATTGAGTTGGTGCCCTGTAGTGACGGTAAAAGTTTTTTCAGAATTCAGGGCCTTGAGGTTTTCTAAAACGGCTGGTTCTGGTGATACACCCTGGTATTGTCGCTCCAAGACCTCGCTAAGTACCCTCCTTTGCTGAATAGAAAATTTTTTCTGTTTTATCGCCGCATCAAAGCCTTCCTCTCGAGGAGGGTGGGAATAAAACGGTTTCAGGGCTTCTTTACCGCTGAGGTAATCCAAAAAAAAGGGAGAAAATTGACCCGTTTTTTCTAAATCTACGCAGTGTTTTTTCATCTAGGAGCTGAGAAGTCTACTTTAGCGGATTAACTTAGCACTTTGATCCAAAGTTCGTTCTTTTTTTACAACATTTAAGACTTCTTAGGTCCAGGGCAGCCAACAAATTTTCCTAAAGTGTTTCTGCCTTGCTTATTTTCCACTCCTTAAACTCGATTTAACTAGGTTTTGCCCATGCTAAATTACCAAACCTTTACCCTTGATAACGGATTGGAGGTCATCGTGCACGAAGATCCTAGCTCCAAAATCGCCGTAGTCAATCTCCTCTACAAGGTAGGATCCAGGATGGAAGAGGAAGGGAAAACAGGCTTGGCTCATTTTTTTGAGCACCTGATGTTTGGCAGCTCAGCCCATGTTCCTGTTTTTGACCGGGAGCTGGAGCGAGTGGGGGGATCATGCAATGCATTTACCAGTCCTGACATCACCAACTATTACATGACCTTGCCCTCCTCCAACCTGGAAACTGCCTTTTGGCTGGAGTCGGACCGCATGGGATTTCCTAGCCTTACCGAAAAAACCATTGAAACCCAGCGGAAGGTGGTCATAGAAGAATTTAAGCAACGTTACCTCAACCAGCCTTATGGGGATGTCTGGCATCACTTACGTGGCTTGAGTTATGAAAAACACCCCTACCGCTGGCCTACCATCGGAGAAAAGATCGCTGACATAGAAGGATTTACTGCAGAACTAGTTTGGGGTTTTTATGAAAGGCACTATCATCCCGGCAACGCCATCCTGGTCGTGGCGGGAAATGTGACCAAAGACCAGGTAGCCAGATTGGCCAATAAATGGTTTGGCCCTCTTCCTTCCAAAACTAGTGCCAAGCCCAGCCTCGCCATGGAGCCGGTACAAACCACAAAAAGAGAGAAAGAAGTTTACGCTCAAGTCCCTACCGATGCGCTTTACAAAGCCTACAAGATGCCGGGCAAAGGTGCTCCTGGCTATGTAGAGGCCGATGTGATGACCGATTTGTTGGGCTCGGGAAAATCTTCCCCATTGGAGCAGCGCTTGGTCAAGCAGGGAAACCTTTTTGCTTCCATAGGAGCTTATATCACAGGGTCCGTAGATCCAGGATTACTGATTTTTTCAGGAAAAATGGAACAGGGAATAGGTGCCCGAGAAGCAGAAGAAGCATTGCAGGAAGTGATTGTTGATTATTTTAGCCAAAAAATAGCAGAAGAATCACTTCAAAAAATCACCAACCAAGGGGAAGCCATGAAGGCCTACGAATCCATTCATGTCCTGACTCGTGCGATGAACCTAGCGTATTTTGCCCATTTAGGTAATCCTGACTTATATTGGAAAGAATTTGAGGAAAAGTCTTTCTGTAGTCCAGAACAAATTAGTTTCTGGGCCAGGCAATTGCTATCAGAAGAAAAAGCCTCCGTGCTCTATTACCAAACTTCGAAGACATGACACCATTTAGAATAGGTTTTGGATATGACGTTCACCAGCTCGGTGAAAATCGACCTTTTTGGCTTGGAGGCATTCTCGTTCCACACGACAAAGGAGCAGTAGGCCATTCGGATGCTGATGTACTTGTACACGTGATTTGCGATGCGCTGCTGGGCGCTGCCAATCTGAGAAACATTGGCTACCATTTTTCAGACCAAGACCCTGCCTACAAAGGAGTGGACAGCAAAATCCTCCTCCAAGAAGTCATGAAGATGATTCGTAAGGAAGGGTATGAACTTGGCAATGTGGATGCCACCGTGTGTTTGCAAGTCCCAAAACTCAATCCCCATATTCCTGCGATGAAAACCTGCTTGGCTAAAGTCATGGAGGTGGAAGAAAATTCGATTTCGATCAAAGCCACTACCTCGGAGCACCTGGGATTTGTGGGTAGGCAAGAGGGAGTAGCCGCCTACTGTACCGCCTTGATCTATCGCGTATGACTACTCCACAAGTAAAACTCATTACCACGGAGGACGGTTCGCATTCTCTATACCACGAGGGCTTACAGGAAACCTACCATAGCTTTCACGGGGCATTTAAGGAATCTATCCACGTTTTTATGCTGTATGGGCTAGACTCTTGGCTGGCTAGAAATCCAAAAAAATACCCCATTCGCATTTTTGAAGTTGGGTTTGGCACAGGCTTGAATGCCTGGCTAAGCTTGGTCTGGGCCGAACAAAATCAAATTCCCGTCCTTTACCACAGCATAGAACCTTTTCCTCTGGGTCCGGAGATTTACTCCCAGCTCAACTACATAGAGCAAGACCACGGGATTTGGCATTACCATAAGTATTTTTCAGCCTTGCATGAAGTTGCCTGGAACCAAGGAGGACCCCTTTCGGATTATTTCAATATCAAAAAAGATCAGGTGCGCCTAGAGGACTCAGACTTATATCCTTGTGACGTGGTTTTTTACGATGCGTTTGCTCCTAGCAAACAACCAGAACTCTGGACCAAAGAAATACTAGCCCCTGTAGTGGATGCCATGAGACCTGGAGCCGTATTTACTACCTACTGCGCAAAAGGCCAATTGAAAAGGGATTTAAAGGAATTGGGACTCCAAGTAGAAACCCTCCCTGGCCCTCCTGGAAAAAAGGAAATGACCCGGGCTTGGAAGGGTGTTTAGTGATTATTAAACCATTGTACAATGTACCAAGTACAAAGTACAAAGTAGAAATACGAAGTACGAAATACGGTATCTTATCCGCCCGGCGGGTATCTCGGCTCTAGCTTTTCAAACACTGAATATCGAAGGAAGAAGTAGGGAAACATAATTTTCCCCTTTGCATCTTAGCTCCTTTGCGCGCTTAGTTAATCTCGCAAAGACGTGAAGGCTGCCTATGGTAGGTAGGCCGCAAAGAAAAAGAAATACGAAGCCCTACCTGCGGAACCAAGTACCAATAGCTGTACGAAGTACCAATTACAATGCCCCATGATTTTTTCAGAACACGAATCCCTACTTTGTACTTGGTACTTAGTTCTTTGTACAATCTTGATCCTACTATCTTGCCGTGAACCGTGGACCAAATTAGCTCTTTAACCGCGCAATTGGTGTCCGTCCTCCCTTGGTCACTTGATCCATCTGACAAAGAATCTCCGCATCCAAAGGCAAAAAAATATCCACTCGTGAACCGAATTTGATAAATCCAAACTCCTCCCCTTGCTGTAGTGCAGACCCTTTGTCTACATACCACTTGATCCGTCGAGCCAGAGCCCCGGCAATTTGACGAACCAAGAGCGTGGTTCCCTGGGCATTTCGCAAAACCATGGTCGTTCGCTCATTTTCCGTACTAGATTTGGGATGCCATGCTGCTAAATATTTTCCAGGATGGTAGTGGAAATAGTCCACTGTGCCCGCGATGGGCGCCCTATTGACATGAACGTTAAACGGAGACATGAAAATGGAAACTTGCTTTCGCTTGTCCTTCAGGTATTCGGATTCAAAAGCTTCTTCGATGACAACTATTTTCCCATCTGCTGGAGCAAATACTAGGTAATTGTCTTGCGGAATTGGGAAAATAGGATGTCTAAAAAACTGTAAGAAAAGTAAAAAAATGACGGTGCTTAAGATAAAGGAAAGGCTAAACAAAACTCTTTCCTCTGGAAGATAATAATACAACAGAAAGTTGCCTACGGAAAGCAGAAGGAGCATCCAAAACAGCAGCGTTCTTCCTTCTTTGTGAATCGTCATCATGTGGCGCTTACGGTTAATTGTTACCCCAATTCATTCCCAAAAGCCCAATAGTTAAATCGATGATAGGGAATTACAGTGGCGTGGTAAAGAATTACCACGCCTAAAGGTATACTTTTTCAGTAAAAATACAGTTAGAATCCTCCTCGGAAGGTATAGGTTTTGGCCACTTTGTCGATTGCTACAATGTAGGCAGCAATTCTCAAAGGGACTTTGTACTTAACAGAAGCCTGATACACCGTATCAAAAGCATCTTTCATAATGCGGTCAGAGCGGCGATTGACTCGATCTGCCGTCCACTTATAACCAAGACGGTTTTGTACCCATTCAAAATAAGAAACGGTAACCCCTCCTGCATTGGCCAAGATATCTGGGACAGCCATAATACCTTTTTCGTTGAGAATGGCATCTGCCTTAGCGGAGGTTGGCCCATTGGCACCTTCCACGATAAGCTTGGCCTTGATATGATCTGCATTGGAAATGGTAATGACATCCTCGACTGCCGCAGGCACAAGTACATCTACTTGCAAGGTCAACAAATCGCCGGCTTGCTGCATGACATCTCCCCCTTTAAATCCTTCTAAGGTGCCATTGTTGCTATCTCGGTAGGCAATAGCTTCTGAGATGTTGATCCCTTTTTCGTTATAAAAAGCTCCGGTATGATCTGAAATGGCAACAATTTTTAGGCCTCGCTCTTCGAGCAATAATGCGGCCCAGCTGCCCACATTTCCAAAACCCTGCACGGCGCAAGTAGCTTGGAATGGATTAATTTTAAGTTTTTGCATGGCCGCCAGCGTAGATACCATCACTCCTCTTCCCGTGGCTTCAGTTCTTCCCAAGGAACCTCCCAAAACCAATGGCTTGCCGGTAACTACCGCAGGAATGGTCATTCCGTGCGCCTTAGAATATTCGTCCATCAACCAGGCCATTTCTCTAGGACCTGTCCCCATATCAGGAGCTGGAATATCTTTGTCTGGCCCAAATACATCAATCATGGCCATGGTGTAGGCCCGTACCAATCGCTCAATTTCTCCTTTGGACATTTCGCGAGGATTGCATCGCACCCCTCCTTTTCCTCCTCCATAAGGAATATCTACTACGGCACATTTCCAAGTCATCCACGCCGCCAAGGCCCTTACTTCGTCCAAATGAACGTCAGGCGCAAAGCGAATCCCCCCTTTGGCAGGGCCTAGGATATTGGAATGAATCACTCGAATCCCTTCAAATACCTGGATTTTACCACTATCCATGGTGATGGGTAGGGATACAATCACTTGTTTGGCTGGATTTTTAAGTACGTTGTAAACTTCGTCTGAAAGACCGAGCTTTTCTGCTGCAAGGTTAAACCTCTCCATCATAGACTCCAATGGATTTTCTCTATCCATAATTGGAGCCGGTTCTATGTAAGCCATATTGGGTTTTTTAGATTAAGTGAACTGGAAGTCAAACTTAAGTAGATTTTTAATTGCCCCCCTTGAAAATTACCAGATTTTCAAAAAAGCAGTGATAAATGGCACCGAAAGTAGCAAACCATCAAATCTATCCAAAAACCCTCCGTGACCTGGCAAGATAGTTCCCGAGTCTTTGATGGCGATGGATCTCTTGAATAATGACTCAATCAAGTCTCCGTAAGTGCCTGCAATGATGATGATACCAGCAATCACCAACCATTTCCAATCTTCCAAGACGGTAAAGTACTGGGAGATAACGAAAGCAATAGCAATGGCGGCAAAAACACCCCCTAAAAACCCTTCCCAAGACTTTTTAGGAGATACTCGTTCAAATAATTTGGTTTTCCCAAAGCGTGTACCTGCAAAATAGGCACCAGTATCGCTTGCCCATAAGATCGTTAAGCAGCCCACCAGAATTTCAAACCTATAGGCCCCATCTACGGAAAACACGGCCATGTTGAGCAAGGAAAAAGGGACGGCCACATAAAAAATTCCCAAATAGGTATATGCTATCCCCGTAAAGGGTTTTTTATCTGTTTTTTTGTAGAGCTTGATAAAAAAGGTAAGAGACACCAAAGGGAAAATCAAAAACAAATAAGGCTGGGGTAGAATTTCCTTCTCCGCCAAAAATGTCAAGGTAAAAATGATCAAACCTAATATGGTCCCAAAAGTCTTCAGAGGTAGCATACCGTCTAGGCCAGACAATTTGTAAAATTCCATTTGAGAAAAACCTAGAATGGTGGCAAAAATTATAAAATAAGCCCAATCGGAATAAATGGAGGCTAAAATCACAACCACCCCTCCTACCAAAGCTGTAATGGAGCGCTGGACCAAATTGCTATACTTATTGATATTAAAACGAGATCTCATGCTGAATCAGTTGACAAGCAAACAGGGTTTGATCCTTGGGAACCAACACATCAAACGTTCCGATGACTTGGTATACCGATTCTTTTTTATTGATTACGAAAGCAGCGATGCCTCTTTCCTCTAAAATTCCTTTCACAATTAATGCCCGAATCTCTTGTTGATCCTCAAATACTTTGGTCCAATTATTCATCCTTGACTCGATTGACTTTTTTAAAGTAAAGAAATCCAAGGCTAAGAACCAAAAATCCTCCCAGGGCTGCAGGAATTGAAATCGTATCTGTAGATTCCATGTCTATACCTACGAAACCCTGATTACTCAGGTATACTGCCAATAGCGTAAGGGAATTGTTGAGAATATGGGCAAGGATGGGATAAAATAAGCTACCCGTGTAATGGTACATGTACCCAAATAAGGCTCCTAAAAATAATCTGGGCAAAAATCCATAAAATTGAACATGAATGGCAGAGAAGATGATGGCGGTAAGCCAAATTCCCCAATGAGGGGATCGTAGATACCCTTGCAACTTGGGTTGAATTACCCCTCTAAAAAAAACTTCTTCCCCTATTCCAGCTAAAACTCCAATCACCAAGATCCCTACGAGCAATTCAGAAATGGATTGAAAATCGGTGAGGAATCGGGTGAGCTCCATGAGTTGCGTCTCCATCTCTCGCATCCACTGCTCCAGGGGCGCCAAGTTAGAAGGGAGTACCAAGTGGGAATTCCAATACACCAAAAATCCATTGAATAACATTCCTCCTACGGTCATAACTAGAATTAGACCTAAGTTTATGCCCGAAACCCTAGACCATTGGGTTTTCCAGCGGAAACTTGCTTTTTCTAGAAGAACTAAGATGATCCATGTGGCAAAGCAAAACCCTAAACCTGAACCAATGCCTTGGGTAAAGAGCAAGGCCATACGTCCATTGGGTACTTGGTAGTTTCCTTCTATCAAAACCACCAAGTCATCAAAGGATACATGAAACAATACGGGAATAAGCAAAGTAGCGATTCCCTGAAGGAATACTAAGGACCCAAAGGTGATCAATGTAATGACCACCAAAGACAAGACCCAGTTTTTTCTTGAGGCTATTTCTGCCTGAGTTTCGTATATCTCCATAATTGGGCTAAATTTACACCAAATTTAGAATTCGGTTTGGTAAAAATTGGAAATATAACACTTGGGGAGTTTCCCCTGCTTCTGGCGCCTATGGAAGACGTGAGCGACCCCCCCTTTCGGGCGGTTTGCAAGCAAAACGGGGCTGACCTCATGTATACCGAGTTTATTAGTTCGGAAGGACTGATTCGTGATGCTGCGAAAAGCGTGCAAAAACTCGATGTGTATGACTACGAACGCCCCATAGGTATTCAAATTTTTGGCGCCGAAATAGAATCCATGAGAGAAGCCGCTGCCATAGCGGAAGCAGCAGGCCCAGATATTTTGGACATCAATTACGGTTGTCCTGTACACAAAGTAGCCTGCAAAGGGGCTGGTGCGGGAATCCTTCTTGATATCGATAAAATGGTGGCCATGACTGCGGAAATCGTGAAGCGGGTAAAGCTTCCCGTCACGGTAAAGACGCGTTTGGGATGGAGCCACGATACCATAAGGATCGTTGAAGTAGCGGAAAGGTTGCAGGATGTAGGCATACAGGCCATTTCCAGCTTGGGATGGAGCCACGATACCATAAGGATCGTTGAAGTAGCGGAAAGGTTGCAGGATGTAGGCATACAGGCCATTTCCATCCATGCCCGTACTCGGCAACAAATGTATAAGGGCGATGCAGATTGGTCTTGGCTCAATTTGGTCAAAGACAATCCCCGTCTACACATCCCTGTGTTTGGCAATGGAGATATAGATTCCCCAGAAAAAGCGGCAGAATACCGTAAGAAATACCAGGTGGACGGGATGATGATAGGGCGAGCCTCTATTGGGTATCCCTGGATATTTAATGAAATCAAGCACTATCTACAAACAGGAGAAAAATTACCTGCTCCCGACCTCGCAGAAAGAATTGCAGTTACCAAGCGTCACTTGGATTTTTCCATCTCTTGGAAAGGCGAAAAACAAGGAATTTTAGAGATGCGCCGGCATTATACCAATTACTTCAGAGGCATGCCCAATTTTAAACCTTATCGCACCGAGTTGGTCACAGCAGAAACCTACCAAGAAGTAGAAGAAATCCTACTTCAAATCGCCGATGTGTTTGCAGATTATGAATTTCATGCCTAAGGCAGGCATACCACTTACTACCCAAAGATTTTCATTTATTCCTCTTCCATGACCCAAAACGCTACCGAAAAATCACTTTTAAATTGGGTACTGCTCTTGGTCTTAACGGTGATTTGGGGAAGTTCCTTTATCTTGATCAAGAGGGGATTGGAAGTATTTACTCCGGGAGAAGTGGGAGCCTACCGCATGGTAGCTGCGGCCAGTCTTTTGCTTCCTTTATCCCTACCTCGAATCAGGCAGCTAAGTAAAACTCAGGTCATCCATTTATTAATTACAGGATTACTTGGAAGTTTTATTCCTGCCTTTCTTTTTCCCATTGCCCAAACCCAGTTGAGCAGTTCGCTCACAGGAGTATTGAATGCGCTCACCCCACTTTTTGTGGTGCTGGTGGGAGCCTTATTTTTCAACACCTCCATTACCAAAAAAAATGGACTAGGCTTGGCCATCGCCTTTGTAGGAGTGCTGGTGCTAGTGACCTTTAAAGAGGGCGGAAGTTGGGAGTCCTTAACCGATATCAATGCCTATGCCTTGTTTGTCATAGCTGCATGTATCTGCTATAGCATCAATTTGCATTTCATCAAAGCCAGATTTACCCAGCTGAAATCCATAGAAATCTCCTCAATTTCTTTATTGCTAATTCTCCCCCTAGCCTTGGTGTACTTATTGGCCGGTACAGAATTTTCAAGCAAGCTTTCTACGCAGCCCCAGGCTTGGGAAGCCTTAGGATATGTTACCATTTTAGGCATGGTAGGTACAGCTACGGCTTTGATCCTATTCAATATTATGATCAAAAGTGCCAGCCCCTTTTTTGCAAGTTTGGTCACCTATACCATCCCTATTGTAGCTATTCTTTGGGGGGTTTTGGATGGAGAAGTGCTCCTGTTTGGGCACTACCTGGGCATTGCCGCGGTAATTCTTGGCGTTTGGATTGGCAATAGAAAATAAGCTCTTTTCTTGTTGAACGAGACCAAGCCTTCTTTTCAGGAATTTACCCTTTAATTCCTTTTTGGGTCCTGCCTCCAAGCATGTACCAGCATGGGTAGTTCTTGGTAGGAGGTAATACCAGCCTCTATCCCTTGAGACTTGAGAAAAAGGTCATTGGTCCATCGGCTAAATTCCAAAAAAAATGGTTTATAGCGCTCGTTTGCTTTTTGAATGGCTATCAAATCCTGTCTCAATCCAGGAGGTAAGTTTTTAATCCAAAGCTCTAGGCGTTCGGGGGATTCTCTGCGGTAGTCTCTGAGTTGATAAAGAAGCAGCCGAAGCTGTGCCGAATACCTCAGCCGAGGATCCTCTGCATAGGAGCAAATCACCCAGGCAAGGAAATTGGCTTCCCCCTCGTCGGTTACTCCAAAGCTATGCGCCATTTCATGGGCTATGGTGAAGGGCTGCTCCAAAGGATGCAAGCTAGGATCAATATAACTTTCTCCAGTATAAGGAAAGTAAATTCCTAAAATCCCAATTCTTCTCATCAATCCTGAAGGGGGAACTAGCTTGGTACGTGGATTTCCGGTGTAATTTATTCCCAAGAGGAAAAGATTCTTACGCATATTATCCCTGACCACTTCCTCCAGGAGAGCGTAGTCCATCCACTCATTTATGGCGGCTGTATCCTCTTTAATTTTTAATCTTTCTTGAGTAGCTAAATTTTGGGTGAGCTGCAATTCTGCTTCTAAAATTTCTAGAGGGAGCGGGGAAGGCAGAAGCCCCAATTGCTGGACGATGGGGGTGCGCTGGTAATTGTATCCCCAAAGCACTAAAAAAAAGAAAATTAGAACTCCAAGTGCATTGAAAAGGAAGCGCAAAGAATAATGTATCCTCTGCTTTCTCCCTACCTGAGCCTTTAGCCGAAGAATAAAAATAACTAGGATTACCCCGAAGAGAATAATAAATAAGTAAATGCTTGGGAAGGGCAATTTCCCCAAACTCAGGTCTAGAAGATTGCGCAAGAAAGGAAAAAAAGTACGGGAATAAACTTGGTCTGTAGTCTCAGGAAATTGGGCGGCTAGAAATCGCAGGACCAAAGCCAAAAGCCCCAAAATGGCCCATGACCAATTTTTCTTGACCATATGTTTGACTATATACCTTCCGACTGTACTTCCTTTACTTCAGGCAGCATTCGGGTAAGTAAATTTTGAATGCCCGCCTTCAAGGTTACTGTACTGGATGGACAGCCCGAACAAGACCCCTGTAGTAGCACCTTCACTACTCCATCGGCAAAGGAATGGAATACTATGGCTCCCCCGTCTTGCTCTACCGCGGGCCGAATATATTCGTCCAGGATTCCCTTAATTTTTTTTACTATTTCGGAATCATTCTCATCAAAAAGTGGATCCTTATCTAGGGCAACTTGAACTACCTTTTGCCCAGATTCTAAGTATTGACGGATGTGGTCCCGTAACACCTGCTGAATATCTGTCCACTCTACCTCCTGGTCCTTGGTGATGGTTACAAAATTGGAGGCGATAAATACCCGCTGTACCGAAGCAAAATTAAAAAGCTCCTTGGCTAGCTGACTGTGCTGAGCACTCGAGGCATCAGGAAAATCATAACTGACTCCCTCCTCCACCAACATAAAATTGGCTACGAATTTTAGGGAGTTAGGATTGGGATTGGCCTCCATGTAGAGGTGAACCGGTCTAGCTTGAGCTTTTAACATGGTATGGAAAATATATACTCACAAAACCAAATTGGGAACCAGAAGTTCCCTTTCGATTAAAATTTTGGTTACTTTTTTGGAAGCTTGCCCTTGGCAGCATACCAAATGCCTCCATAGAGATGCTTTAAGAAATCAGCATCTTCCCATACGGCATCCACATGCCCCAAAGCAGTATAAAATACCCTTCCTCCTTCAAAGTCATGGTACCAGGCCATTGGATGAAAGGCTCCCATGGCTTTGGCCGGCTCGTAGGTACTCTCATCTGCCTGAATCAATACCTTGATGTCGGAATTCAAACTTTTAAATTCGTATAATTCATCGGTCCACAACCAATTTACCGGCAAATGCCAGGTAGCGGGATGCTCTCGATTGACCACTTCTAGCCTAAGGGTTTGTTGCCTAGGATGAGCGAGGAAATACGCGCCAATCATGCGGTTGTACCAGGGCCAATCGTACTCGGTATCCGTAGCAGAGTGAATTCCCACTACCCCTTTTCCTGATTGCACAAACTTCTGAAAGGCAGCTTTTTGAGCTTCATTAAAAATTGTTCCTGTAGTACTCATCAACACGACAACGTCGTATTTGGCTAGGTTTTCGTCGGTAAATTGCGAGGCGTCTTCTGTGGTGTATACAGAAAAAACATGCTTTTCTCCCATTTTTTTGATTGCCATCACTCCGTTAGGAATGGACTGGTGACGAAATCCTGCGGTTTTAGAGAATACAAGGACACGAAATTGTCCCCCTTGCTGAGCCAAGCTGTTTAGAGAAATTGCAAGAAATAGAATGGCAACTAGAGCGATAGATTTACCTGTGTTCATGGGTGGATGGATGGAGGTTAGATGAGGTTTATTCAATTATAGTAAATTTTTCTTCTACTTTACTTCTAGCGAAAGCATTGAAATGCCACCATTCGCTACCAATCCCCGTAAAGCCCGCGCCTTTCATTACCTTCCTTAGAATCTCGCGGTTGGCAACCTGAGCCTTAGTAATACTTCCCTCTGCCAACATTTGAAGTTCCCGGTCTGGATAGGCAGGATATCCAAAATAATCGTAAGGAGTTCCCATATCCAAAGGTTTTCCGGATTTCACATCCATCAGGGTAAGGTCGACTGCAACTCCAAAATTATGCAATCCTCCTATTTTGGGGTCAGAAACGTACAGTGGCTTGAGACTATCTGGCTTGTCAAGGTCATCCCATAAAATTTGCTGTACACTCCTCGGGCGTGCCCCATCGTATACCAGTAAACTCAAGTTGGGATAATCCTTTTGCAAGTCTTGTTGTGCTTTGGCTAGCATTTCTGCTACCACGGGCTGTAGGTAACATCGGGTGAGGTCCCCGTATACATCTTTTTTGAAAAAATTATCTTCGGTAGAATACTTCAATTCTACCCGTATTCCTGGAATGACCTCTTCAATATCCAAAAGCCCTTGTTCCTGTAATACCTTCTCTAGAGCTGTACTTCCTGAAGTACCATCCAGAGAGTCCTTCCCAGCAAAAAGAGAATCTCTTTGAGCTTCTGTAAAATCGGCTTGGTCACTTTTGGGGGCAGAGCAAGCCATAAATAATCCAACAACCAGGTAGGTGATATTTTTCATTTCAAAATATTTTTTTTGATGACTTGGGCGGAAGCTTGGGCAGTTGGCAATACCACCACGTCGGCCAGCACCACATGTGCCGGACGAGTAAGTGCAAATGCTACGATGTCGGCAATATCTTGAGCGACCAAGGGGGTATAGCCCTGATATACCGTACTAGCGCGTTGCGCATCTCCCTTAAAGCGGACCAAGGAAAACTCTGTTTCTACTAATCCTGGGTGAATTCCCATCACTTTGATACCAAATGGATTTAGATCCATGCGCATGCCCTGAGTAAGTGCATCCACGGCATGCTTGGAGGCACAATAGACGTTGCCATTGGGATAGACTTCCTTTCCGGCAATGGAGCCTATATTGATAATGCACCCTGAATTTCTCTGGGTCATGCCTGGAATAATGGCTTTAGAAACGTATAGGAGTCCCTTTACGTTGATGTCCAGCATGGCATCCCAATCGGAAATGCTTCCTGTTTGAATAGGATCTAGCCCATGGGCATTGCCGGCATTATTGATGAGAACATCTATCTCGGACCACTCCTTAGGCAGATTCCCTAGAATTTTTTCCACTTGCTCCCGGTCCCTCACGTCAAAAACTAAGGACAGACATCGAATTCCTTGAGGCAATTTCGCTTTGAATTCCTCCAAACGCTCCGCCCTTCTACCGGTCACAATCAAGTCGTATCCCAATTTGGCAAGGGTCAAGGCACAGGCTTGTCCAATTCCAGAAGTTGCCCCAGTAACCAGCGCAATTTTATTTTTCATTTTCACAAGTTAGCAGGAAAGCAATTATTTCCTGTTTTCTTCAGCTTGAATTTTGGAAGATGGAAAAAAGAAAACATGAATCAGGGATTGCCGCTACTTCAGTAGAGTCAACTCCTCCACAAGTAGGGAAACAACAGGTAGGAGGTCGCTGCGACCAAAAAATTGATGGCTACCAAACTCAAGATTTTATCTCCGCTCACACTCCAAGCTAATCCATCTAGTGCATTTTTAGAAATGCGAATGGCCATCAGCAGGATGGGGATGATGACTGGGAAACTTAAAATCGCCATCAAGGTAGCATTGTTGCCTGCCTTCGAAGCAATCCCGCTTACCATAGTCAAACTAGACGCAAATCCTATGGTGCCCAAGATCAAGTTGAGTAGAAATAGACCTTGATCCTGCACTGGATTTCCGAGAATGACCGAGAAAACCCCATATCCCAAAAGCCCAAGGAACAAATTGAGAAAAGAGTTGTAAATAATTTTAGATAAAATGATGGATTCAGGCGAGGCGATGGTGTAGTAATACAACTGCCTACCGGCATGCTCCTGCACAAAACTTTTGGCCACGGCATTGACGGAAGAAAATAGGAGAATGATCCAAAAAAGTGCATTCCAAGTAGGAATAGATAGACTCCCTGTCTTGGCTCCCACACTGAGGTAAACGATAAAAACCGCAGAAATTACGTAAAGTAAAATCCCGTTGAGCGCAAATTTTTGCCTCCACTCTAGGGTGAATTCCTTTTTTAGTAAAGCAGCAATTTCCTTTCGCATATCGCAAAGGTAGAAACTTTCTACTTCCTTGCCACCTGCTACCGCTGCCCCTTCTCGTTTGTATTCCAAATCCCAACCCCTTAATTTTACCCGAACATTTAAATAATCGCAGGAACATGGGTTGGGAAAAATTTTTTGAGGTGTGGATGCGAATCGCAGGAAACATCACCATGAGGTATTTGGGAATTGCAGGGGTGGTGTTTCTAATTTTTTACGTGCTACTCAAAAAGCCCATGCAGCACCGAAGGATACAGCCCCTAGTTCAAAAATGGAAAAACTACCGCAGAGACATTGGGTTTTCCCTTTTGACAGTAGTCCTCTTCGCTACCATTGCTTCCTTGGTATTTGTGGTTTGGCGGCCCTATACCCAACTTTTTAGAGATCCTCTTCAGTATGGATGGGGGTATTTAGTCCTCAGCTTTCCCATGATGCTGTTGATCCACGACGCCTACTTTTACTGGGTCCACCGCATCATGCACCATCCCAAGCTTTACAAGAGGATACATCACGTTCACCACCTCTCTACCAATCCTTCTCCCTGGACAGCCTATGCTTTCCATCCTTTGGAGGCTATTCTTGAAGCAGGCATCATTCCTTTGATTGCCTTTACCCTGCCTGTTTCCCAACAAGCCTTAGGGTATTTTCTCTTGTTTCAATTTGTATACAATGTCTATGGCCATTTGGGTTACGAATTGTATCCCAAAAATTTTCACAAGCATTGGCTAGGGAAATGGATCAATACGGGCACCGCTCACAATCAACACCACCAGTATTTTCATGGGAATTACGGTTTGTACACCCTAATCTGGGACCGGCTATTTGGAACCCTAAGACCAGACAATCCAAAAAAATACGAGGAAGTCACTAAAAATTCTTGAACGCATTTGACAAAAAAATATCCCTCACCACCGGTGAGGGATAGGTACTAAGGTCATGAGGATGACTTAAAATACCCTCTCTTCTAGGTGCTCACCTAGCTTTAGCCTAGGTACTCCTTGCAGCATCCAATCTGGTGCAGGAAGTCCTTTGAGGTGGTGGTCAAAAAATTCCATCATGCGTACGCCGTAATCTTTTCGATTTTCCACTTTTCCAAGTCCATGATTTTCTCCTAGGTATTGAATCATAATCACTGACTTTTTAAGTCTTCTCAAGGCATTGTAGAATTCTACCCCTTGGGTAAAATCTACTGCTCCGTCCTTATCGTTGTGCAGCATGAGCAAGGGCGTTTGCACTTTCTTGACATGGTAAATGGGGCTATTTCTCTCGTAGGCCTCCCAGTTTTCCCAGGGACCTCCCAAAAACCTTCCTTGAGAAGCCTCAAAAATGGACATGTTGGCTGAGCCGGTATTCCAATAAATCAAGTCATACATAGAAATCATGTTGGTCAAGGGAGCTCCTGCCGCTGCGGCTTTGAAGCGATTGGTTTGGGTAATCAAAAAGGAGGTTTGGTATCCACCCCAACTGTGTCCATGAAGCCCCATTTTATCCGAGTCAATCACGCCTGTTTTCAAGGCGGCGTCTACGGCAGGAAGTACCGACCAAACCGCGGACATACCTGGATCATCCAAGGTGTAGACGATATCAGGGACCAACACGGCATAGCCGTTGCTGGTATACACACTTGGATTCCACCCCGTGCCGCTGTAGGCAGGGTTGGACCAATTGTGCAAGGTTTGGGAAAGTTTTTCGTAGTAATATACCACCGTAGGGTAGCGCATACCTTCTTGGTAGCCTGCAGGTAGAAATAAGGCTGCTTGCAGAGAATCTCCTTTAGCAGATACATAATCTACTAGCCTCACTCCCGAAGACCAGCTGTATTTTTTGAAATCAGGTGCATTTTCTGTGACTTGCTTGGCTTGTCTAAGGGAAGCATCTCCCAGATATACTTGGGTGGGCTCGTTGAACTTCTCTTTGGTGTAGGTAAAAACATTTGCCTTTTTGGCTTTGGCCAAGCCTTGGATATTAGCATCCTCCCAAAGCAAGACCTTGGCCCCTGGGGCTAGTCCAGTTTTGGCTGGTGCAAGGGTAGCTAGTCCACTTTTTTTGGTTCGCTCCCCATAGCCTCTTAGGTAGAGGGTTTTGGTAAGGTCGATACCTTTTTCATCCGGGTCCAAATTGATTCGGTATTGGTATCGGATGCCCTGCGCTCTTCCCGTTTGCGTCACGTTGACAGGCGCTTCCTTAGGAGAGAGGGGCACTTGCCAGATGTCCCAACCGTCACGCAGGAGCAGGTATTTGCTATCGCTACTCCAGCCTAAGGGGCTGAGCATTGCCAGCTTCAGGTTACGGTCTTCCTGCTCATCTACAAAAGAAACAGGTAGATTTTCGGTAAGGTTACGATGCGTATTTGAAAGGATATCATATACAAAAAAGTGTCCTTCTTTCCCATATAATAATTTCTTGCCGTCTGTAGAAGGGCGAGGCATGGAGGCTGCCGTGGGCTGGTAAAATTTCTCAAAGAGTAATTTTTTTTCTCCAGTCTTCAAATCCACTACGTAATAATCCAGATAGCTCTGGCCATTGAGGTTGATGTCCAATTCATAGGCACTTTGGTCAGCACCCAGACCAAAATGCTGGTGGGGCAAAATAGTGAGTTCCCGCATGCTGCTGTCATGGAGAGCCAGGTGTTTTTTGCTCAGAATGTCGTAGCTGGCCCAGAAACTGTAATTTTTGTCCGTACCCTCCATCACTTGCTGTCTTGACTGTAGGCGTTCGTCTTGCCAATGCCAGATAGTCATTTCAGGCTTTTTAGCATCCTTTGGTTTTGGAATAGAATCTGCACCGATTTCTTTTTTAGGGGTTTCTTTTTCCATTAAAACCAGGGGGTGAATGCCATAAAAAAGTCTGCTCAAATCATCAGACCACATGGGGCGACGGTTAGGACTGATGGTGTAGTTTTGGTTTAATCCAAGGGAGTCCTCTTTTGGGGCATACAGGATGATTTGAGGATTGGGGAGATTCTTCACCCCAAGTACAGCCCCCATTTCCTGCTTGTACTTTTTGTCCTCTTTAAATTTTAGGGCGGCAAATCCATCCCCTTTTTCTGTCCAATTGATGCTTTGGTAAGCTGCCTCATCCGAATCCAGCACCTGAATGGCATTGCTAGCCAATTGGAGCAGATACAGGCCGTTGCCCTGGGAATTGGCAGCATCCACCGCATAAGCAAGATGCGTCCCGGTTTTGTTTACTGCATGTTCTCGCACATTTCCTAGGTTTTGCGACTTGCCTGTCTTGAGGTGATGAATGAGCAAATCCGTGCCTTTGGCATCACTGTCTCCAGATTTGGGGAGGGAGATGAGTAGATGTGAGGAAGCTTCCCCATTGAAATAAAATCCCCCTATGTTTTCAAAGGTTTTTTTCTCACCCGTACCCAAGTGAATCAAATGAAGTTTTTCTTTGGTAGAATTTTCATTATTCTTTTTTTCGGCAAACTTGGGAAACTCCTTGAAGGCCATCCACTGGCTATCTTCACTAAATTCAAAGCTTGCAAAGGAAGTATTACCAATGGGAAATGACTTTTTGGTAGCCAAATCAGCTACTTTTTGGAGAATCAATTCTCCATCGGCTTCTAATCCAGTGAGCACATAGGCCATCCATTGCCCATCAGGCGAGAGTTTGTATCCACCATTAGGCATGGACTTCCAAGTAGCCACGTCTTTCCAAGAGATAGAAGGGGCCTGTTGTGCTTGCGCAAATGGAATCTGGAAGCCAAAAAGCAGGCAAAAGAGAACTAAATATTTTTTCATAACTGAGTTGGGGTAATAAAAAGATGAGCTTGGGTATCCAAGTAAAGGAAATGCTTTTAGATCATCAAGGTTTTTTATATACTACTTTCCCTGCCACCACGGTCATCTGCACCTTGGTTTGAAGCATCTCATCTTCTGGGATTTCCATGATGTTTTTGTCAAATACCGTAAAGTCTGCCGCCTTGCCCACAGCAATAGATCCTTTAAAATTTTCTTCAAATTCCGCATAGGCTCCATCCAAGGTATAAGACTTCAAGGCCTGATCCCTTGTCATTTTTTGCCCCCCCTCGTAACCGCCTTCGGGTAATCCTTTCAAGGTCTTGCGGGTCACAGATGCATAAAAGGAAGGGATAGGGTCTACCGGCTCTACGGGCGCATCGGTGCCGTTGGCAATGCGCGCTCCAGTCTTAAACAGACTCTGCCATACGTATGCCCCGTCGATGATCCGCTTTTCCCCCAAGCGATCGATGGCCCAAGGACGGTCAGAACTCAAGTGGATGGCCTGCATGGCGGCGATGACGCCCAACTTTCCAAAGCGCGGAATATCGTCCGGATGCAAATGCTGGGCATGCTCGATACGGAAGCGATGGTCTTTGGCTTCAGGAAACTTGGCAAAAGCTGCCTCGTAGCGATCCAATATTTCCTGATTGGCACGGTCCCCGATTGCGTGAGAACACACTTGAAATCCCAATGGTAAGGCCTTTTCCGACACCTCGCTAACCACCGACATGGGCAAGGTCTCGTGCCCCCGGTGGCCAGGCTTGTCTGAGTAATCCTCTAGCAACCAAGCCCCCCAAGGGCCCAAAGCCCCATCGCAATTGAGTTTGATGGAGCGTACCGTTACCCAGTGATTGGGATCTATCATAGGCCCTTTTTTATACCAGGCTTCCAACAAGTCGGGCTGTCTGCCCGTCAGCATGATATACATGCGGGCGGTCAATTTACCCTCTTTTTGAAATTTTTGCACCAAGTCAATGACCTCCTGGCCTGAACCTGCATCGTGGAAGGAAGTAATTCCCTTTTCAGCCAATTCTTTCAAGGCCAAGGTCAATGCCTCTTCATTTTTTTCTGGGGTAGTTTCAGGGATCAACTTGCTCACTAGGATGGATGCACGCTCTACCAACACCCCTGTAGGATTGCCCAGCTCGTCTCTCAACACTTCTCCTCCCTCTACTTCTTGGGTGGGCGTTTCGCTGCGCAAAGGAGTGATGCCAGCCAGCTCCATGGCTTTTTGATTGACAAAAGAGGCATGTCCAGAGGCATGAGCAAGGTATACGGGGTTATTGGGACTTACCGCACTTAGGGCTTCGTGGGTTTGAAAACCCTTGATCGTTTTTTCAGGCATCTTGAGCCACTTGTCTTGGTGCCATCCCCTGCCCGTAATCCAATCCCCAGGCTTGGCTACCGCTGCGGCTTCTGCTACTTTTTCGATAAGCTCTTCGTAGGTCTGAATCCCCATCAAATCGATTTCTAATTTGTTGTAACCAATCCCCATCAAATGGGCATGGGATTCGATAAACCCTGGCGTCATCGTCTTGCCCTGCAAGTCAATAACCTCGGTAGCGGTACCAACATAGGCCTGTATCTCAGAGGTTGTCCCCAAGGCTAGGATTAACCCATCTTTCACCGCCACGGCCTCTACTTTCGGGTTGGCTTCGTCTACCGTGTAAACGATTCCATTGATAAACACCTGATCGGCAGGCTCCGGACCCGCATGGCAGCTCCAAAGTAGGGAGCCTAAAAAAAGCGAAAAGAGAATGGATTTCATGGGGAGGTAATTGAATTCCTAAACTAGCGGATTTGATTTATGTTGGCAAGCCAATATAAGAATTGTGAAACATCAAATTCATCCTCTTGCATTGACAACCTTGGCATAAAAATCAATTTGATCAAAAAAAGGATGAAGTTTATTCATTAAAGGAATGAACACCGCCTAAAATAATAGGGATGGCGTCCTACAAAGATGGGTTGAATGCGTTATTTTGTAACAAAATTTCCAAAAATGAATCTGGATCTTCTTTATTCCCTATTTCTAAAAAGCTCAGGAGTAAGTACCGACACTAGAAAAATTGATCTAGGGAACCTCTTTTTTGCCTTAAAAGGACCAAATTTCAATGCAAACGAGTTTGCCTCCAAGGCCTTGGAGATGGGTGCTTCGGCAGTGGTGATAGATGAAGAACAACATGCAGTCCCAGGAGATGCAAGGTATTTTTTATGTGAAGATGCCTTGAGTGCTTTACAACAACTGGCAACTTACCATCGGAGAAAGTTTACCATTCCCATCATTGGCTTGACCGGATCCAATGGCAAGACCACGTCCAAAGAGTTGTTGTTTAGCGTCCTAAAGCAAAAATTCAACACCCTTGCGACCCAAGGTAACTTGAACAACCACATCGGCGTACCCTTGACCCTACTTCGCCTGACTGCAGCGCATCAAATCGGCATCATCGAGATGGGGGCCAATAAACAAGGAGATATTGAAGAACTTTGCGGCATTGCAGAACCTACGCACGGATTTATCACCAACATTGGAAAGGCACACTTGGAAGGCATGGGAGGCCCTGCGGGGGTTTTAAAAACTAAAACAGAACTATTCCAATTCCTAAAAACTCATCACGGAACCGTATTTATCAATTCCCAAGACCCGAATTTGGCACCGCTGATTGCTCGATTTGAACGCCCAGTGCTGTATCCTTCGCCTGGGGATTTCTGCGAGGTGCAATTTCATGGCGCTGATCCTTTTGTTGCCTTTTCTGTTCCTGGCGTAGCGGGAATCCAGGTCAGCTCCTTGGTTGGTGCCTATAACTTTGGAAATATTGCCAATGCACTGACTATTGGCACCTACTTTGGCGTAGCGATGGAAGATGCCGTTCGTGGAATCTTGGAATACACCCCAGAAAACATGCGTTCCCAGCTCGTAGAAAAGCGTAGCAATGTGATTGTACTGGATGCTTACAATGCCAACCCCTCCAGCATGGAGGTAGCCATCCGCACCTTTGGTAAGATGACCGGAAAAAAACACAAGATGGTCATTCTAGGAGACATGTTTGAGTTGGGGGACTATGCGGAGGAAGAACACCGCAAATTGGGTGAGCTGGTGAGCGAATTTGCCTTTGATAAGGTCTGTTTTACTGGGAAATTGATCGTGTCGGCCTTGGAAACCGCCCCATCTGCCCTGTATTTTCCAGACCCTTTTTCTTTCCGCAACTGGCTGCAAGACAGCAAGCTGGAAGACTATTTGATCCTGATCAAGGGAAGTCGTGGCATGAAGCTGGAAACGCTGCTGGAGTTTATTTGATTTAGACCTTTGAGGTCTCCAAGACCTCGAAGGTCTAATTGAGGAAAATTTAGCCTTAAACCTTCGCTGTTTTGAAAACAAAAAAGGGTAATTAGGACTTTCATACAGGTGAATTTAGCCTTAAACCTTCGCTGTTAAAAAAAACAGCAAAGGTTGTCCGACCTTTGAGGTCTCCAAGACCTCGAAGGTCTAATTGAGGAAAATTTAGCCTTAAACCTTCGCTGTTTTGAAAACAAAAAAGGGTAATTAGGACTTTCATACCTGAATATTATCCTTACCAACCCGCCATGCGTCCCTACCTAGATTTTCTTTCCGCCTTGAGTGAAAACAACCACAAAGACTGGATGGATGCCAACAAAAAGTGGTACCTAGACACTAGGGCAACTCTAGTAGAGGACGTCGAGGTACTCCTAAAAACCATGGTAGAATTGGAGTCGAGCCTAGCTTCCTTCAAGGCCAAGGATTGCCTCTTTCGACAAAATCGGGACGTACGCTTTTCTGCCAACAAAAATCCCTACAAGACCAATTTCGGGGTATACTTTTCCCCGGGAGGGAAGAAATCCCCAGGACCAGGCTACTACCTCCAAATTCAACCTGGAAATTCATTTCTGGCGGGAGGCATCTGGATGCCTGAAGCAGATACCCTCAAGAAAATCCGGAAAGAAATCGACTTCAGTGGAGCGGATTTGGAGCGGATCGTGGAAAACCCCGAGTTCAAAAAACTATTTCCTAGTCTGGAGGGAGAAAAACTCAAAACCTGCCCTAGAGATTACGAAGCCACTCACCCCTACATCGAGTACCTCAAACTAAAAAGCTTCACGGTATCCCATCCCATCTCCGACCAAGCGGTACGTACGGGTGCTTTCATTCATTTTGCGCTGGAAGGATTTCGTCAGATGAAGCCCTTGATTGACTTTCTAGGCCAAGCCCTAGAAGAAGTGGAAGACGGGGCTGGTCTGCTCTAAGCCCAACTAGGATTTGCCCGATTCCTTCGCCACTCTCCAAATTCTCCCTACCTTTGTGGCATGGTAGATTTCAAACAAATCCTCTCGGTTTCCCTCATCCTCTTTTCCGTCATTGATATCCTGGGATCCATTCCCATCATCATCAACTTACGAAAAAAAGTAGGTCACATTCAATCCGGAAAAGCGACGATTGTGGCGGGTATCCTGATGATCACTTTTCTATTGGTAGGAAAATCCATCCTCACCCTGTTTGGAATTGGCGTAGAGGATTTTGCAATTGCAGGAGCCTTGATCATCTTCGCTCTCGGGGCTGAGATGATTTTGGGGATTGAACTCTTCAAACCTGATCCCGATGCCACGGCCAGTGCCTCCATCGTGCCCATTGCCTTTCCACTGATTGCTGGAGCGGGTACGCTCACGACCATCTTGACCTTGAAGGCAGAATTTGAGCAGATCAACATTGCCATTGGCATCCTACTCAACCTGATTTTTGTGTTTATCGTGCTAAAAAGTACCACCTGGCTGGAACGCAAACTCGGCAAAACGGGTGTGGACGTCCTACGCCGCATATTTGGAATTATTCTCTTGTCGATTGCTGTAAAAATCTTCAAGACCAACGCTTTTCCATTGGCAGGAGGATGAAAATACCAGGCTTCGCTTTTTTTGATTTCTTTGTAGCATGATTGTCATTTTTACCGATGGAGCCGCCAAAGGCAACCCCGGCCCAGGGGGCTATGGGGCGGTCTTAAAGTTTGCACAGCACCGCAAAGAACTTTCGGAGGG
>Ga0194124_10001000_pt1 | contig 38868 bp, 50 predicted proteins | sample TA2KigCas0mmetaG_FD_148605 | JGI IMG/M metagenome (GOLD analysis project Ga0194124, IMG submission 148605) | Freshwater microbial communities from Lake Tanganyika, Tanzania - TA2015031 Kigoma Deep Cast 0m | ecosystem: Environmental > Aquatic > Freshwater > Lake | place: Tanzania: Lake...
TCCCAAGCATCGAGATGGCGCGTTATTTAAGCCTTGCTACATGTACGCCAATCTTGCGTCTAGGTATATGGGTGCACAGCCAGAAGAGCGTATTGAGCTTACCTTAGACCGCATTCTCGATGCAGGATTTAGTGATTAACTTTATGGAAAATCAAGAATACGATCCAAACGAAGAAATCAAAGCTATTGAGGGTAAATTAGCTTTGATGTTCGGAGCGATTACAGCAGTTCTTACAGCTCTATTAGCCTCAATTGTCGTACTACTCAAGTGGCACTGGGGAATCGCCCTTGGGCTAGGTTTAGGTATTGGTGTGGGTATGGCCTGCGTACATAACTGGCTAGGCGCTAGAATGGCTCTTAAGTATAATCTTGAGATTTCTTACAGCACGATGGAAAGAGTTTTTCGTCAGCGAGAGAGTAAGCAGCCACAGACCTCTGTTGTTGTGTACGTTGAACCACCCGTCAAAAAAGATCCTTGGATTCATGGCTAAGTTATGCAGCAATATCTTGATCTAGTTCGTGACGTTCTTGAAAATGGAACCCGTAAGGTAGACCGTACCGGAGTCGGTACGCTTAGTGTAGCTGGACGCTCTCTTCGGTTCAAGATGAGCGATGGGTTTCCGCTCCTCACAACTAAGAAGGTTCCTTTTCGGTTACCGCTTGAAGAAATGTTTTTCTTTATTCGCGGGGAAGATAACAATAACTACCTACGCCAGCGTAAGGTTACGATCTGGGATGAGTGGGCCGACCCCGAAACCGGAGATTTAGGTAGGCTTTACGGAGTTCAGTGGAGAAACTGGACCAGCCTCGTCACAATGCCCCACTCCCAATTTAGCAAGTCCTATCCTGACAAAGCTACACGAAAGATTTTAAATCATATAGGGCAGACCCATAAGCTTTTCCCTGTATCGGATTGGGAAATGGTATCCGCTGTCGAGGTTAATGCTGATGGGGTTGAACTTATCCGTGTAGTCGATCAGTTGAGAAAAGCTGAATGGCAACTTAAGAACGATCCTAATTCCCGTAGAATCATTGTAACTGCGTGGAACCCAGGCGAGCTTGAGCTTATGGCTTTACCCCCTTGCCACTATACACATCAGCTTATCGTAAATGGCACCAAGTTATCCATGATCTTGAGCATACGCAGCAACGACTTAGGTTTGGGTTGTCCATTTAATATCGCCCAGTACGCTGCGCTACTCCATATGTATGCCGTAGTTTCTCATCTCGATCCTGATGAGTTGATTATCAATATTGGGGACGCCCACGTCTATCTTAATCACGTAGAAGCCCTTGAAGAACAACTTAAGCGTGAGCCGAGGCCACTACCCAAGTTGTTTATTGACCAAAACGTAACACGGGTAGAGGATTTTAATATTAACCACTTTTGCCTTGAGGGGTATGATCCCCACCCTCATATCAAGCTGGATGTTGCCGTTTAATAATTTCAGTAGGTATGATCAATAAAATTGTTATTTCATATCTTTTGCGTCATGCAGCAAAAGTACGCGAGAATCCATTAGAAGCGGGAACCCCAGTACGGGTTTACCGAAATCTTCATAATGGTAAACTCAGTGTACAGGTTAAGCAAGACGGTAAGTGGAAAGTCCACGCTCACGTTGATGATATTGTTTTAGATGACTCGAAATTCAAAGTGAGTCAGGCTGGGCGGGAGCGAGTTATACGCGAAAAAGCTAAAAACGTTCACGCTTTTATACTAGGAAACGTGGCCGCTAGCGGAGATTTTAACTTGAATAATTCTCGTCAAGTTACGTATAATCCCTACAAAATGGAAAATTTCAGCACTAAAGACGATGGCCAGTCTATCTTCTCGGCTCGAAAAACTCGCGTTCAGTCATCTGGACATATTCACGCTCAGTAGATCGCTATAGTATGGAGTATCCTCTCTTCTGTAGAACCGAGTGCCTGCGTGATCTTCCGCCCTGACCGCCCTGACCTAGACCTTAGTAATCTAGGAGCCGAGTCTTTAGTCCTAGACCCAGAGTACCTCGATGGCGCAGTTATCGGCGTTCACGCTGGTCGCGTGGTTTACGATTACGATCTTATTGTCGATTGCTATGTTGCCAACAATGAAGATAAGAACTTAGATACTTGGCAAGAGTTTGTTGACTTCAACACTATCCGTGCTATCCCTTATTACGGTGAGCAGGCCCCTATAGTTGTTTCCAGCGATCCGTGGTTAGTTGAAGAGCATGAGCAAGAAGAAGATGCGATCTTCATTACGATTGATAACAAAAAGCGCCTAGTTGTAGGGGATTAGAGAATGTACGACGACGAAGAAGACCTTCCTCTTGCGCTTGCAAAGAAATACCCACATCTTCTCATGGTGAGCCCAGTTACCGGTAAACCCACCGAATACACTGTCTGTTCTCAGTACCCACTTGGGTGGTTTAAAATTATTGAACAGCTTGTGCAGAAAGTAGATGCCCTCAATCTGCCTTCCAGCATATTCTTCACCCAAATCAAAGAGAAGTTCGGTACGCTACGGTCCTATACGTCTTACCATACCGAAGAGCTAGGGCAGCTTATTACTGAAGCAGAGCAAAAGAGCGCGGTGACGTGTGAGGTTTGTGGCGAGCCCGGAAGAACAAGGAATTTGGTCTGGATTGCTACTCTTTGTGACACGCATATTGGGCCCGAGCTAGAACTGCTAGAAGAATCCGAAGAATAATCTTATGCTTGCCGTTTTCCTATTACCTTTAGCATTGGTCCCCGCCCCAGAAGTTGTTGATGCTCAAAATCTTCGCTTTCGGGATATGCCTTGGGGTGCTAAAGTTACTGAAGTCAAAGCTCCGTTAGGATTTACCTTTCGGGATTCGATGAGACCCAACTCACGCGCTTGGCGGGGGATGATTGGTAAAGACGATACTGTAATTGTTTATGCCTTCACACCTGTAACAGAACGTCTCTCCGAGGTAACCCTAATTATCGTCAAGGAAAGCAAGTTTTTTTCTGCTAAATCACGGTATCATCATTACCGAAAACTATTGACACGAAACTACGGTAACCCTACCCAGTCCTACGAGTTTTTCCCCATTAGCTACCTTGCAACTTCAAACGGGGAAGATTTAGCTTTAGCGGAAGGGAAATACGTTTTGTCTAACTTTTGGGATAAATTTACAAAGACTTTCATAGGTATGGCAATCACTCCGGAGGGGTGGACGTGTGTCACATTTGAAAGCAATGAGATGAGGCAATCCGTGGCTGAAGAAAGTCGAATGATTCTTAGATGACTGCTAGCGAAAGAGCTCAGGAGTTAAAATCTCTGTTGCAGATGAGCTATGATATGGCGGAGCGCGTTAGTCAGCTTTTACGAGAAAAGCAAACTCTAACAGTTTATGAGCTCTATACTGACTTAGAGAAGGTATCTTGTTTGTTAGATAAAGCCCTCAAGGAGTCTCTGTATGGATCCTACTAAAATCGCTTTTGCCGCTTCTGTCGTTTCAATCTTGTTAACCGGACTTGCCGTACTAGAAGTTCGTAAGCTATATGTAGAAGTTGCATCCTTGCTGTTTCAGGTCGATATGGTATCCACCAAGCTTCGTGCCCTACAGAATAATTTGAGTAAAACACATGACCTACGAGCAACTAGAGCAGCAGAATCGGATTCTTAAATCTACTCTAGATCTTGTTATATTTACTGTACTTTCTGAAGAACAGGCCCCAGCTTGTTTAGTGGAAAGATTAGAGACTATTATTGAAGATGTCTTTCCTAATGCACCCAGACCATAAGTTTGAAGTTGTCATTGCCGTTAACTTAAAAAAAGTTATTGGTAAAACTAATAGACTGCCGTGGAAAAGCCCCGAGGACTTAGCTCATTTTAAAGCTTTAACTAATGGCCATACTATAGTTATGGGAAGAAAAACCTTTGAGTCTTTAGGTAGAAGACTTCCTAATCGTTATCACGTTGTAGTGTCTCATAATGAAGCTTACCGACACTGGGCGTATCAACCTGACCTTGTGGTTTGCGATATTGAAGAGGCTCTAAACCTAAGAAAAAAAGAGCCAGTATTTTTGATTGGAGGGGCTCAAGTTATTAACGAAGCCTTTAGTAAAGATTTAGTGAGAAAAATACATCTAACTACAGTGTTTGATTTAACTGAAGGGGATGTTGTTTTACCTACTGTTCCAGAAGGATTCAAGCTTATCCAGTCTACTGATAGAACAGATTGTATCCCAGAGCTAAGATTTCAAGTTTTCACTAAGCAATGAGCAATAATAGGCTTTCAGTCCTAAAAGAATCTATCTTAGCTAAGCGCTTAAATGTATTTGACTGCTTAGAGCATTATGAGCTAGACGATGTTTGGGATGGCTCGCGGCATGAGCAGCAAATAAAATGTCCTGGATTTCACGGGGATGACCGCCGTAAGTCTGCCCGCATCTACGAAAACGGAACAATGTTCTGCTGGGCCTGCGACTCATCTTATGACATCTTTGCGTTTGAGATGAAGTTTACTGGGCAATCTTTTAGTGATGCAGTTTACGCATTAGCTCAGCGATATGGCATAGAGTATGAAATTGACGATGATCAGTTTGAGTCTCGTGGCCTTTCGGAAATCAAAGATTTATTCAAGACTATTGAAGCTAAGAAACCTCAAAAAAGATTTGACGATCACTTAAAACAAGTAAGTGCTAAAATTTTAGCTAGAAAAGATTTACTAGCACTAGAGGATTTCCAGAAATACTGGTACGTCCTCGACCAGTTGGCGTGGCGCGTATTAGTCAATCAGGTTCCTGCCGAGCAGGCTATAATGCACTTGGAGTCGATTTATCGAGAAGCGGTATCTAAGCGTGCTTGAAGATTGGGATTTTTACGGTGAGCTGGGGGCAGATGTTACAGAAGATCCCGCCGAAGCTGAGGATACTAGCAAAAATTGGATTAAAGAGTCCAAGCTTTTTCTTGTTTCAAATATTGAGCACTTAAGAGATATTTTCTCCAGAATACCGGATAATGCTGATGTAGCTCACGATACAGAGACCACAAGTTTAGATACAGAAACCGCAAAACTTGTGGGAATCAGCATGGCCTACGACGATCCTCTTGACGGCTTACAGGCCTTTTATATTCCGGTGGGCCATACATTAGATGTCCGCTTAAATTTGGACATGCAGGAAGCACTTAATGAAGTTGTCAAGCTAGGTAATCGAGTTAAGTATATTTTCTACAACTCTAAGTACGACTTAGGTATTTATAAAGCTCGTGGTATTTACTTTCCCAACAAAGAAGATGCTATGGTTTCTGTTTTCTGCCATGACACAGGACATAAAGGTTTAGGTCTTAAGTTGTCCAGTAAAAGATTCTTTGGCGAAGGCATGATTGAGATTACTGACATGTTTGAGTCCAAAGAGGCAGAGCGGCTACAGGCAAAGTACGAAGTAGAGATGGAAGAGTATCAGCGAAACTTAGCTATTTTTGAAGCAGCTTCCGCAGAGTACGAAGAAGCTAAGCTCACTAAGTCAAAGAAGATGCTTAAGCCATATAAGAAGAACTTTAACTGCGACAAAGTGCCCGCACTAGAGAAGCCTAAGATTTCTCGTAAAGATTTAGACTTCTCCGCGCTATCCGCGAATGAATCCTATACGTATGCTGCGTCTGACGCTTTGCAGACATTAAAAATCTTCCGTCACCTGTCCTTTATTCGTTTGACAGAGAAAGAAGCTACCGATAAGTATCCTCTTGTAAAGTCTGCAGGACAAAGTTTTATCTACAAAGTAGAGAACAAGCTTATCGATGCGCTTATCGACATGGAATCGAATAAAGTTCGTATTGATGTAGATTACGTCAAGCGTGTCGCACCCTCTGTAATTAATGAGATCTACACAACGATGGTAGACGTTTATAAAGATTTGAAAATACCAAACGACTTTGGTAGCCGTTCTGACTTTTTCTACCGAATGACGCAGCTACCTTTTAAAATTAGGTACGTGGTAGATGAATTTGTTTACGACTCTAAAGGTAACCTAAAGTCAATTAGGGGAACTATTAACGGTAACAAGTGTAATATTGACCCTAAAACTTACAATGAAGGTACTTGCATCGGTTCTTATACAGAAGGGTTTTTACAGGATGTAAAAGTTACTATCTTTGGCGCACCAGAGCTTTTGCCCGACTTAGATAGTTTTGAGGCTGAGATGGTGTACCCAGAGAAAACTGAGTTTTTCATAGACAGCCCTAGTAAAGTTGGTCATTTATTGTTCACTCCTAAAGATATGGACATTGATTTTTATAATGGCATACCCATTGACTCTTACATTGCCGAAGTATCAAGCGGATTCGGTGACCAAAAGAAAGTGACTAATGTTAATATCCGGGGCCTTCGAGAGAGGTTAGATACTAAGTTTGACGAAGAAGATATCTTTAGGATTAAGGGTTTTGGAATTAAAGGCGGAAAAGTCACTGAAAAAGCAGGACAATGGCAGACTGATGATAAAACTCTTACTCCATTAGCTAGCCAGAATAAAGTTATTGAATCTGTTCTACAGTATCGTAAGCGCAAAAAGAATTTAAGCACTTACATTATGCCTTTTTACAATATGAAACCCGCCGCTGACGGAAACTACTATGCTAAGTTTGCATTCAGGAGTATGGCAGCACCTTCCGGAAGGCTAGCCGCCGGTGACAGTGAAGGCGCCGGTTATATCGGAGTAAACGCCCAAGCAATTCCGAGTAACGACGCCGCATTTTGGGTAGATACAAAGAGGATTTTTTCTCGATGAATCCAGAAGAGATTGAACGTACCGCAATGTTTCGTCAAGAAGTTAAGCGAAAAGTAGGGGGCCATTCTGTAAAAGATTATGTTCTTATTTCTGAAGCAGAGAAAGATACTTACCCGGAAGAAGAGCAAGCTAAGCTTAGGCCCATTAAACTTCCCGTATACGATGAGCATTTTATACAGCACTTAGGTGAAGAGCACTGTATTCGTCCTACGTGCAATGGCTGTCGGTATATTGATTCTTGTCAGCACACTTTTGAGAGATTAGACCTATCTGGCGCTTCTAATATTAGACGAGCCTTTATTGCAAGAGACGGGTACTCGATAGCTGCAATAGACTATTCGGGTATTGAACTACGTGTCGCAGCCAACTTAGCGCAGGAAGATGTTTGGATTAATGCCTTCTTGGGGGGTAAAGATATCCACGAGGAAACTGCCCGAGCAATCTTCCGGGAAGAGTACGAAGTAGATGCAAAGTTTAAGCGTAAGCTAGCTAAATGTGTAACAGCAGATACTTCGATCAAGGTTCGGTTCAACTCAGGATCAGTAATAGAAATACCTATTGGGTTACTTTTCCAGAATCTACCCGAAGATGAAGAAGATAGATTCTTTTCTGCCCCGGTAAATCTAAACGTAGTTAATGAGTTTGGCGAACCTAAACACGTAGATAAACTCTACTACGGTGGCGTCAAGGATACAGTACGTTTAGATTTTGAAGATGGCAAGAGTATCGAAGGGAGTTTCGTACATCGACTTCGGGTTATTGATGTTTCCGGCGCCTATATCTGGAAACATCTAGATGAGATCACGGAAGACGATCTTGTTGTAACTTTTGAAGCTTAGTCTTTTCGAGAGAGAGCTTCTATAATCTTAAAAATTACAACCAAGTAACCCAGTATAATAAGCAGGGCACTGAACGGCGTCCTGAACCAGTGGAAGCCTTCCTCTTCCACTTTTTCCATTAGACTGTTCAGGGCGAATCCTAAAACAAAGAGCTCTAGAATGGTCCAGAAGAGGAACCTGATTGCCATCATGAGGGTCATAGTGCCCCTACTGTAGCAACAGCAATGTCCGGTGTCAACCTTTTTACTTCTTAGTTGCCTCCTTAATTTGTAACCCTCGCAGCAATATACTTGGAACAGAGCAGAAAATGGATTCCGATTCCCAAAAGAAGAAGCCCTCTGGGCAGAAGGTAGCACCGAGCTTCGTTGACGGTGTTCCTATTCTTCAAGTCGCATCCAACTCCCCGCCGGCTTCAGTAGCAGGGGCTGTTGCAGGGTGCGTGAGGGATTACCGGAGTTGCTTCCTGCAGGCAATTGGTGCGGGGGCGGTAAATCAGGCAGTTAAAGCAGTTGCGATTGCCCGTGGCTATCTTGCCCCATCCGGGGACGATATTGTCTGTATTCCCCAGTTCCACGACGTGAAGATTGGCGAAGAAGAGAGAACAACAATCCGACTTCTCGTCGTAGTTCGCTAATTTAAAGCAGATTTAATAATTTTCTGCACTCACCGGCTCAGTTTTTTGGTATACTGAGTTTACGGAGGTTGCAGAAATGAAAAAGTTCGTGGCGGCGTTTAGTTCAGCTCTAATTACAGGCTGCTCTCTACAGGTGGCGGATACTTCTCTGCCCGTATTGGGCCGCGTGGCGCCTGCCGTAGAGTCCCCTGCCCCCAGTAACGATCTAGAGAATTTTCTTGTCATTACTAGAGTTGTCGGATTCCCTAGTACAATTGCGACAAATGAAACGGCCCTTCTTATGGTTGAGTATCAGGAGAATATGGGCAGGCCTGTGAGCGTTTCTTGGTTCTGCGATAAAGGAACGCTGGTTTCCGATAAAGGGCTTAGGGTCAATTGGGTTGCCCCACCTACTCCGCAGGTATGTGACTGCGAAGTGACTGTAAAGAGCAAGTCCGGCAGTGTTCGGTCCACGGTTAGGTTTACAGTTAAGTAGCTTTATTTTTTAAGGGCTCTACAGACTATAATGTTTGTAGAGCCCTTTTAATTGTGTATTTAATTAATTACTTAGGGGCTCACTGTTGGTCTCAAAAAGGACACAGAGTTGGAAAATCCCGAGTTTGAGGGTGTTCCGCAGCAAGACGGCATAGATTTCCCTTACTTAGATAGGGATGAAGCGATGTTTTTGCTAGGTAGAATCAGAGATGGCCTAGAGTGCTCTTTATGTCCAAGATGGTCTCGGGGCTGTACAGCTAACCACACTCGTGCCGAGATGATGGGTATACCACTAAAGCAGTTTGTCGAGAGACAAATTTCAGGCACAGAAGGCCACATGTGCGCTAAGCTTCGTAATATTGTTAATATGTCAGAAGCCGAACTAGATCAGCTCCATAAGAGTTACGATGCTCAGATGAAATCTAAGATAGGATTTTTAGATAAGATTGAAGGTAAAGTTACTTATCGAAATGACAGCTTAGAGAATCAAGTACAAGAAGTAGAGCGCCGACTGAACGATAAACTGCACGCTACTCGTGAGTATTACGAAAAGCAAATGGCAGCTCTTAGGCTTGAAGCTAACAGAAAAATTGAAGAGGCAATGCGCGTCAAAGAAACACAGCAGTACCTGTTTGACCAAGCGACAGCACTAGAGGAGACTCGCCACGAGCTCACTCGGATGCAGGCAGAAGCTGAGGCACTTCGTCTCGAAAATGCTCAATTAAAGCAAAATCAACCCCCTCAGCCGTAGCTATAATCCGGACAGGAGGGACCCTCTTGTCCATTATGTCAGACCTAAAGCTGCCTCTCCCCCGAGAGATTTTCCGATCCTCTGGCTTTGTTGATGAGGTACGTGAGTCTCAGGTTAAAATGTCTGAGATTTGTTTAGCTTCGATGATTTCAGGTGAATCATCTATTGTCGAAGCACCAACGGGAACGGGAAAAGGGCTTGCCTACCTTATTCCGGCTATTCTTTACGCAAAAAAGACAGGCCAGAAAGTCGTCGTCAGTACAGCTACTACGACTCTTCAAGACCAGTTGTTCCATAAAGATATTCCGTATTTGCAGAAGAAACTTTACGAAAACTTTGGCATTGAGTTTACTGCTGCTTTAGTTAAGGGCAGAAGCCATTATCTCTGTACACATCGACTTGACGTTAAGCTTGACTTAGAGCCCTTAGCGGTCCCGCTTCCCGTCTTAGCGTGGCGTCGGGAAACCTCTACAGGAGATGTTGCAGAAGTCCAGACAGAAACAGGTTTGCCGGGCTGGTCTAACGTTAATGCTGATTACGCTTCTTGTAATGAAAAGTGTGCTTATCATCCTCGTTCAGGCGAAGAAACCGAAGGACAGTGCTTCTTTTATCGAGCAAAGACTAATGCCAATCAAGCTGACGTTATTGTAGCTAACCACGCTCTAGTGGCACTGTCTATTATTGAAGGCAAACATCTACCAGAGTACAAAGTTCTTGTGGTTGATGAAGCCCATCAATTCGAAAAGTACATGATTAGCGCCCTTACTGCAGAAGTTTCTCACCGGGCAATCATGCAGTTCATTGACCCCCGTAGAGATGCCATTGGTTTTACAGAGGAAACAGCCAACGATCTTGTCTCAGGATTTAAAGGTATTGTAGGCACAAAGCCTATGAGCTTTACGATTGACCCTAAGCCTTTAAATGCCTACGACAAATTTCGTAAAGCAGTTGTAGCAGTTGGTATCGCATTTGAGGCCCAGAAGAGTAATTCTAGAGTCGCTGATTTTGGCAGGTTTATTCAAACGCTAAACCAGCTAGTAGATAACATCGAGAACAAGTACAGCTTCACCCGTGTCGAGTGGCGCCCAGAGGCCAAGGGTTCGGATTTCATCCCCGCGAGTATTCAGTCTGGGCCAATAAACGTTGCCTACTTTTTACGTACCAAGCTCTACCCAGAAGTTGCTACTGTATTCACATCAGCTACGTTGTCTTCGACGGGTAACACGTTTACTTACTTCAAGAAGATGATGGGCGTTGAGCCGAAGTTTGAGGTTAGCTTGCCTACACCGTTTGATTACCCCAAGCAGTGCCTTCTTTATATTCCGAAGGGTGGGCATCCAGTGCCTAGTGCCACTGACAGAAAACTGAACGATCTTTACCAAGATTGGTTTGCTTCACAAACCCTAAAACTTTTGGAGCTTAGTAAAGGCCGCGCTTTCGTTCTCTTTACTAGTTACGCTCACATGAATATTGCTTTCGAGAAGATCAGCAAAAAGACCAAGTTTCCTTGCAAGAGGCAAGGTGAGTCATCACGCGAGTTCTTAGTCCGGTGGTTCAAAGAGACGCCAAACTCGGTCTTATTTGGGACAAAGACTTTCTGGGAGGGCATCTCGATTGACGGGGATGACTTGTCCCTTGTGGTAATCGATAAAGTTCCTTTCAAACCGGAGTCAGATCCTTTAATGAAAGCCAAAGCAGATCACTATAAAATATCTAGCATGTTTGATTATATCCAACTGCCTGAGGCGATTATCGACCTTAAACAGGGATTTGGTAGATTGATTCGAACTCGATCTGATAAAGGTATTGTGGCAATCCTTGATCCAAGAATCCATAATGCGAATTATGGCAAAAGGGTTATAAGCGCCTTACCCCCAGTACATCTAGCTACATCCCTAGATGACAAGCTCTTTTTGAAGTATTTGCCATGAATGAAGCCCAGCGACAGACTTTAGCGCTCCTTCAGTCGGAAGGTGCAAAGATTGGTGCTACGAAGCTAATTAAGAAAACTTATGGGCAGGCAAAAGTCTACGATTTGTCCGTAGGCGATGGACACACGTTTATCGGCAACAATTTAGTCAATCATAACACCTGTAACTTCTCTAATCTATACGGCGGAAGCCCACAGGCGCTTGCCGCTGCGGCGGGCATACCTGTCAATGACGCCAAAGTTATTTGGCAGGGATGGTGGGATGGGCTGCCTAAGATTAAACTCTGGCGTAGCAAACAAGAACGTATGGCTGAGACTCAGGGGTTTATAAAGACTTTCTTCGGTAGAAAAATCATGTTAGCTGATGCCCAGCTTCAGGTTCCTAAGTTTGGGCGTAACCTAGAAGAGAAACTACTTATCTCTAGAAAGAATGCAGCGTACCGGCAGTCAATCAATTATCCGGTACAAGGTTCGGCTAGTGATGTGATGAAGATTGCAATGTCAAATGTGTATACATGGATTAAAGCAAAAAAGCTAGAAAATGATGTACGCATGCTTCTCACCATTCATGACGAACTTGTCTACGAAATTAGAGATGATTTGTTACCACAAGTTATCCCTGAAATAGTTAAGCTTATGTGCTTTGAAATTCCAGGGTTTCAAGTACCTTTGACGTGTGATATTGAAATATCTAAAGACTGGGGTTCCGTCATGGAGTACCAGAAACACTACGAAAACTTAGGTTTAGTTGTCTCGACCCCTGATGAGGACAAAATTGTGAAAGAAACTGAAGTACGGCGCCATATCAACACAATTACAGATACAAGGCTATCTGTTGCCGAACAGTTCAAAATTATGGTCCCCCTAAACCCTACTTCGATGCCCAGCACCGAGCTGGAAGACTTTGCCAGCGAAGTTACCCGCTTAAGTCAGACTCATCCGGGGTCTACGCAGGTAGTTCTTGAGTTCAGTAACCAGAAAAGGGTACTTTTACCGAGAAAAGTTGATAAAAGAGGCTTTCTTGCATCAATTCAGGCTTTAATACAGACTAAACAAATTTAACACGGATTTGACAGATTATTTAACACGGACTTAAAACTAGCAACACAGATTTAACAAATTTAACAGAAAGGTAACGCTGTTAATGGGCCGTCAACACTTACCCAACCTTCCCTTTGTCGAGGGCTTACCTACTCTGTTAAGGAAGACAATCTGCTCTTGTAGTTGCCCCTCCGTGATGAGACACTAAACACACAGGCCGCTGACGCGGTATTAACGGGAGGACCGAAATGATGACTCTGGGCAATCGCAAGGCACGGAATGCAGATATGCCACAGCCTAAGACTCTTGACGAGTTTGTTGCTAATCCAGGCTGGCTTAATTTCCTCCGTAAAGACTTTCTTGTTTACTGGAAGATTGACGAGCAGGAAGTAGACGATATCGTTCAAGAATGCATTCTGCAAATGCGTCGTTATAACTTCATTGAAAACTTTTGCACGGATGAGTCAGTTGATACCATCGGGAAGTTCAATAAAAAGCGTGCAAACTTCAAGACTTACCTTCGCAGCATGATTCGCAGCGTTGCTTGCGCCACGTACCGTAACAAGTACGTTAAGGGCAAGGACGGCGAAGAGGGTAAGCCTCGCCCCAACAATCTTTGGTATTCCTACAGCTTTGACTACATTTCCCCAGATGACTCGGAGTCCAGCAAGGCTTTTAGTGATTATTTCAGCGGCGAGGCTCTTCGCGAAGCTTCTTTCGAAGGTTCTCTCGATAGGCAGGATTTTGTGGAGCGGTTCCGTAATTTCATTGAGACAACTGGCACTTCTGCCCTGCAAAGCTCCACTAACTCACATACCCCCGAGTACTACCAGAACTTGTTGAACATTTTCGATATGCTCCTGAAGGGCGAGAAAAACACCACTATCGGCGAGACGTTAGGGATGGACCATAACGAAGTCCAGAAGCACCTGAAGAAGCTAAAGGTCTTGGGTGAGGGTTACCTGCGCAAGTCCGGACTGACCGCCCAAGAGATCCACTAGAGATTGAAGTGTGAGCAGGGGGTAGATTTAAAAACCCCCTGCTATAATCCCTTATGGAAAAAAATCACCTACTGGAGCTCTGGCTAGATTCTGCAGTCCTGACATATTCTAGCTTCTCTTTTCTTAACTTCAAGAGCGTAAATCCTACTGCAAATTATGCAGATTCGATTATGTTCTTCAACTCACCCCCAAAAGAAGATTTCTTTGAAGGAAGAATTGATGCTGATCTTAAGATGCGTTTAGTGTACCAGAGCAGAGAAACTGAGTTTGGGTATACACAACCTAATCTTTCTGTATCGGGGAAAGTACTTCAAATTAAATGCCAAGGTGGTAAAGTAATTCAGGCTAAGTTAATTACAGATTGGGTTAACTTGCTTGATGAAGAAGAGACTTACGCAAAAAAAGAACTTCTTCGTTATCCGATTGAAGGAAAGTATCGGCTATATTCCGGAAGCTGCGACATTATTAATTTGGTTCATCAAATTAAGTTGTGCGCTGATTTTTCGGAAGTCAATCCAAAGTTCCTAGAGTCGGAAGTTCGCCGAATCGTCGCCGACAAAAGATTCTGGATGCGGGGCAAGCTTACACTAAAGGGCAACCTACCCACGACTTGTTATCTGCCCCCATCTTCTCAGAAAGCGTAGTTCGTTGATAAATAGCTTTTTTAGCAGGTTGTTTATCGAGGACTAAATTTGAGCTTTAATAAGAAGCCTTACTTTGTCAGGGTCGATTACGTTGACACGGTAACTGCAGAAGATATTTCAAATGGGACCGCTGGGAATAAGTTAGTTAAGACTAACCCAGATGGTTATCTTCCTATTGCGTTAATCCCATCAGAGACAACGACTAAAGTCCGTACATTAAACGGACTTGTCGATACGGTTAGTATTGTACCTTCTGGCTTAATTCAAATTTCCAGCACACAGGTGGGCTCATCGGGTACGATTACGATAAGTTCCCTTCCGCCTACGTTTTATCCTGTTGTATCCGCTCAATACGTAGCTTCAACGGGTATTACCTTTACCTCAGTTGAGACAGGGACCTACAAGACAGGGGCTAACGTATTTTTCGGTACAACAAATGTATGCGATATTCAAGTTTTAGTTACTGGAAAGTTTAGCGGCACCAACCTACAACATTATACGCCTAGGTTGAGCTTAGCTGGCTCGACATATGATTTACCTGAAATTACAAGTCAAAACTTTTCATTAGCGTATTTATTTCCCAGCGTAGCGGTGACCCCCGCTTTAACTGGCCAATTACTTTTTAGAGCAACTCCATCTGGCGTAATGACAGGAACCGTGACTGCTACAAACGTGTCTATGGTCATTACCGCATTACCGAGGATTAACTAAGTGAGCAATAATCCTTTTATCCATAGCGAATATATTGAGATCGTCACCGCTGAAGATCTTCAATCTCTTGACCCTAATGACCGGGCAAATAAAGTAGTCACGACAAATGAGTCCGGGGTTATCCCCATGATTCTTGTCCCGGATGAAGCTAATGTTAACTCTATTACTGTAGGCGCGGCAACCGTAAATGGGGATGTGACCTTCCTGACCCCTCCTGGTTCTGCGATTACAATTACAGCGGATGAAGTTGCCAACTCCGTTTCCTTTAATACTACAGCTGTTAGCGCAGTTAACAACTTAACTGCCGGCATTACAATCTTAAGTCATAACAATCTCTTTATTTATACTGACGTATCAGGAAACAGTATTACGTTATCTGATGATTTAATTCGTCCAGCTCAAAACTCAACCGATATTTCTTCTGTTATCAACGAGTTTACTACAGACGCAAATGGTCGCGTATCTACGGTTACGAAAAAAGAGATTCGCGGCGCGACTACGGGTAACGTTAGGACAACTGCGTTTACTTATGATACAAAGGGTCGCCTAACGCAAGAGCAGATTACCTTTGTCTCTACGGGCCGCGTTATCACCAAAGCCTACACTTATCCACCTTCTGGATCCGCATTACCTGAAGAAATTCCATTAAGCTTTACCAAGACTATTAGCTAATCAGTGTCAGACAATAACCCCTTTGTAAGTATTGAGTATCTTCCAGTAGCGAACAATAGTGTCGTTACTGGGGATGCTTCTGCAATTACACAAGCTGGAAAAATCGTTGCACTTGACGATAGCGGTAAAATAAACCGGTACTTCGTCCCCTATTCTCTGCTTTCAGTCACGTCTTTATCTGTAGATGATGGGGAACCTATAACTGGCGATATTAGGCTGACGGGTAGTGGCACTGTTACGGTTACGAGATCTGGAAATACATTTTATTTTTCCCCTAACTTCCAAGAAGGCGTACTCGGTCTTGTTGTTTCTGGTACACCCTTAACAGGTGATGTAGCTCTTCTTCCAGGCACAGGCCTTGATCTTAGCGTTGATTCTTATACCAACTCAATTACTTTTACGAATACAGGCGTTTTATCCATCAACGGCTTAACTGAAGACATTCTATTGGAAGGTTCAAACGGTATTGCAGTTAGCTCGTTAAACAGTGGCACTTTAACAGTTTCGGTTCAGAACTTGCAGTGGTCCCAGTTCGACAGTTCAGTTGCTGCAAAAGCTCAGCGCGTTGTTTCAGAAGAAGGTATTTTCTTAGGAGCAGACAATTTCGCATCTCTCTATCAGTTTAACAACCAGACAATTGTACGAGGAGTTTCTGGTGTAACTTTTGTTGATGCAATCACGGCACCTAACGTTGTTGTATCCGGGGGCAATGGAATTTACCTTAACTCTTCTAGGGTGCAAGATGTCAGTGGCGCTCTACATTTAGCCCCTAGCTCTGGCGTTGTTGTATTTCCTCCAGAGACAAGTTTACTTAATGTTAGGGCAATACAACCTTCTTTTGTCACTGGTGTAACTTTAACACAAAATCCTTTAGATTTAAGTTTTTACTCTGCTACAGTTGCGCATAATTTTGATTTGTATCCTTTATCCTTAATGGTTACGCAAGAATCAGTAAACGGTTTTGAGACAGTTATCCAGAGCACTAAAGGATTAGGCGCAAATACGGATACATCTTACGGCTATTCTGTATCTTTTACTAGAAATACGTTTACAATTGAAGCAAGACTCTCGGGAACTTTTGTGGCACCGTATCCAAAGTTCAATATATCGTGTATGTTTGCATCAGAAGCGTCGATTTCTCCACTACCTGCCGCTTCCACAATTACATCAGCCCCGATAACCCCGCTAATATCCCTTGTAGGCGTCCCTGTAGGGGGCGGGTTCGCCGAAACCGACCTCTTGCTATCCACTCGCCCTGTAGATAATGCCACTTCCTATGTCTGGGAAAGAATAGCAGAAGGGCTTTCCTGGGAAACCGAGACTCCTTTACTATCAACCAGTATTGATCCTACTTTTGTGGTTAGTGCTCCCGGTAAGTTTTTACATCGAGTCCGGGGCAAAAATAGCTCTGGCCCCAGCGCATCCGCAATTGACTTTAATATCACGATTCGTCCCGCTAAACCGATACTGGCAGGGCCAGCGTTTAACGTTCAGAATATGGGTGTATTGTTCTATAAAAAAGCAACAATTACATTAACGCGTCAAGCTGGTAACATAAGAATTATTGATACAATTACTAATCAAGAAGTTTTACTAGAGACCCCTATTATCTATACCCCACCCTCATCTAGTGTAGGCGCTTACCCGCCTAGGGTAACGGAAGAAGTTGTTCTCGTAAATTTACTACCTAACTCTTACTATAACTTAATCGCGCAAGCTTACCTCGATAGCGAGATATTTTCTGACTTTTCTTCGCCTTTAGAGATTTATATCCCGTCCTAGTTTACAATGTTCGATTATATTCAAGTTGAAAACTTAGATCCGAGACTAATTACTGTTTCGTCGAATGGCAAAATTGAAACCAGTCTTTTTGCAGATACATTGTTTTTAAAGGGCCTTCTTGGGCAAAATAATACATTTGCTAAAGCAGTAGGTGATATTAATTTTACCTCCACCGATCCACTGCTTTCAATCATAGCCCTAAGTGGCTCTATTCAGTTCTCTAGCTCGTTTGAGCGAACAAAAGTTAGTTCAGTTTGGTGTGATGGGTTTTATTTGAATGGCGATATCACCATAGTATCTGATAAAGGTTTTACTCCGTCAGCCCAAGGAAACGACGTTTTCCTAGCCCCCAACGCGGTTCATAGCTTAGGGGGTAAAAATTCTGATTTAACGCTTTTTGGCCTTGGCAATGTTCTTCTTTTTACAAATACAGAGCAAAATAGTATCAATTTATCGCTTGACGTAATTGACGATACAAATATTGATCCAAACTCTTATATAGATGCAAAAGCTGTTGTAGCGAGCCAAGGCATTTCAGTTTCTCGGGATTTGATACCAGAATTTTTACACTTCCAGCAGGGAGCTGTTCAGGGCCTTACTGGGGTGGTGTTGCTGGATTCCACAATAGGACAGCTTACCGTAGCTAATGTTGCCTTAGATAGCGTAAATCTTTTCGAGAATGCAGGCCAGTTAGTTATTTCGGGCAATACGCCCAGCGTTTCTTTTTCATCCGGGACGCAGTGTAGTTCGGTTTTTATGCCTGCTTCATACTCCGGAAGTTTCTCTAGTTTTACACACTTGTTTAGCGGTATTTATTACCAATCCGTCCCGCTGTCTAAGTACCCTTTATCTTTAGAGATTGATTTTAGCAGTAACAACACAGGATTTGCTCAAGACTTCTCCACTGTCTTGTCGTATCAAGAACGTGTTTACTATACGCAGCAACTTACCCCTTTAAATTCTGGTATCTCATCAAAGTTCATTAATATGATGAACAATCCAGATAATTTATCGGGTTCAACGCTTACAAACTACTATGCTATGCTTAGCGACTTAATGGGTAACTACATTGTCCTTACAAACTTCGGAACGCCCTATTCCAGCTTAACCGGATCAATTGGACTTTATCCGGGTAAGAGTGGGACATACTTACCAATTGTTACGGGCATTTTATCGCCCAGCACAGTTACAATATTGAACTCATTTGTTTCTGATAAGTTAAGCCTAAATAGCACTAATGCTTTACTTAACTTACCTAGCGATTTGGTCTACTACTACGAGTTACAGACCCCTTCAGGATCCACCTCACCGAACTTAGTTTTATTTTTAAAAAGCCCAACAGCCACCCCACCCACCGGTACATATAAAGGCCTTTTTGCGGCTTGACACCAACATCTCCCGATGCTATAGTTTAGTCAACGGAGGTGTTTCATGCGAAGAATAATTCGAAGTGTGGGTCTGCCCACATGTCAGGTGTGCCAAAAGTCCCGGCAAACCAGCTTCTTCTTTAAAGAACACAACCCAGATGGGCAATATGTGACCTGTAAGTATTGTTCTCTATCGGATCAAATTAAATGTCTGGAGTGCGCTTCTACGCATACTCGAAAAGAGATGCTGAAGGTACTAGGCACTACGAGATGCCCTAACACGGTCTCAATTACCCCCGCACCGGCAGAACCTGTAACACAGCCTACTACTGTAGTCCCCTCGCAAGATCTTCTGATCGTACTAGTCAAAACTTTGGAACTCTTGGCGGATAAGGTATCCAATGTAGAGTTGATCCTTAAAGAAAAAATCACCGAACCAGCAGACTACACTAAGTACGAGTCCGCGATTAAGGAACTTGAGAACAGGGAACGCGAAGCTCTTGAAGACTTCTGTAGAGCAGAAGATGCTCGCAAGGTTTTAGAAGCTGAGAACGAAAGATTAAGAACAGAGTTACAGGAAAAAGAAGATACTTTACTGCAGTTAGGCAGCGGAAGAGAGCAGCTTCTTCAGCAACTGTGGCGCGTTCACGACGTTCTCAAGACGTAAAATTTAATTTACAAGGGCCGGAACCTTTTACAACTAGGTGCCGGCCCTTTTCCTATAATGCCTTATGGCAGCTAAACCCTTTGTTAAGTGGGCTGGCGGAAAACGCAAGCTACTTGAGCAAATATTATCTTTACTTCCCAAGAAGTTTGGGACTTATCACGAGCCTATGGTAGGCGGGGGTGCTGTATTTTTTGAGTTAGCACCCAAAAGAGCTATGCTGAATGATTTTAATACAGAGCTAATTGAAGCTTACCTTGCCGTAAGAGACCAGCCAGATGCCTTACTTAAAGCTATGAAGAGGCTTAAGAATACGGAAGAAGAGTATCTCCGTATTCGAGCCCAGAGCCCCAAGACACCAATTACAAGAGCTGCTAGGTTTTTATACTTAAATCGTCTCAGCTTTAATGGGCTTTATCGCGTAAATTCTAGCGGAATGTTTAATGTTCCCTACTGTAAAGATGAGTCAAGGTCACATATTGATATTGATACTATTCAAAATGCATCAAATGCTTTAAAAGGGGTAGAGATTACATCCGGTGATTATCTACAGGCTCTTACCCGCGTAAAGAAAAAAGACTTAGTTTTTATTGATCCGCCCTATGATGACACTTTCTCAAGCTATACGTCTGCTGGATTTAATAAAACAGATCAATCTCATCTAAAAGATGCCTTAGATTATCTAACAGACATAGGCGCATATGCAATTGTTTGTAATTCAAATACCCCATTCATACGAAACCTATACAGTGGTTATACAAAAATACCTGTTATGGACAGATTTGTAATAGCCTCTAATGGCGCAAAGCGAGGCACTGTCTCCACTTTGTTTATTACTAACTTTAGCTTTTAAGCGCTTAGTACCATGGTTCTATTACCGCAGTTTAGGAAATAGGTTTATGTGGGACGAACTAAATAGTTTTTTGAAGAAAGCTCAAGACGAGCCTTCCGAGGAAAACAAAGTAGATCAAGATTCAGAAGAGACCCTTCAGGATCTTGGTATTTCTGATACTGAAGTTGATTCCAATCAAGCAGGGTCTTCGTTTTTCTTTAGTCCTAAAAAGGTTGAAGAAGGGCTCAACAATCAAGCCACGGAGACCACGGACTATAGAGTAGACGACAAAGAAGAAGAGCTTCAAAAAAGACTAACTGGCTATCAGATATTACTAGAAGCTCATCGTGTTGATTGGATTATCAAATCTGCTTATCAATCTCTTTTCTTATTCTTGCGTGATGCGGTTAAAGATTCTAAGACTAAAGACTTAACGTATCAAATACGGTTCACGGGCACACCCTGGACCGAGGGGCAGGTATCTTTTGATACCCTATCTAGGTTTAATGTTTACGCGGATAGCTTCGCTGAAGCAATCAGTAAAATTGAACCAAAAGTTAAGACAGTAGCTTGGTCCCCCACATTCGAGGGGTCTGACCTTGTGCTGACCTTCCAAGTTAACACTAAGTAACATAGTTTCCGGCCTACCGGACTCTATAGGTTTGTATAAAAGGGTGTTTTTGCTATGAAAATTGTAAAGCGTGACGGTACGCGTGAGAAGCTTGATATCGACAAAATTAAGCAGGTTGTCGCGTGGGCTGCTACAGGATGTTCTGTTAATCCGCTTGAGTTAGAGTCCCGCCTTTCTGCGTCCTTTAAGGATGGAGTATCCACTCGCGAAATCCAACAGCAACTTATTACCCAAGCTCTTAGTCTAACCTCTATTGAACAACCAGATTGGCGCTATGTTGCGGGTAGGCTCCTCATGATGAACCTGTGGAAAGAAACCGCTCTTGTTCGGGGCTACGCCTACGGTAACTATGTTCACTTTGTACATGACATGGTTGATTCGAATCGGTATGATAAAAAAATTACCGATACGTATACTGATGAAGAACTAGAAATTGCGGGCAGGTGGGTTGATCAAGGTTTTGACCTTGATTATGATTATGCTGGCGCTAATATTCTTATTCAACGCTATCTCGTTGACGGCGAGTTGCCGCAGGAAGCCTTTGTTACTATCGCTTTACTACTTGCGTCAGTAGAGAAGAAGAGCCCCGAAGTTAGGCTTCACTACGCCCACGAGTTCTACTTGGCACTAGCCCAGCGTCGCATCTCGCTTGCTACGCCCATTTTAATTAACCTACGTCGTCCCGATGGCAATCTCTCCTCTTGCTTTATTACGGCAATGAGCGACAACTTAGATTCCATTTTTGACGTTGTTACACAAGTTGCCCGCATTTCCAAGAATGGCGGCGGGGTGGGCGTTAATCTATCCCGTGTCCGTGCTGCCGGTTCTTGGGTTTCAGGAAGCAAGAATGCATCTAATGGTGTCGTACCTTGGATCAAGATTTTGAATGACACCGCTGTAGCTGTTAATCAGTTAGGCAAGCGGGCTGGCGCAGTAACGACAAGTATTGATATCTGGCATCTTGACGTTGAGGAGTTTCTTGAGCTACAAACCGAGAACGGTGACCAGCGTAAGAAAGCGTATGACATCTTTCCGCAGATTGTAATTCCAGATGAGTTCATGCGTCGTGTTGAGTCTAACTCACCTTGGACTTTACTAGACCCACATGAAGTTCGCCTCAAGAAGAATGTCGAGCTAGCTGCTTTGTGGGGCGAGGGCTTCACCGCAGCTTACCTTGAGCTTGAGAAGGATCAAACACTGGAACTCAAGAAGTCCGTGAGCGCTAAAGAGCTTTTCAAGCACATCATGCGTTCCCAGATTGAAACAGGTATGCCTTACCTTGCCTTTAAGGATACAATCAACAAGTATAATCCCAATAAGCATGAGGGTTATATACCTTCAGTAAATCTTTGCGTAACTGCTGATACTTGGATTCATACCTCAGAGGGCCCTAAGCAAGTTGCGGACCTCGTAGGTAGTCAGTTTAAGGCTATTGTAGACGGAATGGCTTATGAGACCTCTGCGAAGGGTTTCTGGCATTCTGGCTCTAAGGAAGTGTTTGAACTTGAAACCGCCGAAGGTTATAAAGTCAAGGCCTCTGCTGATCACACTTTTATGAAGCCTGATGGTACCTGGGTCGCTATTTCCGATATGGTTCCCGGCGACAAGCTCTTGATTCATAACCATACCGGTGTGGATTCTTGGGAAGGTACTGGTGGTACCTTTGCTGAGGGTGTCAGCTACGCGGAGCAGTTAAACTCTCTAGCGATTTCCGCATCGAACAGGACGCCTTCATACCTTCCCTATCGTCAGCAGATTCTACCTCACACCGAAAAAGCCTCCAGCGAATTTTACCGTGGCCTCTTAAAGACCGTAATTCAAGACTACGGTACAAAAGCAGCTTCTACGCTTCGCATACAGGTTCATCAGCCCCACAATCTAGTGACTATTCAACGAATGCTTTCTAGGCTCGGCATTAAGTCTGCACTTTCTGGTTCTTGGGTACTTGAAGTAAACTTAGAGCAATTCGGAGACCTGCTAGGAGAAGCATTGGGGCTCCAGTTCGGGACTAGCTCCATTGCTAAGGACTACTCTGTAACTGTTAAGTCTATTACATCTTGCGGCGTGCAGGACGTATATGACTGCACGGTTCCTGGGCCTCACTACTTTGACGCAAATGGCCTTAAAGCTCACAACTGCGTAGAGAGTTTCTCTAACGTCAAGCCCGACGAGGAGGCTCATACCTGCAATCTAGTGTCGCTTAACCTAGCTAATCTTGACGAGTCTACTCTACCAAGAGCTTGTGAGATAGCTACTCGTATTCTTGATAACACGATTGACCTCACGGCTCCTCCTATCCATCAGTCCAAGACCCACAACGACAAGTACCGCACCATTGGTATTGGGTCCATGGGATTAGCTGACTTTTTAGCGCTTCGTAAGGTGCCCTATAAGCGTGCCCAAGAGACAGTCAACCGTCTCTTTGAGGATATCGCTTATCATACGTTCAAGGCTTCAGCCGATTTAGCCATTGAGCGTGGTGCTTTCCCGGCATTTGAGGGATCCGATTTCTCTAAGGGCCTCATTCTGTCACATGATATGGCCTGGTTTGGGCAGGAATCTGCCAATCCCCAGCGCTGGCTTGAATTGCAGAAGCAGATCCTAGCTACAGGTATTCGCAATAGCCACATTCAAGCTATCGCCCCTAATACTAGCTCGGCCCTCGTTCAGGGCTGCACACCGTCTATTCTTCCTATCTACTCTAAGTTCTACTTTGATAAGAATGCGAGAGGCGCGGTTCCTATTTGTCCTCCATTTATCAAGGACAATATGTGGAGCTATCAGGAAAACAAAACCATCGATCAGCGTGATGTTGTTTCAGTTGTTTCTACGATTCAGAAATGGACAGACACCGGCATCAGCATGGAGCTACTGTTCAACCTGAATAATCCAGATGTTACTGCCAAGCACATCTATGATGTAATGCTGCTCGCTTGGAAGACGGGCTGTAAAACCGTTTACTATGTGCGTACCATACAGAAGGATGGTAACATCTCCGATAAAGAAGAGTGCGTTTCCTGTGCAGGATAGAGTAATCCAGTCTTATCTGACTAGAAAACTTGCTAGCCTAGTAGGTCCAGTTAAAGTAACTGGGGCTGAAGGCGGCAAGATTGAGTTTAACAGTCAGCGTTATAGCTATAACGGAAGTACTAGAATAACGCCTGGATATAATTATACCTTTGAAGTCAAAAACGACGAGATTGTTAAAGTTATATCTAGGACAGTTGATGTAGTAATTTATACCGAAAACAAGGTTCTTTTGATAAAGAGGAAGAATCAGCCATTTGCTGGAAGCTGGGCTCTTCCCGGAGGATTTATTGACCCCGGAGAGACTCCAGAAGCCGCCGCTAAGCGAGAACTAAAAGAAGAAACTGGGGTTGCATCCCCAGCACTACAGTATGTTGGGAGATTCGACACCCCAAACCGCGACCCTAGAATGGAGCACGTTTGGAGTGATGCATTTAAAGCCGAAGTTCCTAATGAAATAGCCACACACGCTGCTGATGATGCTTCTGATGCTCAATGGATTCCAATATCCCAGCTAAAATCAATGAATTTCGCTTTTGATCACGGTGATATTCTAAATAAGGCTTTAGGAGGAAGATAAAGTGGAAAAGAAGTTATTATTCAACCCTGAGGGCGATGATTCTCTAGGCGCTAGAGAGTTGATTCAGGGCAACTCTACAAACATCATGAACTTGAATAACGTCAAGTTCAAGTGGGCAACCAAACTCTATCGGACTATGATGGAGAATTTCTGGATTCCAGAAAAGGTTGACTTAACTACTGATGGTAATGACTATAAGAAATTGACAGCGCAAGAGAAGAAAGCGTATGTTGGTATTCTAAGCTTTTTAGTGTTCCTAGACTCTCTACAGACAAACAATGTACCGCATATCAGTGATTATATTACGGCTCCTGAAGTCAATCTTATTTTGGCCATTCAGACTTATCAAGAAGCTGTTCATAGTCAATCGTATCAATACATCATTGAATCTGTAGTTCCTTCCGATAAGCGTAACGAAGTGTACGACTATTGGCGTAAAGACCAAACTCTTTTTAAGCGTAACGAGTTTAAAACCAAGGTTTACCAAGATTTCTTAGATAAGCCTAGCGAAGAGACCTTCTTTCGCGTAGTTGTAGCTAACTACATCCTAGAAGGCATCTACTTCTATAATGGGTTCAACTTTTTCTACAATCTAGCTTCCCGTCATCTAATGAACGGCACTTCTGATGTCATTCGTTACATTAATCGTGACGAGTTAACCCACGTCGTACTGTTCCAGCAGATTCTGCCAGAGCTTATCCGCAAGTATAACTTTGATAGCATGCTTGAGGAAGCTTATGGTCTTATGGATCAGGCGGTTCAGGAAGAGATTCGGTGGACCAATCATATCATTGGTAACGGTATTTTAGGCATCAACGAAGAGTCTACTGACCAGTATACCAAGTGGTTAGCTAATCAGAGGCTTAAGGATATTGGCCTTAAGAAGCTTTATACTGATGAGAAGTACAATACAAACCCTTACTCTCACTTAGAGAAGATTAGCGACACTGGCGGTGACGGAAACGTTAAAGCTAACTTCTTCGAGAGTGGCGTAACTAGCTATAATCAATCATCAGCTGTTGTAGGCTGGGATGACTTCTAGGATTTTCATTCAATGTTGACGGCGATTGGCGATGTGATGCGTGAATTCCACCGTCGCGGGTGGATCTCTACCCGCGACGGTAACATCTCTCTTCAGAAAAGTGGTTCGCGCAACCTCTATATCACGCCTTCTGGGACCAGAAAAACGATCATTCACCCTGAGCATGTTGTTAAGCTTCTATGGGATGAGGATCGGGATTCCACAGTATCCCACGGCAAGAATCCTAGTGGTGAGCTCCGTATGCACGAGCTATTGCAGCGCACTGCGCTTAAGACCAGGTCTGTCGTGCACGGCCACCCGACTCACGTGGTTGCAGCCATGTTTACTGGATTTGATTTACAGCAGCTTGTTAAGTATTTCCCTGAACTTAGTCGTTACACTAAAGTCGGTCCTGTTGTTCCAAACTGTAGAGCGATCTCACAGACATTAGCTGAGTTGACGTATATTGGCTTTACGGATCAAAAGAATAAACTCGAAGAGTGGGACAGCACGCCTTTTCGCATCACAGAATCATTTAGACTGTTTGCTGGCGAAGAAATAGATTGGCACTTAGCACCTCGATTCGATATTGTTGGGCAGATTAATCACGGTGTAACAGCCATAGGCGATAATCCTTGGGACGCCTTTGAGCATATTGAACGGTTAAATCATATTTGCGAAATGGTCTTGCTTTCAGGAGTCCGTCCTAATCAGTTGATGTGATTCTTAATTATCATGTTTGCAGATTTACGGAAAGAATTAGTCAAGATTGCTAAAGAGCTTTCTGGGCCAAAACGCTATTACACTGGACTCCCAGAAGAAGAGAAAGAGCAGCGTTCTAAGCAATTTGAAAAGGGTAAGAGTTTAGCCTCTTCTAACCCTAAGGCATACCCAGATTCTCATATCGGTGACGAAGGTGCAAAGACTGAAGAAAGTCCGCACACCGAGAAGTACAGAGAAATATATGGGGCTAAAAAGAAAAAAGCCCCCGCGTACCGCAAGGCCCTTCAAAATAAATCTGAGGAATCCGGTATTGCTTACGGTATTCTCAAAAAAGTATATAATCGTGGCCTCGCTGCTTGGCGTACTGGCCATAGACCTGGCGCTACGCAGCATCAGTGGGCTATGGCTCGCGTAAACTCTTATATTACGAAGGGTAAGACTTACTACACCACTGATGCGGATCTTCGTTCTAAGAAGTAGTTTTTTTATTTAAGCAGGAGCATTATTTAAGTGAGTCAGATTTCTCGGGTTATTCAAGCCCATCTTAATCGAAATGCAGTTGTAGATACTGAGGAACATCGTGAAGAAAATGTAAGCATGGCTCATGGTACCTTAGGTAATGCTCATGAGGCTGTAAAAGAAATCATTGACATGATTCGCCAGCTTCCAGAAGATGTAGACCTAGAGCCTTGGGTCGTAAGCAAGATCACCCTTGCAGAAGATTATGTCGATACTGTCCGCGACTACCTAAAGCAGCGCATTGGTGGTGAGTCCGAGTCAGAAGAATCTGAGCAAGAGGGCCACGGTAAGTCTTCCGCTAGGTCCGTAAAGGCCTATATGGATCATATTGAGTTAGGCACTACCCCTTACGCAGAATCCTGTGAACAAATGGGGCCTAACTATGACCCGAAAAGGGCTCGTATCGAGGCAAAAGCTTTCATTAATCAACTTATAAGGGTGCATGGTCAGCCACCAAATGGGGCTTTTTTTAGAATCACAAGCAATCCACATGATTTTGGCTCATACTTAGCCGTTGTAATTCAGTTCAACGATGCTGACGAGAAAGCTACCGATTATGCCTTTAAGTTAGAGAATCAAGGACCGGAAAATTGGGATGCTGAAGCAAAAAGCGAATTAGATAAGGAATTTGCTAAGTTAGGCCAAGATAAGTCTGCGGGCTGGGAAGTTGTACCCTCAATTGATCATGTTAAGTTTCCAAATCGTGAGTCTGAGGGATTAGAGGGACCATTCCGCCTACGTAGCGGTCTAGTTGTGTATTACGATCCAAAAGAAGGTAAGTATTATAATCCTCTTACCGATATGTTCCTGTCGCATGCGGATGCCGAGGCACATGACAAGAGAGCATCCCTAAAAAAAGTCGATTAATTTACAGTTTGCGATCATATGCTTCCTGCCCTAATTAATGGTGATTATTCCGGACTAGAGGACGACGAAGAGAAAGCTTTAAGGAGCTTTGAGAAGAGATTAGTCAAGCAGCACGGAGGTAAGCCTTTAAACTTTGTTCCTGAAGAGGACGAGCCTGAGTTTGCACGATGTGACGTGACTAATCTCTACGGCAACGTCGTCACGGTAAAGGTATTCGCCTAGTTAAACTTTCGCTACTTAAAAACCGCACACCTCTCTATAAAAGAGTGTGCGGTTTATCTTTTTAATAGCTTTCTTGGCTACCTCTTGCTCATCGCTACCTACGGGCATAGGCGAATATGCTTCTAGCAACTACTACATCTACAGAAAGAACCAAGCTGTCGAGGCTGGCTTAGCTCCTATTATGTCGGGTCTAGCCCCTTTAGCGCTATTTAAGAGGGCTAGCGTAGGGGTAGACCAAGGGCTTTTAGGCTTTACGCCCACACAGCTAGCTTTAATTAGAGAAGCTAGCGCATATGTAAACGAAGTTTTGAATGAAGATGTTCTTTTCTATGCCAAAGATAGCCCCGACATAAAAATTTCACCTTATGAAGCCGCTTGTTGTTTTGGCGAGGCGAGCACGTGGTTAAAGGACAATAAAATGCACGCTCTTATTGAAATTAAAACCGTACAAACTTCTGTTCAGTTTTATGCAACCGTAGTCCATGAGTTAGGGCATGTATTAGGGCTTGGCCATACAGAAGCTACGGGTAGTCTGATGTCTGAGAACTCAGAAGATCCACCAGTTAGTAGCTTCAATGAGTTAGAAGTTAAGACACTACAATATCTTAGGAGTAAGAGAAATATATGATACTTCGCGTAAAACGTCTTGTTGATTCTGCAGTAGTCCCCTCCATGGCCCATCCTGGAGAAGATGCAGGGCTAGACCTCTACACGCCACACGAAGTAGTAGTTCCTGCAATGCGTGACGGTGTGGCAGGTAGCACCAAGGTCCCGCTAGGCATTGCGGTAGACTTCCCTAAGTCTTCTGTTACCTTAAGCTCTTTTGTACCTTTTGTAACACCAACGCCAGTAAAAGAGGAAATGCCGATTAACTTTCACGGTGAAATCGGTTCCCGTTCCGGCTTAGGTATGAAGGGTATTCTTGCTTTTCCTGGTGTTATTGACAACGGCTATAAAGGTGAAATCATTGTTAAACTTTTTAATTTAGGGCCAGATGATATCGTACTGAAGCAAGGTGACAGGGTAGCCCAGATGCTAGTGCGCCCATGGCCAATTCATGAAGTTATTGAGGTAGATCAACTAGAGCAATCCCAGCGAGGCGCTGGCGGTTTTGGGTCATCGGGGAAATAGTATGAATAGAGAAATCGCTAGACAGTTTTTAAATAATGTTCTTATGGAGTTTGCCAAGCGTATCATTGCTATGATGCACCAGCAGTATATCAATAATCAGCCTTTTTCAGATTCTGAGCTAAAGGGATGGGTTGTCGAGTACACTGAAAAAATTCTATCTAATTCAAGAACGGATTAAGTGAATGTGGTATAAATACGAACCCCCTAAGATTAATTCTATCAATGAGCTTTCTCGTAGGCTTGAGCGAGCAGAAGTATTTCCGGGTGAGAGTCCTCGGACACAGAAGTTACTGGCGAGAATGAAAGCTTGCTCTTTAATTAGTATGTGCCCGGAGACTGTAGACCTTATTTTTGATGTATTAGACAGATATTATGTAGACACAAAGTTTCATCAAAGTCAGTTAGACGATCTAAAAGCTGTACGTTACGACATTTATTTAGCGGTAGATAAATATATCAAACAGGGTAAAATTGGGATAAATGGATACGAGTCAACCAGAGAGCCTAGGGAACACTTACGCAGTAAAAACGTTAACGTTCCGGGTAAACGGACACGTTCTAGGTCCAAATGACCCTGAAGATCTAGTAGGTGAAACTCTTGATGAAGCTGATCCTCATCGAGATCTCGTGCTTCGCTTTTTAAGTGGTATCGAGTATGGCCATGAAGAATTTGGATGGCCAGACTGGGTGAAAAAAGATTTACTTGAAAAAGTTCGTCGCGGGAAAAGAGATGCTTTAAACATTAGTAAGCATTTTGGGGACTTAGCCTTTAGGCTAAAACCTGTCCCTGTAGCACAAGTACTGCTAGATAACTCCGAGTCTATTATGCGCCGTGTACCCCAGAACTGGTACAATCGTATTATGGGTAACTATAAAATTGAGATACCCTATAAAAAGCTTAGTTTACGTAAGCCTATTCCTAATCATGAGCTTCGTTTAAAGAATTGTTTATATCTTGCTACAGTAAGCCCTGATACCACTCCCCCAATTATCATGAAAAACTCCAAACTTCTGGAGGGTTATCATCGATTAATCGCTGTAGCCACTTTAGGGGAACCCAATATTTCAGCCTGGATTGGTCGTTCTAGCCCTGTTCAGCGAAAGTTTTTAGCGAGTTTAGAGAGTACCCTTAATGAGCTTTAGAATGCGTATCGCCCAGAAGCGTGTACCTCTACGGGCAACTAATTTCGACCTAGACTTTGATAGAAACTTAGGAACCTTTACTGCGTATATTGATTTTTCTATAGATGCTTTGAATGTAGCTTCAGAAAAGTTATATGGCAAGACTTTAGTTGAGCAAGCAATGGACTATCCCTATGTACTTGCAAAAGTTGATTTACTGTATAAGTTGTTAAACGGAAATACAAACCTTTGGCTTCATGATTCTGAAGACGCCACTAGAAAGCGACTTATTGAGTTTATTTTAACAAGCTTCAAAGAGGTTTATGAGCCGGGAACAAATAAGGGAGACTTTGAGGTTTCAAAGTCTTCTCAATGGAAAGTCTGGTCTTTAAGCTATACTGGCGTTGAGCTCGATGGCCCCGCCAGTTCTTATGATCTTAACTTCAATAATGGACTTGTGAAAATTAAAGTTCATGGAAGATTTTCTCTTAGAGAACTTTAGTTAGTTAGTGTACTATATTTATTAGGGAACGTAAAGAGTTACTTAAACTATTATGATTATTAAACTAGGTCTTTTTGGTAAGCTTGCAGCCACACTTCGCCTCGCGGTAGAAGCGCCTGCGAAGTCGCTATCTTCCTGGCCTAAAGATCAAGAGATTGCCAGTATGATCAAGGGTGAGACAGAGAAAATGCTCCCCCAGATTAGAAAAAATCTCGAAAAAGCACTACGCAACGCTATCGATAACGGATATATTTTACAGTATGGGAAGAACTATCCAGATAAGCTCCAGAGTTTGAATCTAGACTTAAGTCCGGAATCCTTTGCTAAAAAAGTTGAGCGCTATAGAGGGAGCACGCTCCCAAACTACATATTAGGTGCTGGATGGCGTAAGCTTTTTAATGATTACAAAATCCCTAAGAAATCAGAAAAACAAGCAGGACAAAATCTATCTAGAATTTTAAATAATATTAACGAAATGATGTCGGGTAACGTTAATCCAACTCACTTTAAGGAATTAACACAGGATCAAGGGACTGACGAGAGGGGTAATCTAGTGCCCTCTGAAGAAAAAGACACCCAACTTGCCAAAAGACTGAAGAAAGAGCTCCGTCAGCTCGTAGGCCTTTACATGAGATTGCCTAGGCTCTCAACAAAGGACCGGAAGATTGATGAGTTTCATGACTCTCTAGGTTTTACCCCAGATAAAATTAGTGAATTTGTTTCTGGGATTGTAGATGAAAAAATGAAAAAGTTACAGCCTTCTGACATTACAGACATTTTTACTAATGCAATACTAAGTGCACTGCAGGCCCAGAACCTTACCCCTTTATATTTTGTTGAAAGGAACTACGCAGAGCAAGAGCCCAAGGAGATTATTCTATCTCTTTATGGGGATGCTAAAGCTGAAGTTCTGTCCGGAGTTTATAGAAGTCTAGGTAAACGTAAATTAAAGAAAGGTGAGGTTGGTGAAAATGCCAGGTTTCAGCCTGTTATGGACACATTGTTTAGCACAGACGAGAACTTAAAGCAAAGTATAAATGTGTCTGTACGTAATGCTGTAAAACAAGCTGTTGAGAGGCTTAAGACAGTCAAGCGGGGCCAAAAAGACGATCCAGATGAGGGAATTAAGAGCCAAGTCCAAGAAGGTAAGTCTTTAACTGAGTCTAAGGGTAAGTTACGCAAGCAGCTTGAAAGACAATTACATGTTATCGAAGATTCGATTGATCAAAGCGAAGCAAGCCTTAAGGACTTCTATAGGCTACTGAATAGAATTGAAGATTTTATTCCGCTGGCCAGAACAGAGACAGACAGAAAAGCTGCCCAGAAGCTTTTAGATGCCCTTAAGTCGGTTATGCTTGTTCAGTCTCTACCTAGTCTAGCTGATATTGAACAGGCACTTGGCAACTATGCGGAATGGGCAAAAAATAAGAGGCTATCCGGCCACGAAGGTAAGGGCACCGAGGATATTAAACCTGGATTACTACCCGACTTGAAGCTAGAGGAAATTGAAAAAGCCCGTACTGAGATGGAGAAGTACAAAGTATTCCTCAAAGACGTAAACCAGGCCACCCGGTCAACCAACGCGCTTGACCTGACCGGTGCCTATGAGATTCTTAAGAAAATACAACCACAAACGAAAATTAAAGATAGCCAAGCTCTAAAGAATACATTTGTTAATCCACAGGCTTTATCGACAACCAATGCTCGCATTTTAGCTGAGATCTTAGAGGGCTCCAAGTCTTCCTTCTTTAGTGATTTTTTCACCACGACTCTTCCAGCGTTAGTCGAGCAGTACAAGTCTCGTAGTGATGCAGAGAGGGTTCAGAATGTTCAAAAAGGACTCTCTTTACCCCCAAGGACTATCCCTCCCCTAGGAGTGCCACAAAATGAAGATGAGTCCGCAGATGACGAGTCTGAAGAAGAACTACCTGACGAAGACTTTGAGCTAAAGGTAGGGGAGGGCGAAGAGGATGAGGGACGAAAGAAGGCTTCACTTAACAAGCGTTCTTCCCGCATCAGAACTGGCTCTCTCTGGATCGAGAAGCTCTACTACGACTATCTCGGTAAGAACTAATGTTTCAAGATTTAGCAACAGAACTTGTTAAAGTAGCGTCATTATTAGATGAGGCTACCGAACTTCTGAAGACTGCGGGCAAGTACGATCATATTGACTTCAGCATACCTGGGGGCGTACAGAAAGCAGCCATTCGGGGCTTAGAACTTCGAAAGAAATTTGGTAGAGGCGGAACACATGTTGGCATGGGTACTGCTCGTAAGCTTTCAAAGGGTGGCAATATTAGCCCTCAGAAAGTTAAGCATATTTCCAAGTACTTTGCTCGTCATGCTGGCGATAATCTACATAAGACTGGGCGTGACGGCGATCCGCCGTCCAATGGCTACATTGCTTGGCTCCTTTGGGGCGGTGATGCTGGCTGGCGTTGGTCTAAAAAACTAGTAAGACAGATAAATAAAGCTAACGAGAAATAGTGTGTGGAATTCCACCCAGCTACCATATTTACAACAATAGCGGCTCCGCTATTCTGGGTGGTATCATTTCTCGGTAACTTTAAGCCTTTTGATTATATAGCAACTAGAGCAGTTTTTGCTTTACTTGGTGCTTTGTGCATGACAGTTGCTGGTATTTTGTACCATGATATTGGTATCTTAATGGCAGAAATACCTTTTATTATTATGAATAGCTTAGGCATTTACAAAGGGATCCAGATACGCAAAAATCGTTTGTAGTTTGTTGCAAAAATACAATTATTAGAAACGGGTAAGACATAGTCCTCTGCAGATGGCAGAAACCACTACAACGTCGTAGTTCTTACGCCCCAAAAGCCCCGTAGCGAGAAGTATACCCAACCTTTTTGAGGTTTATCGCATATGGCTTTTGAGTTACCTGATTACGACATTTTAAATTATGTCCAAAGTATTGAGACCATTGACTACAATGTCAAGCTTTTAGGAGCTGATAACTATTGGAACAAAACTAAAGGTGAGGGAATTACAATAGCCGTACTTGATACAGGCATAGACACCGATCATCCAGACTTGCAGCCTAATCTTCGTTTAGCTCTAGACTTTACTTACGACAAGAGCCCCGAAGATATAGTAGGTCATGGTACCCATTGTGCGGGTATTATTGCGGGCTGCGATAACGGCGTGGGCATTATTGGTGTCGCGCCCCGCGCCAGCCTTATTAGCCTAAAAGTAATTTCTGAGAATAAAGGTAATTCTAGTACTTTAGCAAAAGGCCTTCGTTGGGTTATTGAGAACCATAAAGAGCATAACATCCGAATAGTTTCTATGAGCTTAGGCAGTACAGCTCATGATTTTCATATTGAAAAACTACTAGTACAGCTAAAAGAGCTAGGGCTTATTGTTATCTGCGCTGCGGGTAACAGTGGCCAAGGCAGTATATCAAAGTCTACGATTAGTTTTCCTGCTCGGTTAGCCTCTAAAGGTCTTTGTATTTCAATTGGTGCGGTAGATCATTTTCTAGGACTTGCAGGATTCTCAAGTACGGGCCACCTAGGCGAGGTTACTTTTGTAAGTCCGGGTGTGGACATTTACTCTACGTTCTTGAACGGTCAGTACATCAAGCTTTCCGGCACTTCTATGGCAACTCCCGCGATTGCAGGCTTTGTAGCACTAATTTTAGCCACTCATCCAGAGATTGATACACTAGATGAAGTAATTGCTAAGCTAAAAAGTTTAGCAAAAAGCCTAGGCCCTTTAGAGAAGTTTGGGTTTGGCATGCCCAAGTTACGTCCTGATTTGATGTAGTAACATTTTCTTGATATATCTTTTAAATATATGCCAGATAATGACGGTATCGATATCGAAGTTCTAGTTAACCTTAACTGGAATAAATTAACCAAAGAGCAGACAAACTTTTTAAATAAAGCTATTGTCGCTGCCCAAGCCTGCCAACGTAAGACATCAGTGCTTACTTCTGTAACCGTAGCTCAGGCTCTTATTGAGAGTGGCTGGGGAAAGCATCATATCGGCAGAGCTAACAACTACTTTGGAATTAAAGACCAACCTACTGATGAATGGAAGGGGCCTTTCGTAGAAGTTCCGACGAAAGAGTGGAGTAAAGAAAAAGGGTACTACACTGTTACGGCGAAATTTAGGGTCTACCCTAATATGGAAGCCTCTTTCGTAGATCACGCTAACTTTTTAGTCCGTAACCCTAGATATAAAGTTTGTTTTGGTAAGGACTACAGAGGATTTTCGGAAGGCCTTCAGCAAGCTGGGTATGCTACAGACCCCGAATATGCAAAAAAGCTTATCGCAACAGTAGAAAAATATGGACTTCAATTTTACGATTTAAAACCTGGACAATAAAGCGTTTATGTTATCTTGCCCCTGCGGTTGGCACGGAACCGTCAAAGAACTTGTATTAGTAGACCAAGAAGATGTTTTGTTTTGTTTGTGCCCTAAATGTCGTGCTAATTTAGGTTACACATACTGCGATGACCTACAAGACGAGAGCGACTTTTTTACTACAGAGTAACTTCTATGAGAATAGCTTGTTTAGGTGACAGAAATCTTGACGATGTCGAGATTCGCATTTGTGAGCTAGTTGGGAAGCAGCTAGCCCTCAAGGGTCACGAAATTATTAGCGGCAATACGAGGGGGGCAGAGCAGGCCTTTGCCAGAGGCTTCGCCACTGTAAACCCTGAAGGATGTACTATAATCTTACCATGGATGTCTTTTGAGATTGATTCTTTTATTCCAGGAACGAATAAGATTGTTTTCCACAATCGAAACCACAAAGGCTGGGAGATTGTGTATGAAAAATTTAGGCCTGATTACAGAGAACTAACCCCTGCTCTACAGAAAGTATTTTCTCGGTATGTGGGCATTTTAAACATGGCAGATTTTGTTGTCCTGTGGTCTATGGTTAAAGATCCAGGCAAACAGTATGAAGACAGCCTGTTTATTGTTGAAAAAATGGCCCACGCACTTAATAAGCCCGTAATTGATTTAAGAAACAAGATTGCCCGTCAAGCATTCTTCGAGAAAATTGGTCTCGTCCTAAACAAACCTGAATAGCTGCCTTTAGAACTGTCTATATTTCCATATGGACACTCCTGAAGAACAAGACCTCCCCGAAGTAGTTGTAGTAGAAATGGACGTTGACGGCAGGCCCGTCGAATACGTCGTGACGGATGTCATCCTTGTCCGTGAGCAGCGTTATGTGACGCTTTACTCGGAAGATGAGTTTCTTGACCTTGAAGACAGAACTGTTTTTGCTAAAATCGTAGAATCAGAAGAAGGCGAGGAGCAGTTTGAGCTGCTTCAGGATACCATAGAGTTAGACATGGTTGTTGCAAATGCAACTGTAAGTGCTTTAGAAGATATGCTTACTGGTATTCGTTTTGAGCTTGTTCAGATGAAAAACTTACTTACCCAGACTGATTTTGGTGAGTTAGACGATTTAAAGCAGAAAACTTTAGGGGTAGTGTTTACAAAATGTAGTAATCTTTTAGAACTACTCGACGAGGAAGTGCGAGACATGGAGGAGGATGCCGATGATGAACAATAGGCATTTTTTCGTTTTTGATTTTGAAACAGGTGGCCTCGACCCAGCCCAACACGACCCAGTACAGGTCGCCGTTCAGGTACTTGACGCGAAGACACTAGAACCTAAAACTTCTTTTGTTTCTTATATCAAACCGGATCCAGATAGGGTCTCGGAGAGGGCTCTTGAGGTAAATAAGTTAACTCTTGACTTACTAGAGAAGGCCCCGTCTAAAGCAGAAGTACTCGATGTACTTCTGTCTATCTTAAAGCCATTTGGCCAAGGTCTTTTTGTCGCTCATAACGCAAAGTTTGACTATGATTTCTTAAAAGAATGGGCAAGGCAAGTAGATCCTAGCCTTAACCTAGATCACTATATTGACTATCGCTTGATCTGTACCGCTCAACTGGCTTTCGAAAAGTGGGTCCTCCACGAACAAGTTATGCGCCGCGTAAAGCTTCAAGAAATTACGAGACAATTTAACATTCAACATGATAATGCCCATGACGCCCTTAGTGATGTAGTTGCTGCGGGGGAGGTTCTGCGCTTAGGGCTGCGCAAATCTTTTGGGTTCAAGTTAGTCCGGGGTGTTCGACAGGCCTTACGCACTAAACAGTTAAAATCCATTACAGAAAGCCTGCAGAGCTTATATTAATGCTTGACTGGCTTAAGCACATACTGGAAACTAACGCTGTATTCTCGGGTGGATTTGCTTTAAGTTTGTTTGGCGGTACTCTAGCCGCATTTTATAGAGTACCTAGTGTTCTATGGCCCATTTTAAAGAGAAAATTCATTACACAAATTGAGTTTGGCAATGAAGATCAAGCTTATCAGTGGATTTTGTCGTGGTTAAGTCACCAGCCGTACCTCCAGCATACAAAGCACATTCGCGTTTTGTCGTCTCTAGATAACCCAGAAGATAGCTTAATTAGCCAAACCCGTAAACCTCTTTTCTCTATACCTGAAGGTCTGCATTGGTTTACCTATAAAGATAGGTTTATCTGGGTTACACTGGCAAAAACCAAAATGCCCGTAAGCTCTTCACGAGGCGCCGCCCCCTTTTTTGGAGAGATTACTTTGTCTACTGTATTTGCTCCGAACAGTTTTATTTTAGATGTCGTCAGCGAAGCAAAAGCTCTGTACGACAAAAGAGATAACTCTAGTATTTCAATTTATATCCCAGAATCTTGGGAAGATGGTTGGAAGAAGCTTACAAGTAAATCAATGCGCCCATTGTCCTCTCTTGTTTATGATGAAAACTTAGGTCAGAAAGTTCTTGAAGATTTACAATCTTTTTTCATATCAAAAGAGTGGTATACGCAGATGGGTATACCTTGGAGACGTGGTTACCTTTTACATGGAGTTCCGGGTGGGGGTAAAACTACATTAGTGATGGCCCTTGCGGGTGAGCTAACACGGGAGATTTACATTTTAAATCTTAGTAAGCCTGAACTTAGTGATGATGGCTTGATCAGGTTACTTAACTCAGTCCCTAGCGGTTCGTTCCTGCTCATAGAAGAAATCGATTGCTTGTTCGATGGCAGACTGGCGAAAAAAAATGATAAGCAGACCCTTACCTTTTCTGGCCTCCTCGCTGCCCTAGATGGCGTTACGAGTACAGAGGGTCGTATTTTGTTCATGACCACAAATCACTTTGATAAGCTTGACCCGGCCCTAAGTCGCCCCGGAAGGGCGGACATGCATCTGCAGTTCAGGAACGCATCTCGTAAACAAGTAGCTAAACTTGTGGGCAATTTTTTCCCGGATAGATCTACAGACGAGATTAACGCGAGCCTATCCTCAATTAATCTAGACGGTGAGCTTCCCATGGCGGCAGTTCAAGAAGCCTTGGTTTCCAACCGGGAGGATTTTCGAGCCGCTATTCTAGCGCTTGACACTCATTAAATTTCTTGGTACACTTGCGGTACTATGCAAGTTTCAAAAAATACTTTTAAAGAAGAGCTAGAAGCCTACCAGTCATTGCAGAGCGCCCTTGCTCGCTTAAAAACAAACAAGATCACGAATACGCAAACACAAGCTATCCGTGATTTGCTTCATCTCCTAGATACTCGTCCCCCCAATCTAGGACAACAGCCTAACTCGACTCATCTTGTTACACTAAACGATGAAGAGCTTAAGTTTCTTAGTGTAATGAAAGAGGAAAAGCTTCACCCCGAGATATTGTCGGCCCTACGGCATGTACTGGAAGAAGTTATCAGCAACCCTATGAGAGGCAAGCCCCTATCTGGGTCTATCTATGCTTCACTTTTTCGAAATAAAATACCTACGCATACCGGTAAGGTATTGATTTGCAAGGTAATTGTACGACTCCGTTACAGGCTAATCTATGCTTACGGCGGTAGCCTGACACGCCCTGTTTTCTTAGAATTCAACCACAGGAAAGATATCTACAAGCATGCTGGATTTGGGCAATCCTCCTCATAGCCTCGGGCTTGCGTCGTGTCCCTTCGAGATAACAGAAGACTTACAGAACTTTTCATTTGTAACGCTTAAGTCATGTAGTCTTGTGCCTATCATAGGCCCTTGTTTATTTGAAGAGATTGAAGCAGATACTTTTATAAACCGATGGGGTCTCGATAATTCTGGAGTTGGTGTTGTAGCTACGCAGACGCTAGATAGGGTTCTTCTGTATCAACCTAATGTCATACTTAGCGCGTTCATAGCCACGGTAGAGGAAGTTCAGCCATTTTTAAGCCAAGTCCCTTTAACTAAGTTACGTGGTATTGAGTTAAACTTGTCCTGCCCAAACAAGAACAGTATAACTCAGTTTTCCGATATTACTAGAGAAGTCAGAGAGAGAGTAGCAGACTCACTACCCGTAGGGCTTAAGATAGGTCTTGATTTCCCTATCGAGAGACTGAAAGATCTTTCCCCAGACTTTGTCACGT
>Ga0194124_10001007_pt1 | contig 38720 bp, 35 predicted proteins | sample TA2KigCas0mmetaG_FD_148605 | JGI IMG/M metagenome (GOLD analysis project Ga0194124, IMG submission 148605) | Freshwater microbial communities from Lake Tanganyika, Tanzania - TA2015031 Kigoma Deep Cast 0m | ecosystem: Environmental > Aquatic > Freshwater > Lake | place: Tanzania: Lake...
TTTTTACGATTATTTATTAAATGGTAATTGTGATCATTCTATTTTTACTAATAATTACGGTTATATACCTGAGATAAAAAAAGAATTAAAAAGTAAATTAGAAATCTTTTTAAAAAAAAAAAAACCAGAAACTCCGCAAGATTTAAAGATATTAGCAAGAAGACCATTGATTATAGGTAAAAGCGTTGATACATATAAAATAAAAGAATGTAATAATTTTTATATATCAGAACCTTGGTATTTTTTAAATGATTCATTTTTTAAACAATTAGATAAATTATTATTATGGAATCCCAATTTAAATAAATTTTGTATTAATTTATTTTTTAATAGAGAATTATTATTTCCTATAATTTTTAATTTTTCTGATATGCATAGTAAATATCTATTTTTAACGGAAGATGAAATTAATAAATTAGTTTTAGTAGGATATATACAAATAAAAATAAAAAATAATATTGATAAAATTAATTTTATATTTTTTGATAAAAAAAATCAAAGATATAAATTTTTTAATTTTAGAGCTAATAGAATTATATTATCACAAGGTGTGAATGATTTTGTAAATTGGCTTTATATAGAATTAAATATACTTTATTGGATAAATAATATATATAAAAATATTTATATATACGAATCAAATTTTTATAATCAAAAAATATATTTATTTTCACAAAAAGAATTATGTGAGATACAAAAATATTATTCTGATAATAATCTTAACTCTGGTGAAATTAAAGATTTAATAGAAGTAGAAATAAAAAAAGATGATATAACAAAATTATTTAGATTTGAAAAAAAAAAAAAAAAAGAAAAAATTGGTGGAAGTTTAAATTTTAATATAAAATTTAATAATAAAAAATATGAAGATAAATATGAACCTATATTAATCTATAATAAATTAAAAAAATATTTTTTTAATATAGATGTTCCATATAAAATACGAATTTTATTAATTAAAGAAATATATGTAATAAATGATTTTTATTATCAACAAGAAAATGAAAATATAAAATATGATAAAAAAATGTTACCATTTATAGAAAATTTAAATTCAATATTAAAAAATAAATTTATATGTTGGGATAAAAATTTAGATTTTTTTTATATTATAAATTCATTAAAAGATAAGTTATTTAATAAAATTTTGTCTATTAGTTCAAATAGATGTTGTATTGAATCAATAAAATTTTATTTTAAGAATACTGATGTGACAAATTTATATTTTAATAAATTTATGTATGAAAAAAGTTTAAATTTAGTTAATAAAATTAAAGAAAATTATATTTTTGATGATTTACCATTAGATAATATCGAACAACTTGAAAATAAAAATTTTGATTTTATAGTATTTGATTGTGTATATAAGGGACATTTTAAAATTATAGATTATAAAAGTTATGATTCATATATAGAAATTGAAAAAGAAAATATATTTTTATTAAATAAAATAGATGATATTTTAAAATTTTTAAAAAAAGGAGGAATATTATTAATTTATATAGAAAGCTTTATAACTAAAGAAATTTTATTTAAAATACAATTTATTAAACAATGTTTTACAAAATTAAAAATTAATTCAGTAGAAGCACATTTAAGAAGAACTGAATCTTTTACTTTTATATTTGAAGATTTTATTGGTATAGTAGAACCATTACCTTATTTAAGTCACAAATTTATGAAATCAATAAATAAATTTTATAAAAACTTTTTTATAAATTTAGAAGAATATAAACTTAGATATGAAATGATTAAAAATAATTTAGATAATAAACAATACATAAAATCAATACAAACACAAAATTTAGCATATTCTTATAAATTCGCACAAGATCTTGGTTTTGATGTTTATAAAAATATTGTTATTGATGATAGTGATGAATCTACTTATGGTATTAATATAAAAAAAAATGATATTTTATTACAATCTTTACAAAAAATGTTTTCTCTAGATGAAGGTATATATGTTGTTATGAAAAATAGAGATAAAAATTTATTAGTTAAAGTAACTTTAACCGATGATTTAGAATTACCTGAAAAAATAACCTATTATAATAAATTAAAAAATATTTCTATCAGACAAATTGATTTTAGACCTATTCATTTATGGGATGAAACTAAAAAATTTATCAGATACTATGAACATACACTTAATGTTTATTTACAAAAATATCGTATTAGTATTGAAAAAACTAAACCCGTTTCAAGAGCTTGGATTAAATTTTATGAATTATTATTTGTTACCAAAATTTTTGACAATCTAAAAGGCTATCTTAAAGTTTTCCATATTTGCGAAGCACCTGGCACTTTTATCATGTCAACTATATATTATCTAGATAGATGGAATAGAGATTTAAAATATGAATGGGATGCTACAACTCTTAATCCTAGATATTTAAGTAAAAATGGTATTGGCGATACTTATGATTTACTTAAAAAATACAAGGATAGATGGACTTTTGGGTTTGATGGAACAGGCGATATAACTGTAGAAAAAAATATAAAACATTATCGTGAAATGTGTAAAGATAAAGATTTTATAATTGGTGATTGTGGATTACCTTGGGGCGATGATGCTATTCCTGGCATTGTTTTATATTATTGTCAAATCTTATTTATTCTTTATAATCTTAAAGAAGGCGGTGGATGTATATTCAAACAGATTCTAAATTACGAACACAAAATTATAGTTGATATGATGTATTTATTGTATTATTGTTTTGATATTGTAAAAGTATATAAGCCAACGCAGAATTCGTTTTCTGGTGAGTTTTATATAGTATGCACTGGATATAAAAGACGATTAAAAGATAGTGATTTTGATATTTTGTTTAAAGTACTAGATGATAAACAAAATATACATAAAAAATCTATAATAAATCAAGAATATAGTAAAGAATTTATATATCAATTTGCAAATGTTCTTGATAAAATTATAACAAACTTTAACCAAACTATTGATAGACAACTATTTTATGCTGACTTTTGGCATCTAATACAACACGAAGATAGAGATGAAATAAAAAAATACATAGATATCAAAAATAAAGACTGGGTTGAAACTTTTTTACTTAAAAATATTACAAAATGATAATTTATAAATTTTTACAAAGATTTATTATATTTATATAAAATAAACTTTATAATATCATTATATTATGAACTTAAATACAGAAGAACATACAGTCCACCGCATAATAGAATTAATGGCAAATATATTAAATTATTTAAGTGTATCACTTTATCAATGACAATTTACACATGTTCATGAACTCTCATATGCAGAGTTAAATAGTTTGTATGATAATTTATCTAAAACACCACACCAAGCACCATCAATTAAAGATGTTACATGTTTCTATGATAATTTAATATATCTTAAAAATGTAACTGATACTGATAATCCTGATTATAGTATATATATGGACAAATTAAAAAAATATATCAAAAAACATATGTAAAATAAAATTATTCAATAATTTTATATTTATAAAAATAAAAATTTAGTAATCATCAACATTTATGGCATTGTGCTGTTTCGGCAAACAAGCTAGGCTGTCTGGTTGACAAGCTTCTCAAGGAAGCTTCGAAGCTCGCTTGCCTCGAAGGTGTGAACCTGGTCTTCCAGGCCAGCAGCCCTTGCCTGTTCATCAGAGAGCAATCTGCCGTGCTCGTTCAAGAAGGCGATTTCCCAACATCCCCCTCCATACTTCGCAAAGCCAGATATGGTCCTCACACCCTTCCCGAAAAGCGCGCAGGATGAGAGGACTTTAACTTCGTCTCCCGTGACCTCAAGACCCTCAATTGAGGGAGACAAAACTCTGACAGCTTCCCTGAAATTTTCATGCGCTAACTCAAGACTTCCTACAACCCCCAAAAAATTGTAAGCCATTTGTATTTCCTTAGTTTTTAATCTAATTTAATAATAAATTTAGGCCGTCAAATAATAATAATTTTCAACTTTTTATATTATATAGAAAAACGTTGGCCTTGTGCTCAACTTTTTTTAATAAAGAAAAGTTGGCCTTGTGCTCAACTTTTTATATTATATATAATTATAGATTATCTTGATATATATACCTATATATATACCTATATATATAAAGTAAAACTATTCTACAACACCAACATACAAGCATTCAAGTAAGTGATATGCATATTCAGGATGAATATACTTAAAAATCTTAGTAGCATCTTTACCAACATAGCTATTGATTATACTGCCCCCTGGATGCAGATTGATCCAGTTATTTAGACTAATATCGTATACATTATTATTAATAATTAACAGCGAACTACTTTTTTCTACTTGTTCTCTACTAAAAATTTTAATTTTTGGTGGTGATTTATTTCTTATTAGTTCCACAACTGAATTACTAGTTTCTAGAGCTCCTTCAATCCAACCTTGATTTGTTGAATAGCTTTCTCCACATATATATAAATTCATATCTCTGAATGGTTGTAATATTCTAGGTTGTAGTGATTCTCCATCACAATTAACTTTCCAAACATGTGTTCCTTCAGCATAAAAACTACTAGATAAAAATATTGGTTCAGGAATTTTTTTCTCAGAAAATAACATTCTTATATTTTTCATAATTTTTTTCTTAAAAACATCATTTATTTTATCTTGTTGCCATTGTCTAGCATTTTTGGTATCAGAATAGGTAATCATTACTTGACCACTCTCAGTATTAATAGGTATAAATTGTTGTATAGGAAGATTAGTGGTTGTTTTTGGTAAATCATGAAACCATACACGTCCATCACTATTTTTTGGAAACACAGCATATATTCTAAATAAACTACTATCTTCAACTGAATTTAATAAACTGTTAATACTTTGTAAAAAAGGTATTTTAACTAATGCTCCTCTTGGCATAGCAAGTATTAAGTTGTTTGTTATATATTTTTTATTAGCTCCATCAAATGTTTCAGTATGTATTGTTATAGATGGATTATCTTTTTCTTTTTTTTCTATATTTGTAATCATTTCAGATAATTGTATAATAACACCTTTTTGTTTTAATATTGATTCTAATTTTAAAACTAACTTTTCCAAGCCATCACGGATAACATAATATCTTAAATTAGGTAGAAAACTTTTTCTAAATATTTCTAATCCATTTTTGGCATTTACTTTGTCAAATTCATCAGTGTATCCAAAGGATTCAACTAGAATAGAAGCCCTCTCAATTCCTAATTCATCTTCACATAAAGATCTTAATGTTTTACCTAATAATTCTTGTTTTGTTAGTTTGCGTTCTTTAAATATTAATTTATTTAATATTCTACTAAATTTATTAGTTTTTATTGTTATTATTTTATCATCAAATACTTTTCTGTATTCTTTATGTGTTGGTAATTCTATTTTATTTTGTTCCAAATTAAATCTACTAACTAGTTCTAATAATAATTTATCATTTTCTGTAATTCTATCTGCTCCGTTTTCATATTTTATTTTAAATTTATCATCACTATTTGTTTTTATTAATCCACCAATTCTATAACTTTTTTCTAAAATTAATATACTTTTTGGATCTACATTATTTTTTTCAATTAAATTTAGAACACTATATAAGCCAGCTATACCTGCACCACAAATTATATATTCCCAAGTCATATGTTCTATAATTAAGAATTATATAAAAAATTGAATTTATTTATATTATAATAAAAAAATTAATATTAGATACAATGGTTTTAATTGGAGAACTAGTTGTTATGGCAGGTTCTTTTTCTTTTATTTTTTTTATTCTTATTTGTATGATTAACATTCAAGTAAAAGAAGAAAGAAGAGAAAGAAGAAAAAGAATTTATAGTTCGTAAAAAAATAAAATATTTTTTATAATTAAAAAGATATAATGAGTAAAACAACCTACTTATAAAATCGGCATTTTAAATTTCAAAAGGTGTAAAAATTGATGGAAGATTAGGATTCTTTCAACCTACAATAGAGTATGAAGAGTTTCCAGATCAAGTTAAGCATCCTGCACTAGAACTATTGTACGCTCCACTTGAAAAAATTTACGAAAAGTGTTGGTATCGACGTCTTGTTGTGATGTTGATAGTAAGAGAAAATGAAGAAGACATGGTTTATATTTTACCAGAAAATAGATAAATGAATCTTAAAATAGATGAATGAAGAAAAAAAATATATTTATTAATTTTATTTGTAAATTTTTCATTATTGTAGAATAAATAACTAAATAATATTGATTTATTAAATTTTAATTATGAATATATTTATGTATAAAAATTGGTTTATATATAAAAATATTAAAAAGAATGATTGAAAATAATCATTATAAAATAAAAAAAATTGAAAATAATATTGATAAGGATAATATTATTATTATGAATGATAAAACATTAGATATAAAAAATAAAAAGAAAAATAAGAATAAAAATATAATTATTAATGAAGATAAAAATAAACAAAATTATAAAGTTATATCATTATTTACAGGAATGGGTGGTATGGATATAGGATTTGCGGAAGAGATTATCGTTCATAAGAATAGTATAAAGGAAGATAATTATATAGAAAAAAAAGATGAAATTGAAGATTTTGTTAAATTAAAAAAACTGCCATTTGAAATAATATTTCAAAATGATATTTTACCAGAAGCAAAAAGAATTGCTGAACTAAATAATTGGAATCATAATTTTCAGCTTAAAGATATTCGTGATATGTTAAAAGAGAATTATAATTTTCCTTATGCTGATGTAATAATAGGTGGTTTTCCATGTCAAGATTTTAGTCATGCAGGAAAAAGAAAAGGTTTTGATTCAAATCGTGGAACTTTATATCAATCATATGTAGAAGTTGTTAAAAAAGTTAAACCTTTAATATTTGTAGCAGAAAATGTTAACGGTTTGCTAACTATGCCAGGAGAACCTATAAAAAAAATAATTGATGATTTTTCTCAAGTTGGTTATGAAGTTAAATATCAACTAATTAAATGTGAAGAATATGGTATTCCACAAACTAGATGGCGTGTTATTATTATTGGTATTAGAAATGATAAAAAACATAAATTACAAGATGATAAATGGAATATTATTACTGAAAATAAAACTAAATGCACTATTGCAAATTATTTTAAACATCTTCAGGAACCTGATATTACTACAGATCCGGCACAAAAAATTTATTCCAAAGCAAAAAGACTTGAAAAAGAAAATAAAGTTTATCAAGGTCAAAAGGAAATAAGTCTTAATGACTTTGCTCCTACAATGAGAGCAGAACATCATGGAAATATAGAATTTCGTAGAATTAAAAATGGTAAAAATAATGAACTAAATTTATCTGAAAGAAGATTATCAATTCGTGAAGCTGCACTTATTCAAACTTTTCCACCTTGTTGTATTTTAACAGAACCAAATAGACCTACAAGTAAAGCATATAAACCTATAGGTAATGCCGTTCCTCCACTACTTGGTTATATTATTGCTAATAAAATTTATCAATTACTTAGGATTTTGTAAATTCTTAAGTTTTATAAATTCTTCAACACTAGTTTCTTTGATAAATTTTTTTATACACATAATTTTTATTTCTTCTACTAAATCATCTTGCCAAGATTTATTAGATTTTTCTAAATTATTATTATTATTAGATTTTTCTAAATTATTATTTATTCTATGAATAGCACATTCAGCATAATGATTTATCCAGTCATTTTTCTTTTTTTGAATATAATTACAATCTTCATCAATTTTCTTCATTTTTTGAAAATTTACTTTTGGTCTAGGTGTTCTATCTTGAAACATATCTATTTTTGATTCACCAATACAATTATGATATTGATCGTATCGTATATCAAAAGTTTTTTTTTTTTCATTTCTTAGACAAAATATTACTGGTTCATTTATATCTAATGTGCCTATTGTAGAACCTGGTATTATTCCTTTACCTTTACCAGATTTTAATTCTATTTTACCTTTTGTTATAATATTTTCATCTTTAAGAAATATTATATTGATATCTGGAATTTTAACTTGAATATTTATATCAGTAAATTCAATATATTTTTTTTTTATTTCAACATATGCTTCACTACAACATTCACAAGCTAATTTAGAAAATTCACTATCTATATTTGCCTCAGAATCAGTCCACTTAATTTTTTCTAATTCTTTTTGTTTTGTAAGTAATTTTTTGGCAGTATTTTGTGTTAATGGCATACAAATTTTTTCCCATAATAAAATATCTTTATTTTCAATTATTTCTACAGGTTTATTTTCAATTATTTCTACATTTTTATTTTCAATTATTTCTACATTTTTATTTTCAATTATTTCTACAGGTTTATTTTCAATTATTTCTACATTTTTATTTTCAATTATTTCTACATTTTTATTTTCAATTATTTCTACAGGTTTATTTTCAATTATTTCTACAGGTTTATTATTATTAAAAATTTTCATTGGTGGTATATATATTATATTATAAATATTTCAATTTTATTTATCTAAATAAATTTTTGTAAAGATTTTTTCCATAACTTGTGCAGTATTATCATGTTCATTCGCAAATCTACATCTAAATTGAAATATATTAGGATTAATTTTAGTAATTTCATTATTATTAAATATTTTATCATCAATACCAGAAACTCCATAAAATTCTATATGTTTTTTTTCAACTAAATTTTCTAGTTTTAATCCTATAGCATAATCATCTGGATTATTATTATCAATTAAAGATTTATCATCAATTAAAATTTTACATGTTTTTTTAGATAAAATAATTCCAGAACCAGAAATAAATTTAACAAAATCGTGTCCTGCGTAATCAATATTGTTATTTTGAGTATATGAATATAATTTATCAAGATTTATAACAGATGATAAATTAGTTCTATAAATATAATCAAAATTATAATTTTTCATTAAAAATTCTATTATTTTTATAGTTTTATTTAGAATACCAGGAACATAACTTTCTTGATCTTTATAATAAATAGTATTATTTTCATTATCAACTATTATTTCCTTATTGATTGAAGGATCGTTTTCAATAAAAAAAGAATTTATATTTGGATGATTATTCATATATTTTTTCCAAATATCTCGCATATTTTTATAAAATTTAATATTATTTGAAGATATAATTAAAATTATAATTTTTGGTTCTTTATTTGTAAAATTTTCACAATTATTATTAGATATGATTAAATAAATAATTACTGCCAATATTATTATAAAAAGTTTTTTCATATATTATATGTAAATATTTTTATAGAAATAAATGATATAATAATAAATTAATAATATTTATATTATATGAATTTAGAAGATTCTTTTTTTGAATTAGTAAATTATTACAATATAAATAATTTAATTACAATTAATGATGATAAAATAGATTTATTATACAAAATTGAATTACCAATTAATAATAAACCTATATCAGTGCTTTCAATATTAGGAGCACCAAAAAGTGGTAAAAGTACAATAGCTAATTGTATAGCAACATTTTTACTAAATAATCAAACTAATTTTAATTTGTTTAATACAAATATAGAAAATAATTTAAATTATGGTATTGAATATGTATTGATTGAAAATAAAGATAGAAATATTTTAATATTAGATGTAATAGAAAAAACCGATAGAGATTTATTAAACACTTGCAAAATATTATTATTTATATATTTAGTATCAGATGTTATACTATATAATGAAAAAAAGACTGATAATTTAAATAAAAATACAAAAAATTATTTTTCAATTTTAAAAAAGATAAATTTAAGTAATAAAAATGAATATAATTTATCAACACTTTTATTTAATATTTATGGGAATGAAAATGATATGGAGATGTATGAAGAAATTTCCTATAATCTTAATAACTTATTTATGAAAGTTGATATTAATAATATTGAAATATCAGATAAAAATAATATTGATTTATTAAATGATAATAAATATAAAGAATTTTTATCAGTAGAAATAAAATATAAAGATGTTTGTGAAAATATAATTAATAATTTATATAAAAATAATAGATGTGAAAATATTTCATCATTTTACAAATTATTAGAAAAAATAAAAATAGAAATTAATAACAATATTGATTGGAATAATTTAATGTTTGATAGTATATCACAAGAAGATATTAACAAATGGAAGGATGAAAATATAACTAAATGTATAAATATTATAAGTGATGATTTATTAAATGGCACTGAACAACAATATATAAATTATTTTAAACCATTAAAACATAATATGAATATTATATTGGCAAATTATAAAGATTATTTTTTTTATACTAAATCTGAACTAGTTAATGAAGAATATAATAATATAAAATTATATTTTTTAAGAACACATAATGATATTTTTTTAAAGTTTAAAAATATAGCTGTTAGTCATATTTATAATAAAATTAAAGATAAATTTGAAAAGATTAATAATTATAAATTTGAAGATAATGATGTAGATGAAGTAATTAATGTAGTTAATCATGTTAAGAAAGATATTTTAGAGGATGTAAATATTATTTCCTATTATAATGAATATGTCTTATCTTTACAATCATTTGTAGAAAATATAGCTCTAAAAATTCTTTTATCAAATTTAGTTGATATTAGAAATAAGTATAATAGTCAATATATTATAGTTAATGATAAAATAAATAATTTTTATAATGATTATGTTAATAAAATATGGAATGATTTAGAAAAATGTGCTAAAAATATATTTTCATCATTTGAAACTATAAAAGATAATATGATAAATTTTATGAAATTTCAATTAGAATCGTATAAATTAACAATTCATAGTTATAATTTAAGATTAGAAGAAGTAAGAGGTAAAAATAATTATCCATTTGTAATTAGTGTTATAAATAATAATATTAAAGAAGTTAGTTTAGTTAATGAAATAGATTTAATAATTAAAAATTATACCAATAAAATAGAAAAATTTTCTAATAGATTTAAGGAATATAGAAATAGTAATTTACAAAATTATATATATGATATTCCAAAGATTATTAATAATATTGATAAAACAAAATTAACTTTTGAAAAACTTATAGCTCTTAATTATGATTTATATTATTTAGATATTTATCCTTCAAAATATTATATTTATAAAACTAATAATTTTGTTAAAGAAAAGTATGATTTTATATCACAGAAAATAAATATATTACAAATTTATACAAAAGCAGAATTTGAAAGCAAATATCCAGCTGAAGTAGTTCAATATTATTATTATATGTTAAATTTAGCAAATAATCCTAATAATTCTGATAATAAAATTCATATTGGTATTATAAAAAATAAAATTATTGATATGTTGTATGATTATATAATTAAAAATAATAAATAATAAATAAAATTAACTTTTATAACCAAAGTTCATATCTAGCATAAAACGCTACTATCAACTTATTAGTTCGTCTCTGTTCTTGCTTCTGCTTCTGTTTTGGCCTTTCTATAGGCTTTCTTCCAGTCATCAATTTGATTTTTCAAAACCAAATTTGTAAAAAAGTAGGGTAGTAGATCGTCCCTTGTTAATGGACTCGTCTTTTTTTGACGAATCCATGTCTCAATTTTTACCTTTTCATAAGTGTGGCCATCACTTGCTACAACAGGATCTTTCATGATCACAAACGATATAGGACACACAAATTCTTTTGGCACATCGTCACCAAAATCTTCATCTTCCTCATGAAGAGGAACAGCTTGTGACGGAGGAGGAACAGCTTGCGATGGAGGAGGAACAGCTTGCGATCTTCTAGAAGAAAATGTCAAACTTACCCAATATCTTTCATCTTCATCTGCTTGAAAGATTAGTTCTTGTAGAGAACGTGCTCGTCGTTGTTCTCGTTCTCGTTCTCGTTCTCTTTCTCGTTCTCGTTCTCGTTCTCGTTCTCTTTCTCGTTCTCGTTCTCGTTCTCGTTCTCTTTCTCGTTCTCGTTCTCGTTGGATTGAATCATCCAATATCAGTGCGACTGATCTCTGACGTTCAGGGACTAATCTCTGTTGTTCTTGAGCTATTCTTTCTTGTGAGATATCGTATCTTTGAATTTCTTCAATAATAAAGATTCGACGTTCAGGTGATAATCTGCTGAGAAAATGTTGCGAACGACAAATATTAACAGCATCAATTCTCTCTTCTTGAGAAAATTGGGCAAACCTAAAGAGGCGTTCAAAGAAAGATGCTTCACGCATGCCAGCACGTTCAAAGTTCTGACATGCATAACACATCCATTCAGTCATGATGATGTATTTTACTTTACCCTGCCTTCTACCCACCTCGTAATAACGAGGCCAATTTTTGATAGGGCGAGTATTACCACTGGAAGATAACATTTTGTTTATGCCTATTTAAATCTTATAATTTCAACTTTTTATAAGTTGGCCTTGTGCTCAACTTTTTATAAGTTGGCCTTGTGCTCAACTTTTTATAAGTTGGCCTTTATGGCTCAACTTTATAGTATCCTTCCTGTATAAATTTGAATATTTATATATATGAGTAAAATTATATAAAAGTTATATTATATCATATATAACCAATATAAATATATTATGAATAATATAAAAGAATTAGATGATAATGATATATTACTAATAAAAAAAACCTATGATTTTGTTATGGAAAACTGCAATGACAATCATCCATTAGGAACGGGTATCCTCCATAATACAAATCAAATATTACATGGTATTTCATCAAATTCTCCATTAGGATATGATGTCCATGGAGAACATGTTGCTATAGGTAATTGTCATGTTTTTGACAGAAATAATAAAAACTTTTATTCTCTTGTTAGTTTGACAAGAACAACAGATAAAAAATATAAAATAAAATCACCTTGTGGTATTTGTAGAGAATTAATTAGATATCATTATCCAGATCTGTATATTATAGTTCCAAAATGTACTGATGTAATTACTGTTGATGATAATAACTTTAACGAACTAATAAAAATAAAAGCAAAATATTTATTACCATATCCTTATGTATCGTCTAAATTGCCAGATGATTGTAAAATATAAATTTTTATAATTTACATTTAATATATTGTATAATTACATCCAAATACACAATATCATCAGTTGTTTCAGATGTTGAAATAATCATATCAGCGTGTATCATGGATGGTTTAATAATACTTATAAAAGCAGGTTTTACAAAAGATTGATATTCGTGAATAACATTAGCATAAGTTTTATTTCTTTCACGAGTATCTCTATCAATCCTTCTTGCTAATGTAATATCTTCATCTAAATGAGTAAATAGTTTAAGATTTAGAATATTTCTAATTTTTTCATCATATAAAACAAATAATCCTTCAACAATTAAAACTTTAATTTTATAACCATCAATTACTTTATTTTTATTATATACTCTTTTTTGTGTAATAAAATTATATTCTGGTATTTCAACTGTTTCACCATTTTTTAACATAGTAATATGTTTTACTAATAAAGATAATTCTAACGAGGATGGCAAATCTTTATTTAAGGTATCATTTTCATAATAATAATCATCACATGATATAGTTTCTATATTATTATCATATGTAAAATATGATTCCTCAAGTTTATTCTTTATTTTTTGCATTAAATATGTTTTACCACTTCCAGAAGCACCAGCTATTCCTATAACAAATAAGTTATATGTCATATTTAATATTATATTTTATAAAAATTAATTTTATTATATAGAATATAAATATAAAATGAACTGTTATGCTTCTGGTATAGTAGGTTTAGGAATGTTATTTGCTACATATTCAACAATATCGTTATCAGATCGTGAAAAGAATAAATTATTAGACATCTTTCCACCAGAACTTGATAAAATTTATATAAAAATAGTAAATGAAAGAGCTAATATATATTTTCAAGGTTTAATATTAGGTTTAGTTGCATCATATTTATTATTATCACTTATTACCATTACTAAACCATTTCATAAAGCAACATTTTTTCTAGCCGTGACGTTAATTACATCTGTTTTGTATTATTTTATAGTTCCAAAATCTGATTACATGTTAAATCATTTACAAACACAAGAACAAAATAAAGCATGGTTAGATGTTTATAAAAAAATGCAATCAAGATACATAACCGGTTTTATAATAGGAGCATTGTCTGCTATACCTATATCTTATGCTGTATGTTAAACATAATAAAATATTGATAATATATTATAAATATATATATAAAATATTCATATGCTAAAAAGTAGTAATTTATTTACTTAAAAATTATGAAATTATAAATATTTGGAATGTTTGTATCAAGTCAATGGTTTCAAATTTATCTAGCAATATAAAAGAAATTACTAAAGACGTTTATTAAAGTTAAATTCATCAAAATATGGAAATACAATAAATGAAATAGATGAATATTTAATAAGTCAAAAATGTCATAATTGTGGCAATTTAAAAAAAGATTTAGGAGGCAATAAAGAATATAACTGTGTAGTATGTAATGTACAGTTAGACAGAGATGTAAATGCCTTAATAAATATCTATAGATTATAAATGTTCTTAAAAAGGTGCCTAGATTGTTAAAACAATCTAGTCCATTAGACTGAAACCGTTACACACCTTTAAGAAAGACTGATAAGATGTAATAAGTTAAGTAATATAATCTAAAACATTTATTAATGTTTTAAGTATAAATTTTAATATGACCTATAAAATGGGGTGTCAAAAATTATCAAGTTTTGTGCTACTAGAAACCCTTACAACTAATAGTTGATATAATAGCTTTCATTTCATTCCAACTAGATAGACCATCTAAATTATTTGTTCTAACAATATAACCATAATTTTTAACAAATTCAATTAACTTCTCCATATAATTTTTTTATTTTATTCAATATCATATCTAATTTAGATTGATTATTAATATTAATAGATAAAATATTTTTTATAACACCATAATTTTTATATATTTCTTTTAAAACATTAAATAGAATTAATATATAGTCTGATATTATTTGTTCATTACCATCATTTATACCTTGTATTAAATAAAATTTTGACTCAGTAAAATTTTTTTTTTCATAAAATAATTTACCTAATTTTAAGTTTGATAATATAGATATTTCATTTATTTCTCCATTTAATAATAATAAAACTATTACATAATTATCAATAGCTTTATCTATATTTTCATTTTCATAAATTTCACCTAATTTAAAATAAGCATATGTTTTTTCATATATTTCTCCTTTTTCTATTGCTTTATTAAAATAATAAATTGCATCTTCTTTTGTACCAGCACTTAATGCTATCTCACCTAATTTAAGTGCTACTTTGGCATATAATTCTTTTTCTTTAGTTTCAATTGCCATTTTTAAATATATAATAGCATCTTTTACATTATTTTCATTTAAATATTTAATACCTACTTCATATTGTAAATCATAATATCCTTGATCTGCTAGTGTTTTTAATTCTTTAAAATTTTCTAGTTTTTTAATATTTTCTTCAAATAAATTTAAAACAATTATTCTATATTTCCAACCTAATCTATAATTTTTATAATATTTTAAATAAATTTTACTTAAATATGCAGTTGCCATTTCAGGTTCTTTTGAATTTATTACTATTTTAAAATATTTTACAGCATTTTCATAATCTTTATTTTTATTATAAATTTCACCTAATTTAAGTGCTGCAACATATAATTTATTTGAATTAAAAGATTCATTTTCTACTACTATTTTTAAATATTCTATAGCTTCATCTTCTTTTTCTTGATTTATTAGTATATCACTCAATTTTAAAGCAGCATCTATTTTTAATATTTTATTATATCCCATCGCAATTAATTTTAAATATTTTATAGCTTCATCTTCTTTTTTTTGATTTATTAATATTTCACTAAGCTTAATGCCTACTTCAGTAGAACCTTTATCAAATGCCAATTTTAAATATTTTATAGCTTCATCTTTTTTTTGATTTATTAGTAGTTCACTTAATTTTATAGCTGATTTACCTAATATATTAAATAAATCTTTTTCAATAGTTAATTTTAAATAATCTGTTGATTTACTATTAATGTAATCAATAATTTTTTTAATTGTTTCCTTAAAATAAAATATTGATGAAAATAAATCATTATTTTCATAATAAATTTGACCTAATTTAAATGATGCGTTCATTGAAATTATTATATTTATTGATAATAATGCTAGAAAATAATTATCAATTGCTTTATCTATATCTTTTTTTTCTTCATAAATTTTAGCTAATTCATATCCAACCAAAGAATATAAACTAAATTGTTTTGAATTAACAGCTAAATTAAAATAATCAATTGCACTATCTATATTTTTTTGTTCTAGATATATTTTACCTATATCATATTGCAAATCATAAAATCCTTGATCTGCTAGTGTTTTTAATTCTTTAAAATTTTCTATTTTTTGTAATTCGTTTATAGCTTCATTTTCTGATATTATTTTTTTAAATTTTAATGCTAGCTTATAATTTTTATAATAATTATGATATATTTCATATAAATTTTTAGCAATATTTTTTTGAGTTTCCTTATTATCAGTATAAAAATGATAATTATATGCAATCAATAAATATTTTTCTGAATTATTAAAATCATTAAAATTTTTATAATGTAAACCTAGATGATATGAAGCTACTAAACTTCCATTATTTACTGCTTTTATTAATAATTCAATATTATTAGTTATTTTTCCTAATAAATATTGAGCATAACAAAATTCATTTTTTGCTGATTTTGATAGATAATTAATTCTACTTAATTCACCTACAGTTTTGTTGTAAATTTCATATAATAAATAAAAATCTGTTATGCTATCATATCTATATTTTATATACATTGATAATTGTTCATTAAATTTATCTTCAAAATTTGTCTTTGATAATATTGTTATAAACTGAACTCTAATATAGTTTAAATAATATTTTTCAATATTATCAAAATATTCATCCCTATCTAATTTTACTAATCCACTAGATACAATAAATAAGTCTTCATTTTGATCTAAATTTAATAATAAATTATACCAATCACAATTATATATTTTTTTATCATTATCATTATAAAATTTATATTCATTATTACATGTAAAACAACAACATACATGATTCTCTATAAAAATAAGCAACCCTATATCTTTTGTTGAATCAAAAATTATATTTTTATAATTATTTCTATTTAAATTCTTAAAAAAAATCCTAATATTTAAAAAAAATATACCTAATATATTTGAAAAATAATATTGTTCCATTAAATTACCACCAATTTCACTATTCTGTATACTATAAAAATCAAATAATTTTTTGAAATTTTTAGATATAATAAGTTCGCATCTTAATGGATTTTCTTTTTCAATAGGTTTTATTATTTTATCATGACTGTTATTAATTTTGGCTGTATATCTTATGTAAAATGTTTTTAATATATTAAATAATAAATTTTGTTTAGTATCATCATTTAAAAAAGTAAAACCATAAAAATCTTCTATTTCTTTTCTTTTGATACTTATTAATTGGTGTAAATAATTATCTATATTTTCTTTATTTATTCTTAATATACCTTCTAAATCGTTTTTTGTTGCATCACTAAAAGACAAAAGCATTTGTATTACAATCATCCAGCAAGTGCCTAATATATTTTTGTAAACAATATCATTGTCGCAATTCATACCACCCATTTGAATAATATTTTTACATTCCAAATATTTATTTTTATATTTAAAATATTTTTTATAATAGTTTATCATATATATTAAATAAAGATATAATTATGTTTCATTAATTATATTTAGAGCATTTCGTATTTTCAAATGCCCCGACTTATCCTAAATGATATCGTTCAAACCTATAGTTAGATAATCAATTTAGATATTCTATACAAATATCATACACAAAGCTTTGCCATAAATAGCACTAAATTCTAAAATTAACAGGCTTATTTAATATACATTTATAGTTTTTTATATCATTAAGTAGATGTATATTATCCTGTCTGTTCGCAAAGTAATTTTATCAAAAAGAGTATCTTCATACATCTTTTTATAATTAATTTTAGACATTATTATATATAAATATTAAATAATTTTTAATATATTTTATTAAAAATTATGTCGGCATCTAAAATACGCAACGCTCTAATATGGAAGAACAAAGTATGAATTAAAATAAAATGTAATCATATCTATCATGAAGAATGTTTTAATGATTTGGTAATTTTAGAAATGAACAAAAAGTATTTTCATACCTAAAATATCCAAAAATTAGTGATATAAAAATAGATGATGTTTTTATAAATAATTTATTTAATTTTACATATTCTTAGCAAGAAATTCTACTTGTCTCATAGTCCAACCAAAACTGCATCCTGAATGGCCGGTATATTTTAGATTTGCTGAAATTTTGTCAATAACAGGATGTTGTGTAAACATAAAACCATTTTGAGGATTTAGATTTTTAATTTCATCTAATAATTCTAATTTAACTGCTGTTTCATATGCATCTTGAACCATCATTCTATCATTTGAATCAGGATATCTTTCAAGCCAGTTGATATGAGCCATCTTATTATAAATATATATATTTGAAGTATATTGTATAAATAAATCAACTTTTTAGATTTGTATAAATAGTTAATTTTTATGAATATAGATAAATAGAGATAATCAATATATTGAAAGCAATTTTTTTATAATAATAAAAAAATATCACACGCTTACAACCTTAATAATTTCATTAAATTGATCGAACATTTTTTCTTTTCGTTGAGCTATTTTATAAATATATTCATCAGCAGTTTCAAAAGGTATTTGGTATCCAAAAACAGATATCCATTTATAGATAATAAGATTTCGTTGATCCACAGGAAGACTATTATGTGATTTGTATCGTATAGCTCTACCAATAATTTGGTCTATTTTTGACATATTCCAATGCATTTCCATGATATGTATTTGTCTTGTATTTTTCAAATCTAAACTTTCAGATCCTGCAGTAGTTATAAGTAGAACATCAATTTTACCTATATTATATTGGTCAATAATACTATCTCTTTTATCATCAGTTTGACCTCCATGATATACAGCATAAGAAATTTTATTATTATTTAGCAATACAGAAAGAGGTAAAACACCATTTTGAAGGAAATTAGAATAAACAATAACAGGTCTAGGTCCATCTTTTATATATTTGTAAATTTGTTGTATTTTTGGACTTTTTTCTGAATTAGCAACAGTATTTGAAAGTTGCCGTGTTACATTAAGAAAAAAATTAGTTTTTCGTTGATCTAGAATACTATAATCAATATGCAGTGTATCAAGTGAAAGTATCTTTTTAACATAAAATCTATATTCACTAATTTGTAAATTATCCATATCAACTTTAATTACTTTAGTTTCATATTTAGGATAATTGTCATCAAGTGGTTTTTTGTAATATGATATACAATTTTTTACTTTTGATGTAAATATTTCAATATTAGTTGGAGTTTCATAAATATAATCATAATAAAAAAAATCAAATTCTTTAGATGTTTCCGGTAGGACATTTTCATTTTTAATTAAATTTACAAGAACACTTAAATCAACCAGACTATTATAAAAAATTGTTCCAGTAAGCAAAATTAATTTGAAAGCTTCAAAACATTCTGTTATAATAATATTTAAAAGTTTTGTTCTAGATCGTAATCTATGTGCTTCATCAATAATTATAGTTTTACCTTTAAAATCAATAACTTTATCTAATATTTTCTTAATAACTTTTTTATATGTAATTATTGTAATATCATCTCTAATAATTTTAGCTTTTTTCATATCATCAATAAAATTTTTTTTTGATGCTTTTGTGACAATAATTATTATTGGATTTTTAAATTCAGTGGCCATAGCAAGAGAAGTTATAGTTTTTCCACTACCCATAGAATGATACAATATTAAACCTCTATTCTTTTTAATAAAATCAACACATAACTGTTGATAATTAAATAAATTAATCATTTAATAAATTATATTTAGATATTTATATATATAATCATAATATAATCATGAATATAGACCAAACAACCCTAATCAATAAAATTAATCAATTATGTGATAGAGTATCATTATTAGAAAGAAAAATACAACAATATGAAGGTAATAATTTTCAACAAAATAATTTTTTAAATCGTAATAATTTACAAAATAATCTACAAGAAATGTTTATAAGTAAAAAAAATGAAGAGGAAAATAAGATATATGATCCGTTAAGTATTGATTATATAGTAAAAAAAAATGATAATATCGTTAGAAATAATATTTTATTTACAGATAATAATATAAATAATACAAAAAAATTTGTAGAAATTCAAGATAAGATATACGATCCATTATCAAACTAATATTTTTATATTACTTTTTTATATAAATATATATATATTAAATTATGAATAAATTTTTATTACTCTTAGTTGCACTTTTAGTAGTAGTTTTAATTATAAATATTACTAGATGTGAAGAAAATGAAACTTTTTCAGAAAATATAAGATTGCACACCCCTCTCGATTCACTAGAAAAGTTAAATAAAACACAACAAATAAATGAAACATCATATAGTTCTTTGCATGGATCAACAAAAAAAGGTAAAAGTGCTATTTATAAACCTTTATACTGTTCAAATGGTAAAACTTATGATAATGCATGTCAAGCAATATTAGATGGTCAAAGATTTTCTAATTGCATGTTATATTTTCCACCACCAAAATACGATATACCCTGGTTATCTATACCATGGTATAATTTTGATAATAATTTTACTAATCCATCTATGGATAATAATATAGATAATAATATGGATATGTGTACAGCAGATTATAATCCAGTTATTTGTCCAAATGGTGGAACTTATTGGAATTCATGTCAAGCAGCTGTATGGGGTCAGGATAGTTCTAAATGTAGATCTTATTTTCCAAATCTAGAACATTTAATAGAAGAGAAAAAAGTATAAAAAAATGGTAAGAAATATTAGAGTTCGTAAGTTATAATAAAAAATCTAAATGCATATTCAACTATTGAATATAATAATTGATATAAATCTTTTTTATCATTTACATCTTTACTGTAATAACTTTGTAATTAACAAGTTCAATATTTTTTGATAATTTTTTAGGAATAGTTTTAATTCCTAAAAATTTACTTTTTGGATCATTCATTTTTTCAAATAATGTTTTAGTATCATATATTTTAACAGGTGGATTTAGATTTTGTTGTATTATTGTTGTTGTTTTATTATTACTATCAAGCACTAACGCTACATGGCCATAAATAAAATCAGGTTTTTTATATTTCCAAAAAAGTATAGAACCAGGTTTTAAATAATATTCATAATTATGTTTATAAGGATAAGAGAAAGTTTTTAATTTGTATTCAATTTTAGAATTTGATAAAGTATTAATTTTGTAAAAAAATTCAACCGCATCAACAACTGATGAAAATGATACATTTTTTATTATTGAAAAAAATCTTCTAATCAATTCAACACATTGAAATGGTATTCCATATTCTGTTTTATATTTTTTACAATATTTTTTAAAATATATGTTTATAGAATTATCCATATATAAATTTATATAATATATTATAATAATAATTAAATTAAAATTAGTATGCCATATAATTGTGAAGAATGTAATGTAATTGGTGCTAAACTGAATAATTTAGTTGAAAAAAGATTATGTAAAGATTGTTTAACAAGTGATAAGTATAACTTAATATGTAAGTCTATGGTTAAAAGTAATTATAATTTCAACAACAATGATTTTGAAAACTATCCATATGAAGTTATATATACAAAAAATCCTCATTATAGATGTGCTACAAGTATGAACTTATTTTATGAGAAAGATATAAAAAAATATTTTATTGAAAAACATAAAGCCATAGTTATAAAAAATATTGATGAACTTAATCATAATCTAAATTATAATATTGTAATTAATCATGATAATGTTATTGATTATGAAAATTTATCAAATGAAATAATAAATAGTTTGATTAATCACATTGAAGAATATATTGAAACAGAAAAAGAAGATAAAAAAGATACTTTATTAAATAAATTATTAGTAAAATATGATATAGATAGAGAAGAATTACCAGAATCAGTTTTAGATGAAATAGAATATTCTTCTTTAAAAAATTTAAAAAATATTGTTTCGTGTTTTGCTAGAAAAAGAGAATTATTAGAAATACTTAAAAAACATCATATAGAAGATTGTATTACAATGAAGATATGTAAGGAATATATAAAAGGTGAAATAGAAGATAAGGCTTATGAAGTCAAGGATAAGATTAAAATATATTTAGAAAAAATTAAAGATTAGTATTGGCATATTTTTTAGGTCCAATAATCAGCACCTCCTTCTAGCGCACGTTTTCTCCACATTTCAGCTTCTGTTGAATTCTTTGGAATACCACGTCCGTACTTATGAGCAAGATGTATTTTAACCATAGAATGGAGATGTCCTTGAGCAGCTGCTAAATAAAAATAGTGCAATGCTCCTGTGTAATCCTGTTTAACGAATTGTGTTTGATAGCACTTACAACCCATTTTATATTGTGCTGCATCAAGGCCCATTTCAGCAGCACGTCTAATGAGGTTTTGGCCTAAGATTGCATCTTCAAGATTTTCATCATCATTGCTTTTTAGAACGCCAAGTACGAACAAGCCATACTTGCTGTTATTGGCAGCACTTCGAGATGCCAAAACTAAGGCTTTTTCATGAAATAAAGGCTCGTGCTGCTCAATCTCTTCGTAGGTCATTTCTATTGACAATTCTAAACTATCCAATAGGCGTGCCATCTTAGCAGAGTCGTTTCTGAATCGTGCTTTGAATAACTCACTACCAATATAGGTATAGTAAAAGGCCAACACACCCATAGAATCGTGAAAACTTTTGTCAGCACCAATCTGTATCAAATGACGAGCTCTTGCAAAATCTTTGGGCACCCCTTCGCATCCATTCATCAATATCCACGCCAAGGTTGCTCTTGAGCTATCGTCACCCAAAGAAATCGCAAAGTTAAAAGAACAAACAGCAGAAAAACATTGAGAAGATGCATATTGTCTCATTCCATCCTTAGCAGCTTGAATACAGGCCACTTGTTTTGATTGGATGCGACGCATAATCAGCATCCCAAAGTATCTTTTTCTTCCAGCTGAAAGGTTTGGATCAAAAGACAGCAATCTTGCTAACCATTGCCTACTTTCGTAATGCTTGGTGTGTTTTGGTAGCATATACTGTGAAAGTAAGATTCGACGAGAAACAGACATTTTTTGTTGAGGAGATGTGTAGGGTGTTATAATATAATAATTTTCAACTTTTTTATATAATATCAGATTTTATAGGTTATTAACCTATAGTCTTCTTATATACTTTATAACAATCTAAATACATCTTCATGAATATTTTTATCATTAGAAATTATAAAATAATTAATGAATTTAAAAAATATTTTTTAGTAATATATAAATTAATATTATAAATAGTGATAGTTAATGTCTAACGACAATGACACATGTGATGATTTTATTTTAGTTAAAAAAAAAAATAAAAAATCAGTAGAAAAAAAAACTAGTATAAAAAAAAAATTAACAATAGAAGACATAAGAAAAAATGATAATTTTATTAATTTATTAAATGAATATAGACCATTATCAGTTGTATTATATGGTTCTCTAGCTACAGATAAAAATAGAACAACAAGTGATATTGATTTAATGTTTGTATGGCAAAAAAAAAGTATCCCATTATTAGAAGTTTTAGAATATATAAAAAAAAGTATTGAAGAAATTTTTATTACATCAGTTGATTTAGTAAATATGGTGTATATGAATAAACAAATAACATTTATTAATGATATAGAAAAAGAAGAAGAATATTTAAGTAATGATTATTATTATATTGTTAATGTTTATAACGAGGGTGTAATAATTTATGGTGATTATGATAAAAGTATAATTTTATTCTCAGAAAAATCGATTAAATTAATTTAAGGTTAATATATTATAAATAATATATGGATACAAATTATAATAAATTATTAGCTAAAATTAAGGAAAAATTACAAGATTTGGAATTACTTTTAGATATTGATACGAATAATACAGATCTTAAACAAAAAATTAATTCTATTAAACAAAATATAGATAAGGCACAATTAACGAAAGATATTAAAATATTAGATGCTGTATGGAATGAAAATTTTAATAATAATATACAAAATAATGATATAGATTTTATGTAAATAAGTTTATACTTTATAAGAATTTAGTCCTCTACACTCAAGCATAATATGCTCTAAAGTAAAGCGTATGCTGCACGCATGACCTCGTGTGGTGATGGGTGAAATATACGGATGTCTGCCAAAAAGACACCACCTTCGTCGTAAATGTTCCACATCAATGGAGATGCTATCAGCGAACGTGTAGTGCCGTCGTTTGCGTTGAGGCGTGCCTGAATCCAGTCTCCTATAGAAGACTGATCCACATTTTGAATGTATGTATCGTATGCAGACAAGTCTGCTTCAGCCAACATCTTGAGATGGCCTTTGAGATGAGAGAGGTTTCTGATGGAGTGAGACATGTTGATAATAATTCAGATGAATAATAAATTCAACTTTTTACTAAAAAGTTCTATTTAGACCAATGATAATTAAGTTTATTTTTCTACAATATAATAGGACATTATAAATAAGGTTATTTTATAAATATCTAAGTTAGAAGAGCATGGCATATATAAAAATGATTTATTCATTCATATATAAAACAACTCTTTTAGTATATATAAATAAAATGAAAATACTATTATATGAAAAGATAAGTTTTTATTTACTATAATTTTATTGATTATTGGACATAAATGCTTAGTGTTTGGAACCAAGCTACATTAAACGCAAAATGGAGTCGTTTGTCCTGCCCTTGTATCTGATGTTTTTGATGTTGTATATATGATGGCTTGGTTCCGGCTGCCATTCAAATGACAAAATCCTCCCTGAAGACAACTGAACACTGTAAGGATTTTGTGGCGGTTCAAAAAATCCGGCGCGCACACGTGCAAACAAATCCGTGATCTCTTCAACGTCATTTTTGACAAAAGCTGCCTCACTCAAAAGAGTCCATGTCGTTTCACCAACAATTTGGCGATACAGACGCTCTTGAAGAGGTTCTGAAGATTTCGTAGCACTGCTACCTTTTTGTTCGCCTCTACCACCTCCAAAGTTGTAATCCATTTGAATTGACTATAAGCAATTAAAATTAATATAAATTTCAACTTTTTTAAGTTGGCCTTGCGCTCAACTTTTTTAAGTTGGCCTTGCGCTCAACTTTTTTAAGTTGGCCTTGCGCTCAACTTTTTTTAAGTTGGTTAGTATAACTCAAAGTTGGAATAAATTGGTAGAAAAATATAATAATAAATCATATATATATATAATTTATATGGGTAAAAAATTCAAATTGTATTATGTAGCTGCATTGCCAGATGGACAAACTACAGGTAATTCTTTTAGTTATACTGTTTCAAATAATGCAGAAAGTAGAGTAACTTTAAGACAAGTTAAAGATAAAAATTTTAATAATATTCCAAATTCTGAAATTATGTATGATAGTAAGACAATACCTGCTAATAATAGTAATGTTTCCGGTATTTCTGATGTATTTGCTTATCAAACTTTCATTATAAATCTATATAAGGACTCAATAGAATGTTCATCCTTATTCAAAAATTCTGGAACTTTAGGAGTACTAAATACTGTTTCTTCTGTAAAATTTGGTGTTAATCATGGCACAGGAATATTTAAAAATATTAAAAAAGTTATTGTAGATAATGATAATGAAGGAAAATTAACAAAAAGTTGGAATCCAAAAGGTATAAAATTTGCTCGAAGAATAACTTTTTATAAATAATTATAATCTATCCAACGTGGTACAGTGGTATAGTTCAAGGCTCATAACTCTGAGGTCATTGGTTCGAATTCTTTTGTCGGTAAAAAAATAATTTTTTTTATTATTCTTTAATTTACAAAAAATATTAATTTTAATAAAAAAAATAATTAAAAATGAAAACAATTTAAAGATTTGTTTATAGTAGTTATTACCGACATGGCGCAGAGGCAGCGCGCGGGGCTCATAACTCCGAGGTCACATGATCGAAACATGTTGTCGGTATAAAAAAATAATTTTATTTATTATTTTTTTTATTAAATATTAAAGGTTAAATAGATAAATCTATATATAATAATAGTGATGGAAATCCAAAAAGATGATTTAATGTCAATTTATATAACAATACCTGAAATATATATATTGACAAGAGTTATTAACAAGATAAGTAATAAATTTTATTCAAAAGACATAGAAACAAATATTCCAATTATTGAACCACAAGACATAGTAAATTCGTTTAAAATGATTCCATGTATAAGGACAGATAAAGTATCAGAAGATTTAAAGTACACATATGTTAAAAATCTACGTGATTTAGAAAATTTAGAAAACAATGATTTTTACGATAGAAAACTACGAGATAACATTAACAGGATATTTGATACTATAAATTTTGAAAATAAAGAAACTAAAACAAATGTTTTAAAAACAATTTTAGAAGAAATAAAACCATATAAATTACATTATCCACATTGTAGTATATATTTATTACCTTATACTCTTATTATGATTAGAGAATGGATAAGTTATATTAATAATAAAGGTAATAATCAAAAATATGATTTTAATGATAAAAGTAGAAAAACAATACTATTATGTATTTTTCAAAATAAGAAATGTTATAAATGTGATATTGGTAAATTAAGTAATTTCACTTTATGTAGTAAAGATTTAAGTTGTGAAAACTTAAAATGTAATTATAAATATAAAGTTTATTTACATAAACAAGAAGATTATAATATAGAAGATAAAGAAAAATTAAAAGAAAATAATAAATATATAAATTTAATAATAAAAAATTCTAATATAGAAATAATTGATTGCGTTTAAAAATGAATATTTTTAATATTATAAATTTTTTTATAATATTATTAAATATGTGTAATACACATTCTATACTATTAAGACATGGTGATACTAATAAAGATAATACAATAAATTTTAAAAAGTATGACACTAAAGCAAAAGAAATTTCTAAAAATATATATGATATTATAAAAGAAAATAATATTATTAAAAAAATTATTTTCTTTTCATCACCAGAGAAAAGATGTATAGATACTTTAAAATTATTAAAAAATAATCTACAATTAAATGATATAAAAAATAAGTTTGATATTAAAGTTAATAAAAATTTAATTAGATGGAATAAAAAAGGTTATGAAGCTCGTGAAGATTCAAAAAAAAGAGCTCTTAAATATGGTAAAAAATTAAAAAAATTCTTTTCTAAAAATGATAATGTGTTAATTGTTTATTGTACTCATAGTAGTATTCTACCAAGTATTATTGAAGGTATTAATCATAAAAATCCAGGCTATATTAAGGAAGGTTCTATGTTTTATTATAGTGCTGATAAAAAGGATTTTATATTATATGATTACTAAAAAGTTGATTTTATACTAGAATATACATAATATTATATATATCTAACTTATAATTCATAGAGATGCAATACGATGAAAATGCTTCAGATGAATACAGACAAGCGTCGGCCAAGGATCACGTTACTTCGTGTGGGTATATAGAAGAAGCAACTCCTAAGGCTATGCATTATGCCCAAGAACATGGCACCTCTTTAGACGATGCTTTAAGAGTTATTTTAGATTCAAAAAAAGTAGATTCTAATGATATTATGTGGAATAGAATTGAATTAGAACCGGAAGACGTTCAGATTGGAACTGTTTTTATCTGTAAAGGTATTCAAGTATGCACAAATAGTAAAAGAATTGGTGGAAGATATAATGATACATATGCTGTATCTAGAAAGAAACAATTTATTAATTATCAAAGTAAAGGTAGTTCATGGGCAGGACATTCAGGTGATATTTCAACTGAATATGGATTAAGACACACATTATTTTTTACAGAAGAAATTAAAAACATGGCAAATGAAGAAGTATATGTTTTTTCTGCTTCATGGCTAAGTGGTAAAAAAGAAAATATTAATGTTCTTACTGAAACTCATCCAATTATGGAATTTAGAACTACCAGTAGCGATAATACTCATAAAAGATATGTAATTCCACAAAACTTTAAAACAGATGGAAATCATACTAGTTGCGCTGGTGCTAAGATTACTCATGATGGTGAAAATTATAGAGTTGAAGTTATTTCAGTATTTTGCGGTGGATATGCTGATGATATCAATACTAGTTTTACTGATATAATCACTCATTTTAAAAAACAACATTCTACAGATGATACGATGGGTGGTGAAGCTGTAGTTCTTCCTATGATGGATGATTCTCCATCATATATGTGTGATGATTATGTTCCTAGTGTTTCATCTAATGCTAATTTAGACGATTACCATGCTGTTTCATCTACTTAAATTTTTATAATATAATTTATAATAAAATTTAGAATAGAATTTATTTCAAAAAATTGAAAAATATAAGTATAGTATATAAAATATTATAGAAGTAAATTTGAATATGTCTTTTGAATTTACTAGTTCGTCTTACACACTAAAAGCAGTTTCTTCTGCTAATGATCGTCCTTATGATGAAGACAGATTTAGATTATTATCCTGTAAAGGTGCTATTTTTATTATAGTATTAGATGGACATGGTGGTGATACTTGTGTAAATATTATAACTAGCTCATTAGAAGAAATTGTATCTAGAATTTTTACTTTCTTAGATTTTACTGATATACAACTTATGTTGGATTCTACAGAACAAATGTATGTGGAATTAGCTAATTTAACAAACGAATGTACAAACGGTTCATGCATGGCTATGGTTATTATTTTACCAGACAACACTATGATTGCTTCACATCTTGGTGATAGTAGAATTTATGTCTTTAATCACCAAATTATGTATATTTCACAAGATCATGATCCTATTTCAGACAACGATGGTGTAAGAACAAGAGGAGGAAGAGTTTCTTTTTTAAACGGTCCTCATCTTGTTGGCGGTTTAGCTGTTGCTAGAGCTTTTGGTGATAAAGATATTAAAGGTGTTGGTAGACAACCAACTATAAAACTAGTAGGTAAAAATTGGAATCAATTTCTTATTACAAGTGATTGTTTAACTGATGCGATCAATACAAACGAAAGAAATACTAATCCAATAGAACCACAGACAGATGAAGAAGATCATCCTATTCATAAACCATTTCATGAATTACAAGCAGAAGCTGAACCTGCTGTCACAGAAAAAATTATAAAAATATTTTCTTCTGCATTAATTGGAACAGAAACAAAAGAGGAAGCTATTAGTGTATGTATAGCCTCTTTTATAGAACAAGCAAAAACATATCCAGATAATTATACGATTGTATGTTGTAGTAAAATATAAAGTTTTATAAATATATAATAAATATAAAATAAACATATTAAGAAAATGAGGATGTATTTATGTTTTGATAATATTGATATAAACACAAATAATCTAGAATTATATGAATTATTAGGTTCGTGGAATGATTGGAAAAAACCTATAAGATTAACTGATTATGACTTTATAGCAAGTGAAAATTTGTATATTTACATTATAGAAACAGATGCTATAACTATTTCATATAAGATTAGATTATACAATACTAATGAATATTTATTATTAGATAAACTACTTATACATAAACAAATAGATGGATATCAAAATAATAAAATTATAACAACATATGATGGTTATTATTTTAATGGTAAATATAAAATAAAAAATATGAATAACAAGTTAGAGATTTATGTTAATAATATTTTATTACTTGAAACTGAATCTAAATTTGGACTACCAAATGGTTATGGTAAGGAATATGATATGTATGGCAATAAGCTATACAAAGGATTTTTTAAGAACGGTATGTATCATAAAAATGGCACACAGTATTATTTAGGAAATAAATATTATAAAGGTGAATTTAATAATGGTGTTTATGATGGTAGTGGTATTTTATATTATGATAATGGATTATACAATTATGAAGGATTCTTTATAAATAAATCTTTTATGTATAAAGGTGTAAAGTATCATATAAATGGAGCTAAAGAATATGAAGGTGTATTTTCTCAAAATGATAATTATGATATTGGCATTGAATATGATGTAAATAATAATAAAATACGAGAAGGTAAATGGAATAATATATTTATTAAAAATTTTGAATAATTTCTTATATAGATTAATTTTATTATAAAAATGAAATTCAAATCCAAAATAATTACTGAATATTTAGATTCAAATAAATATGATTTTTTAATATTTGATATTGATTATACTATCAATGAACTTGAAACAATAAATGATTTTGATATAAAAAATCCTAATAATTACGAACATTTTGGTTCATTGGATAATATTAAAGATTTAAAAAAATATTTAACAGATATTGGTAGTAACAATAAAACATGTGTAAATAATATGGAAAAACTAATAATTAGGTTGATTCAAAAAGTTTTATTAGGTTATAAAATGAAATATTTTTGGTTGGCAATTAGAATTTCACCACCTAATAAACAATTTGATATTCCAAGATGGCATAAAGATGGAACCTTTTTTACAGGAGATAAAAATGAACAAAGTTCTGTCAAATTTATAACCACATTAAAAGGTCCAGGCACATTGCTTATAAAATCAACAAAAAAAATTAATAAAATTTATAATGAAATATTAGAAGAACAATTCACAGAAATGAGAAAATACAAGACAATTCAAGAAAAAATAAAAATTAGTGATAATTTTCGTCCTATTCTTGCTAAAAAATTTTCAAAAGAAAAATATATTCAAGCTAAAAATAATGATGGAATATTATTTTATACTGGAATACCTCATGATAATGCAGCACTTCATTCTGAACCAAAAATGGATACTTCACGAATATTTATATCAATTTTACCTAATAGTTTAGAAAATATTAAAGATTTACAAAAAAGATGGAATAAATAGTATTTTTATAAAAATTAAGATACACTAACAAAAAAATTGATTTAATTTATATTTAGATATCATTATTATTATCACCAATTATAATGTCTGTTATACTTGATGAAGTTTTCAAGTTTGTTCTAGGTTCATCTCAACTACGAAACGATGGTTGTAATTTCAGTCGTTTTGATTCTATATCAAATGTTATGGAACAAGTCCATGTTAAATTATTAAATGGTCGTTATAAAGAACCAGAACAAATTCGTTCAAATTATCGTGAATTAGATAGAATACTTGATGTTATATTACTTATATGGGACGATCATTTTATGACTCATTCTAATGTTCCAAGAACTTATAATGATAGATACACATATGAAGAAAAACCAAAAGACCGTTCTATTTTTGAGCGTATTATTAGACATCTAATTACTGATCTTTTTACAAGTATTGATTCGTTTATTGATAGATTATCTAGAAATGGTTGTGATTTATACAGTGAATGTTATAGAACCAATAGACAACTGATTCATTCAGTCTTACAAATAGCTTTACAATTACCACTAGAAGAAATGTTTGAAGTAAGACAAACTAATCCTGATTTACCAATACATATAAGCGTTCTACATAATGTAGATTGTTTTATTAAAGTATATATATGGATTATTTTAATTCTACTTAAAAATGGATATCAATTTAATTTTGAAGCTGTTGAATCTAATGATTTTTGTTCCATCTGTTGTGATGAAACAAAAAAAGATTTTGTTAAAATTGTTGGAGGATGCGTTCATTCTTATTGTAAAAGTTGTTTTAGTGAAGCGTTAAGACTTTCTCATAAATGTCCTATATGTAGGCAAGAATACAAATCTATTGATATTTCTAAAATGTGCACTCGTGCTGTCTCTGTATTTCTTGAAGAACGGCGTAAAAGAAACGAATCCTTAATTAGATTGGAAACAGATGAAAAACAAATTCTATTACAATTTCTTGAAAAACGAGGATTTGATACAACAACTATATATACAGAATATCCTATAAGATGTTTTGCTGATTGTGGAAGCATTTATACAAAAGAAAGTAGAGGAGCACATAAATGTGTTGATGGAGAATGTCATTATAAAAGAAAGAGTACATCCTTATCTGAATTACGACCTACAGATTGTTGTCTAAATTGTGAAGGAACATTTCATGCTTATATGGAATGCGGACATATAGTATGTGGCGTTCATCTTGATTCAAGTAAATACAGCAGAGCAAACTGTCCTAAATGTTCTACATATGCCTATAAATTCAAACTAAATTTATAAAAATAAATAAAAAACTGTTATTTTTTTATAATGAATAATATAAATATCTAGGAATATAAATATATATAATAAAAAATGTATAACAGTATAACAACTGATTTTTATGAAAAAGATAATTTAGAAATTAGAAAAGAAAATGGAATTTACATAACACCGTATAGTATAATAAAAAAATGTTTTGAAAACGAAGATATAAGTAAATATAAAGATATATTAGAACCGTCTTTTGGCACAGGACAATTTATAGATGTTATCTTAGATCTAGCTAAAGTTAAAAAAGGTAAAATAAATATTAGCGGTGTTGAATTATATGACGAATTATATAAACTGGTTAAAAGCAAATATAGCAAGCAAAAGAATATAACATTATTTAATTCTGATTTTTTAAATTGGAAGAATGAAAAGTTATATGATTTAATTGTAGGCAATCCACCATATTTTGAATTAACAATAACAAAAGAACAGAAAGAAGAGTATAAAGAAATAGTTAGTGGTAGAGTGAATATTTATTCATTATTTATTTACAGATGTATAAATTTACTAAAACCGAATGGAAAATTAATCTTTGTAATACCAACAAGTTTATTATCATCAAAATATTTTGAGAAATTGAGATATTATATATACAAGACATGTGTAGTAGATGATATAATTATATTAGGGAGTAAAGACTTTAAGGATGCTTTACAATCTACAATGATATTAAAAATATCAAAATTATCTGAAACAAATGTAATAAATAATAATTTTATTGTAAAATTTTCTAATACTATAATTTTTTCAAATGAATATTTACAAATTAATAAGGAGATAAAAGATAAGAAATATATATGTGATTACGATTGTGATATAAAAACGGGCAGTATTGTATGGAATCAACACAAAGATAAATTAAGTAATAATAAAAAAAATAATGAATATATCACTCTTATTTATCCAAGAAACTTGGTAGATAATAAAATAGTAATCAAACCTGATACTACAAAAAAACAATATATTAAAATAAATGTTGAACCGGTTAAAGGTCCATTCATCGCTATTAATAGAATTATAGGCATAAAAGAAATATCATTAAAACCAGTACTAGTAGAAGAAATTGATAATGGAAGCTATTTATTTGAAAACCATGTAAATGTAATAACAGGAAAAATAGATGATCTTAAAATTATATATAATTCATTATGTAAGCCAGAAACTATTACATTTATAAAAAATATCATTGGTAATACACAATTATCTAAAAATGAATTATTGTATATGATTCCTGTTTATTATAATGATGTATAAAAATTAAAAAAATTATAAATGTTTGTATTATAATAAGTTATAAATATTAGAGGCATTTTATTACAAATTGTCATATCATAGTAAATTAACTTTACTACTTCTCAACTAGATCCAAAATACAGCCTCCATGCAGTTTTGGATCAGGAAAATCATCATCCAATAATTCTTTTCCATTCAAAAGTAATCTCTGTTGATCGAATGGAACCGTTTCAAAGGTTAAAGATGGGTCCTTCTGGCAGATTAGTCCAGACTCAATTCTTCTTTTGATATCTGCGGTGGTAAGTTGCGATAGGTTCATACCACAAAGACAAAGACCAAAAGATCTTCCAGAGGAAAATCTAATTACTAAACTATAGCCAATAAAACGAGGCACCAATGTGATGGTGCTTCCAGCCTCAACATCGTGTTCAGTTAGCGTCCCTTCATTAATCTGTCTGCCACCAAAGATCAAACGTTGCTGGTAAGGAGGAAGACCTTCTATGTCTTGAATTTGTAGTTTGAAATCCTTAACGTTAACACCTAATTTGGTTTCAACCTCAAAAGTTTTTCCATAAATTGTTTTAACCAAAACAGTGATTGGTAGTCTTGAGTTGGCTTCTCTCCATTGGTTTATCTCACTTTTAAGCGAGTTGTTAGGGATTAAAACCTTACTTGCCATTACGGCACCAGTGGTGGGACTGATAATATGTGCTTCACACCACCGTTTGATGGATTCTCTTTCGTAGGTGAAACCATCCGAAGCAACAACTGGATCTTTCATAATGGAGGATGTAAAGACATGGTCATAAAACAATGGATGGGGGGCTTGAAACAATGGATGGGGGGCTTGAAACGATGGATTGGCGGCTTGAAACGATGGATTGGCGGCTGACATAACGTTCGAGAACGCTTATACTATAGAGATCTAGATTATTTTTAATTTCAATTTTTTTAGGATAAAAAGTGATAATAAAGTTATTATTTCAAAATTTATTAATTACATAATTTGAATAAAAAAATATAGATTAATTTACTGCAGATCATAAAAAAAATCCTATTCAAGAGATACTTCTTTAACAATTTTGGAAACTTTAGTCTTCAAATCATCAAAAGTAGGAAAGGATGAATTATTTTATTAAGTTTATTTTTCTAATGATTTTTTCATTCTACCACTTGTTGGTGCCAACATCATCTCTAAAGGTTCTTTAATTATAATATTCTTATGCTTATATTTTTTAATTTTTCCATTATCATTAGTTGTATAACATAAATAATCTTTTTGTCCTTTAGAATCTATTGAATAATAATTACCGTTTTCTTCTATATAATCAATATTGTTTATAGATACAATATTATGTTTAATGTCTTCTTCTGAAATATCATCACTTTCATTATTATTTGTTGTAATAGTAGATACATTTTTATTACTTGGTAATGCTTCTTCAGACAGTTCTTTAATTAATTGTTTATATAGTGTTTCTGCTTCCTTCATTTCAGTTTGTAAAGTTTCTATTTTTTGAAATGTTGGTTCAAGATTTTGTATGAGTTTTTTGTTTTTGGGAATTTGAATTTTTATACTTGATAATCCTTCTTTTGAACTATGTTTTATTGTAGAACCTTTAAAACTACTTGATATTAGATTTATATTTATTTTTAAATAATTAAATATAAATTGTATTAGTTTTTTATTTTTAACATCTTTTATATTTATTACATATACATCATCATGTGAAACTGAAAATTTTGATGCAAGATGAATTGAAGGATTACCACCTCTTCCAATTAAAATACAAGTATTTTCAAATTCATAGTCATTTCTATATAAAATTCTATCTTGACTAGAAGTATAAAATTTATATAAACCTGATGTAAAACCATCAGTTGCTCTATATTTATTCTTTTTTGGTAAATAACTTAATAATGAATCAAATTCAACCTCATCACAATCCTCATTCTCACAAATTTCTTTAATTCTATTTTTTACTTTTTCCTCTAATTCATTAATCTTGGATTTATTTGAATTCATTTTATCATAAGGCTTTGATATTTTATCAACCCATTCCTGAATTTTGGCTTGTGATTTTGGAATTGGTATTTTTAATTGTTGTATTTCAATCAATGATACATTTTCTTGATTTGTTCCATTGCCAATATATTTGTCAATATGATTTTGTAGAAATCCATTAAAGATAGCTAAAAAATAATAATAGTTTATTTTTTTAAAATTTCGTAAAATAGCACATCGTTGATTAAGATATAATTTATCACTATAAGTATTTAAGGCAATATTTACTAAATTTGGTTTTTTACCAGTTAATGAAATTATTAAATCATTTTTTTGTATTTCATAATTTTTATATATATCATTATTTTCAATATAATGATTATTATTAAAATTCAGTCTTTCATTTTTTATATGTGTTATAGTAATTAATGGTACTCCATTATCTTTATATTCTGATGTCTTAAACGCATATCCATTTTTACTTTCACATATATCACCTAATTTAACAAGTTCATATCCATCACCGCAAACAATTTCTTTCTTAATATAATCTTTACTATTAAAAGAGAATGGAATATCAAATTGTAATTCATTATTTTTATTATATTTAATAATAACCTTTGAAAGTTCATCAAAAGTTGCAGTAGATATTAATTTTTTATTTACATTTGAAATTTTATTTTTAGGTTCTATATTAACATTACCATTAATTAAACCTTGAATAAAATCACTTTTATCACCAAATATAATTTTATCATCAGAATATTTTTCAATATCTAAATCATAAAATTCTATTTTTTCTGTTTTTTTACCATCATTTTTAAAAATAATTATTGATGTTTTAGTAGTTGTATTTTCAAATTGGTCTGCTGAAACAGAAATAACTTTTGAAACATTAAAATTATTAATTAAATACCCTCTTAATTTAGAATAGTTTGTATCAAAGAAAACACCTTCTTTTAATACACCTGCACAAACACCATCATTATCTAATAAACTCATTAATAAAATGAGAGAACATGATTCTTTATCCGTAAATTTTTCTAATTCATCCATAATGATTTTATCAGTTGGATTTTTAGACAATTGAATTTTATAAGATTCAAATTGTTTATATTTTAGAGGTTCTACATCTTTATTTAGTTTTAATAATTCATTATCAATAGTATTAGTAATTAAATTTTTTTGAATATTATGATAATCCTTAACAATTTTTTTAGAATATTCTTTAATTTTACTACCACAAGTATAATAATTTACCTGCATTTTTTCTTGTTCTTTATTATTTTTATTAATAATATTTTGATACAATATATTTTGAATACATAATCTGGAAACTTTTAAAATTTCTTCTTTATTTTCATCAAAATTATAATTAATAAATAATTTTTTGGCATAATCATTAAATTGTTCTATTTTATCATTAATTAATATACTTTCTTTAAAATTTATAAATTCACAAATATCTTTATCTTTATTTATAGTTGCTTTAATATCTTTAATAATACTTAATTCTATATTTTTATATTTAATAGGAGTAATATCAATTTTCTCAATTAAAGTATTTATTTCTTTTTTATTATATTCAATTATACATTCTCTATTAATAGTATCTGCTGATTTTGTGGATTTATCTCCACCATATGGTGGATTCGTAATAAGATATTTATATTTATTAAATCTATCTTCTTTAAAACTGTTAATTCTAGTAAATTGATTTTCATAACTAGGAAATTTTCCTGTTAATGAATAATATTCAATACCTGCAATTTTAACAACATCTTCTGACATATCATAATGATAAACATTTTTATAATTATCATTTTTTTTCCAATTAACTTTATAATTTTTATTAATATACGATACATATGATAATGTCATACCACCTGAACCTGCAAAAGGATCAATCATTGTTTGGACGTTACCATTTTTATCTAAAATAGGATTTATTTCTTCCATAATAAAATTTGTTAAATGTCTATCAGTAAAATAAGCTCCCAAGTCAGACATAGCAGTTTTATCTCTACCAATAAAATATTCATAAATTTTACCTTTAATATCAAAATCCTTATTATTTTTTAAAATATTTTCTAAACTATCAATTTTAATAAACATATCTTTTATAAATTTTTTATCTAATCTTTCTGGTAATTGAAAATAAATAAAATAAGCCAACTCTTTTAATTTTATATTATTTTGAACATCGTCATTTTGTTTTTTTAAAACTTTGTTTATTTCATCCTCTATATGCTGTAATTCTTTATTTTTATTACCGTTTTTTTCTTTACAATCTAAAACAATATCTAAAATATTTTTAATATCTTTAGTTAATGGATGAGTCTTTGTATTATCATTAAGACAAATTGATCTTAATTTATTTATAGTATCATAAATCCAATCTCTAACATCATCTTCAAAATTACTATTATTAATATATTTCTTAACATAACGCCAATCTAATTCTTCATTAAAACCAATTTCAGCCATTTTATTTTCTAAAAGTTTCATAGTATAAAATACATTAAATATTTTTAAAGCATTCATACCATAACCAGCACCTGAATTACGAATATAATCATGAATACTATGAATATAATCTTTTAATTGTTCTTTAGTATTAATTGACATTATTTATATATAATTATATATACTTAAACATATTTAATCAAAATCAATTTTTAATATAAAAATTTATAATAATTTATAACTAAAATCACTATATAATTCATTAGGCATTAATGGAAGATATATATTATTATTAATTTGTATTCTGGATAAATATTGTTTTTCTGTATTAATATTATTTTTATTACAAATTACTATTAATTCCTCTTTATTTTTTGGATAAATAGAAGTATCAATTTGTAAAAAGTCATACCAATTTTTCCAATATTCACTATATTTATCTTTTGGATTTATTTCTTGATTATTATCTACAGCCCAGTCAATATATTCTAAATCTGATTTAAACTTATTTTTAATTTTAAGTTTTAAATTATTATATTCTGATTCTGTTTTTTCATCATTAGATATTTTAATCTTTTGTTGTAGAAACTTTTCAAAATATTTTGGGG
>Ga0194124_10001008_pt1 | contig 38679 bp, 29 predicted proteins | sample TA2KigCas0mmetaG_FD_148605 | JGI IMG/M metagenome (GOLD analysis project Ga0194124, IMG submission 148605) | Freshwater microbial communities from Lake Tanganyika, Tanzania - TA2015031 Kigoma Deep Cast 0m | ecosystem: Environmental > Aquatic > Freshwater > Lake | place: Tanzania: Lake...
GGCGCTGGTGGGCTCGTTCGCGGCCGAGCGTCTCGGCTTGCGCCTGGGTGACACCTTCCAGCCCTACCACGGACTTGTCTTCGACCCCGCAAACCAACACGAAGAGACCTACACGGTGGTTGGCATCCTTGAGCCGACGAACACCCCGGCCGACCGTGTGCTGTGGATCCCGCTTGCCGGGATCCAGAACATGAAGGGACACGATCCCAAGTTCGCGACCGACCTCAGCGCCGTGCTGCTCCAGCTAAGGACGCCGCAGGCCGGATTCATGTTGGACATGATGTACAACCGTCAGGGCAACCGCCTGACATTCGCCTATCCGGTTGGAGCGATCATCGCGGACCTCTTCGGCAAGATCGGGTGGTTTGACCGCGTGCTCGCGCTCGTGGCGTACCTGGTCGCCTTCGTCGCGGCCGGCAGCGTGCTGGCGAGCATTTATGCCTCGATGAGTGCGCGGCGCCGCGACCTCGCGATCCTGCGGGCCCTTGGCGCGCGACGGCACACGATCTTCACCGCGGTGGTCGCGGAGGCCGCCGTCATCGGCGCGCTCGGCGCGCTGGCTGGCTCCATCGTTTACGGTGCGCTGCTCGCTGGCGTGGCGCGGATCATCCGGGCGCAGACCGGCGTGGCGATCGACGTGCTGGCGGTGCATCCGGTGCTGTGGATCGCGCCGTTGGCGATGATCGCGCTGTGCGCGCTCGGCGGCATCATCCCGGCCCTCAAGGCGTACCGCGTACCCGTCGCCGAGACGCTCGCCCCGACGTCCTAGCCTGACCTGACCCAGCCGCGCCGCACCCGTCGCGTCGCGTCCGACGCACGGCCGCATCCGCCTTCCTCCCGCAGTCTCATCCCCGAAACGCCATGAACATCCCCGAAGATACCTCGCTCACCCGTCGATCGTTTGTCCGCCTGTCCGCGCTCACCGCCGGTGCCGGCATCCTCGCGACCCATGCCGTGCCCCGTGCGTTCGGCGCCACGACCGGATCGGACCGCATCCGGGTCGGGCTCATCGGCTGCGGTGGCCGCGGTGCGGGTGCGGCGAAGAACTGCCTCGATGCCGCCCCCGGCGTCGAGATCGTCGCCCTCGCCGACCTCTTTCCCCGGCAGACCGAGCGCCTCCGCGAGCGCTTCAAGGTGCCGGCGGAGAAATGCTTCCACGGCTTCGACAACTACCAGAAGCTGCTCGCGACCGATGTGGATCTCGTGATCCTTGCGGCGCCGCCCGGATTCCGCCCGAGCCACTTAGCCGCCGCAGTCGCCGCAGGCAAGCACGTGTTCATGGAGAAGCCCGTGGCCGTCGACCCCGTCGGAGCCCGCGCCGTGATCGAGGCCTCGAGGCTGGCCAAGCAGAAGAACCTTGGCGTCGGAGTCGGCACGCAGCGCCGCCACCAGGCTAGCTACCAGGAGGTCATGAAGCGCATCCACGACGGTGACCTCGGGGAGCTGGTCGGCGGACAGTGCTACTGGAACAGCGAGAACATTTGGTTCCGCGAGAAGAAGGACTGGCTGGCGGACCTGACGGACTTCGAGTGGCAGTGCTGGAACTGGTACCACTGGGACTGGCTGTGCGGCGACCAGATCGTCGAGCAGCACATTCACAACATCGACGTGATGAACTGGGCCTACGGCGGCCCCCCGGTGAAGTTCTCCGGCATGGGCGGCCGCCAGAACCGCGGCAGCATTCCCGGCAACATCTGGGATCACTTCGCCGTCGAGCTCGAGTACGCCAACGGCTCCCGTGTCACGAGCTTCTGCCGCCATGCCCCGAAGACGATGGGCCGGGTCGGCGAGCGCGTCGTGGGCACGAAGGGCACGTCGGATCCGAGCCGCTGGATCAAGGGTGCGAAGCCCTACGAGTACACTGGCGCGGCGGGTGACCCGATGGTGCAGGAGCACACGGACCTGATCACGAGCATCCGGGCCAACGCTCCGATCAACGACGGCATCCGCATCGCGGAGAGCACGCTGACCGCGATCGGGGGCCGCATGGCGGCGTACACGGGTCGGGAGATTTCGTGGAGCTGGCTGCTCAACGGCTCGAAGCTGGACATCTTCCCGAAGAACCCCGCGCCCGGTCCGGGCGTCTTCGGTCCCGTGCCGGTTCCCGGCGAGACACCCCTCGTCTAGGCGCCGGCCGCGCCCGGCGGCTGCCGGTAGTGCACCAGGCGGTTGCCGACCGAGCCGTCGTCGTGGAAATCGACGACGGCGTAGGCCGGTCCGAACTCCCCGGTACAAGCCCTTCCACCAGCCGCCGGCGACCGCGCCGTTGCAGAAGTACCGGACCCCGAGGTAGGACACCTCGTCGACGAGGTGGATGTGCCCCGAGAGGCACGCCTTCACGTTCGGATGCTGGCGGAAGAGCGTCTTCAGCTTTCGCGCGTCGAGGTGCATCCACTGCCCGGGCACCTGCCAGTTCCCGGTCTTCTCGTTTTCGCCGTCGAAGAACGTGGAGGCGGAAAGGATGGGAATGTGGGACAGCACGCAGACCGGCAGGGCGGCGGGCGTGGCGGCGAGGTCGCGGACCAGCCACTCGAACTGCACGTCGTCGAGGCGGGCCGTGTATCCGATTTTTGGATCCTCGACCCGCTGCATCGAATCCAGCACGATGAAGTGCCAGCCCGCCTGATTGAAGGAGTAGTAGCGGCCGCGCAGCGCGAGGCGTTCCATGGCGAGCGCCTTGCCGAAGAGCGGGTCTGTCGCGGCGGCGACCCCGGCGGCGTCGCGCAGCTTCCACCCCCAGACGTCGTGATTGCCGAGGCAGGTGTGGTGCGGCGTGCGCAACTCGGCCGTGATGACCCGGTCCCACAGCGCCCACTGGGCGAGGGTGCCGTCCTTGTCCTTGCCGAGGGCGTCCATGATCAGATCGCCGCCGAAGAAGATGAAGTCCGGCTTGGCCGCCTGCGCATGGCGCAGCGCCTCGGTCAGCCCGGCCTCGGCGCCGCGCTCGCCGAAGACGTGCGTGTCCGTGAGGTGCGCGACCCGGAGGACGCGGTGGCGCGGGCGGACCGGCGGCGGGGCGCTGGCGGCGAGCAGGGGCGAGGCGGAGGTGCCGAGGGAGGCGCCAAGGGTGGCGCCGGCGGCGAGCTGGCCGAGGAAGCGGCGGCGTTGCATGGGATCAGAGAAACAGGAGTCCGGGCCGGGGTCGGCTAAATTCACAAAAGAGGCGCGAGCGTGACATCGTCGCGGGGAATTCACAATCTCGGTCGTGCAACGAGCGTGTGACCGCATTGAACCTCATCGCATGAACACCGCGCCCCGCCTGCTCACCTTCGCTCTCCTTCTCACGCTGCTCTGCTCGGTTCCTGTGCGGGCCGAGCTCTCGCTGCTGTCCGGCGTCTCGATTCCCGGGGGCGGCGAGGTGGTGGCCCACTACAACGTCGCGTCGGGACCGGATCGCATCCTCGTCACGAACTCGCTGGCCCGGACCTCGGGCGTGAGCCACCGGGTCGACATCTACTCCCTGGGTGCCTCCGGCGCGCTGGCGCTGGAGGCGGTCGCGGACTTCGATGCGATCTTTGGCGCCAGTGCCACGCTCTCGGTCAGCAGCGTCGCGGCGGATCCGCAGCGTCGCGGGTTCGGCGTGGCCAGCATCATCCCGAAGGACAACACCACGGTTCTGGGGAAGGTGGCGTTCTTCGACGTGCTCACGGGTGCGATCCTCCGCGTGGTCGACGTCGGCTTTCATCCCGATGCCGTGCGTTTCACGTTGGATGGCCGCCGCCTGATCGTTGCGAACGAAGGCGAGTTCACGGCGGGTGCGGCTCAGGCCCCCGGCTCGATCAGCATCGTCAACCTCACCGGCTTCAACGCGCTCACCGATCTCCAGCTGCGTGCGCCGTTGGTGGCGACCGTGGACTTCCGGGATGGCCTTGCTCCGGGCGTGACGCTCGACGGCCTGCGTTTCAACGTGGCCGGCATCCCGGCGGCCGAGCGCTACCTCTATGTCGAGCCGGAGTTCTCGGCGACCACGAACGAACGTGCCTACGTCACGCTGCAGGAGAACAACGCGGTGGCGGTGGTGGAGTTGGAGGGCGGCGGGGCACCGCGCATCTCGGCGATCCTGCCCCTCGGGACGATCACCCAGCGCATCGACGCCTCGGACCGGGACCCGGCGAACGGCGGCCTTGCGGCGATCAACATCAACGACGTCGTGCCCGGCCTGCCGATGCCCGACACGATCGCGACCTTCATGCATGGCGGGCGGCGACTCCTTGCCACGGCCAACGAGGGTGATGCCCGCACGGACGACGGCGATGTGGCGCGGGCCGGCGCGGCGAAAAGGGCCGGCGCGGCGAACGTGGTGGATACGGTGTCCGGCGGCGCCGATGACCGGATCTTCAGCGGCAGCCTGAGCGACTCGGCCGGGATCGGCCGCCTCACGATTTCGCGGTTCGACGGCAACCTCGACAGCGACAGCCTTGTGGAGGTGCCGACGATGATTGGCACGCGCAGCTTCACGCTCTGGGACGAGGACGGCCGGCTCGTGTTCGACAGTGGCTCGATGATCGAGGAATTCGTGCGGGCCAACGCGCCGCTGACGTTCAACATGAACAACGGCGCCACGACCGCGATCGACACACGGTCGGACGACAAGGGTCCGGAGCCCGAGGCCCTCGCCTACGGCCAGATTGACGGCCGCCATTACGTGTTCGTGGGCGCGGAGCGGCAGAACGGGATCTTCCAGTTCGACATCACCGACCTCTCCCGGGTCTCCATCGTCGGCTACTTCAACATCGTCGACGGCGTGAAGGTCGTGACCGGGACGCAGTATGTCTCGCCGGAGACGATCGTCTTCGTCTCCGCGGCCGACAGCCCGACCGGCAAGCCCTTGCTGCTCGTGGGCTACGAAGGCGTGGAGCCGTCCATCAGCGGGTCGCTGGCGGTGCTGGAGGTCCAACCGACGACCACGCGGGTGGTCAACGGTTCGGTGCGGGCGACGGTGGCGGCGGGTCAGGCCATGATCGTGGGTTTTTCGGCGACCGGAGCGAACTCGGTCCTGATGCGTGCGGTCGGGCCGGGTCTCGGCCAATTCGGCGTGGGCGGCACGCTCGCTGATCCGCTGCTCTTCCTGTATTCGTCGACCCGTTTGCTCGAATCCAACGAGGACTGGGTTTCGACGCCGGAGCTGTTGGCGACGACGGCCTCGGTGGGCGCGTTCGCGCTGCCGGCCGGCAGCCGCGACTCCGTCATCCTGCGTCCGCTGACGGGCGCGCACTCCCTGAACGTCGCGGCCCGTTCCTCCGGTGATGTGGTGGTGGAGGTGTATGGTGCCGGCCTGGGCGCGAGTCTGCGCAATCTCTCGACGCGCGGCCGCGTGGGCGGCGCGGGAGACCGGCTCATCGCTGGCTTCGTGGTCCTGGGTCAGGGCGCCCATCCCGTCCTGATCCGTGCGGTCGGCCCCAGACTTTCCGCCTTCGGCATCACGGGTGCCGCCGCGGATCCGCGCCTCGAGGTCTACCGGAACGGCCTCAAGGCGGCGGACAACGACGACTGGATGCAGGCCGTCTCGGCGGCCGATCTGGCGGCGGCCGGAGCCTTCCCCCTGGAGGGCGACAGCAAGTCGGCCGCGGTCCGGCTCAGCCTTACTGGCGGCGCCGCCTACATCATCCAAGTGTTCGGCGCCGGCACGGTCGGCGAGGCCCTGCTCGAGGTCTACGACGCCCGCTGAGGCGTCGCGGAACGCGGCGAGGATCATTCCGGACCTCGCCGACGAGATCGGGGCTGATGGCGATGCGGCTGACGCTGGCACCGCCGTCGACCTCGCCCATCGCTTCGTCGGTGAGGCCGCCTGATTGCGGGCTCCTCCGCTTCGGCGCTCACGGGGATGATGCCGGAGGCTTTTGGCGCGCAGCAATGGACAAACGCCGCGCAGCGGCGGCTGGGAATCGGAGTATCGTGGAGCCGTTCCCGCGGGGGAGGTGTCTGGATCTTCGGATTTGCCCAGCGGGGTGAGAGGCCCCCGACTGAGTCCGAAGAGAAACGACACCGCCGTCTTGGCGGTGAACACGCAGGGAAAGGAAACACCATGAATGCGACCATGCGCAGAGTGATGGGGTTGGGACTCGGAATCGTCGCCTTGCTGGCGACTGGCTGTGATCGGGGACCGAAGTCGATGCGGGGTTTCGTGCTGCCGGAGGGCAGCGCCCAGCGCGGAGAACAGGTGTTCGTGGCGATGAAGTGCACCGCCTGCCACCGCGTGGATGGCCTGCCGGCGCTGCCGGCGCCGACCGCTGCGGCGGACCGGGTGGTGGTCATCGGCGGCGAGGTGGCGCGGGTGAAGACCTACGGCCAGCTCCTCACCGCGATCGTGCACCCGTCGTTCGAGCTGTCGCCGAAGATGCCCCGCGAACGCGCGGAGAAGGCGACCGTCTCGCCGATGCCGTCGGTGAACGACAAGCTCACGGTGATGCACTTGATCGACCTCGTGACCTTCCTCCAGCCGCACTACCGGAAGCTCGAACCACTGTACGAGCCCTACTACTCGGCGCCGGGAATGTAGGCGTTGACGCGGTCCGGCGTGGACAGCGGGTCTGCGCCGGCCTAGGGATGGCGCGCGGCCGCCACGCGGCCGTGCGCCATGCGAACCGACGTCATCGTTCTCGGCTTGGGAGGAATGGGCAGCGCGGCGGCGTGCCATCTGGCGCGCCGTGGACGCCGCGTACTCGGATTGGAGCGTTACACCGCGCCGCACGACCGGGGGGCGAGCCATGGCCGGACGCGGGTGATCCGGCAGAGCTACTACGAGGATCCTGCCTACGTACCCCTGCTGCTGCGCGCCTACGAACTCTGGCGCGAGCTGTCGCGGGAGACGGGCGTCGACCTCCTGCACGAGGTGGGCGGCCTGATGATGGGCCAGCCCTCCAGCGCCGTGGTGACGGGCAGTCTACGCAGCGCGCGGTTGCACGGGCTCCCGCACGAGGAGCTCACGGCGGCGGACATCCGGCGCCGCTTCCCGGCCTTCCATCCGCCGGCGGGCACCGTGGCGCTGTACGAGCGGGCGGCGGGTTTTGTGCGCACGGAGGCCGCGGTGCAGGCCCACCTCGACCGTGCGGCGGCGCTGGGCGCGGAGCTGCACTTCGAGGAGCCGGCGCTGGCGTGGGAAGAGACAGCGGACGGGGTGAGGGTCCGGACCGCGCGCGGCACCTACGAGGCGGAGCGCCTCGTGATTTGTCCCGGCCCCTGGGCGCCGAGCGTGCTGGCGAACCTCGGCGTGCCGCTCGAGGTGGAGCGGCAGGTCCTGTACTGGTTCCAACCCGAAGGCGGCATCGAGCCGTTCCGGTTCGGCCACTTCCCGATCTTCATCTGGGAGACCCCGGACGGAGCCTCGCCCTACGGATTCCCGGCGATCGACGGACCATACGGCGGTGTGAAGGTGGCGTTCTACCGTGCGCCGGAGGTCGAGCCCTGCGACCCGGATTCGGTCGACCGCGTGCTGCGTCCCCGGGAGATCGCGCTGATGCGCCAGGCGATCAAGCCCCTGCTCCCGGCGTTGCTCGGACCGCTGCTCCAGGGCGTAACCTGCCTGTACACGAACACTCCGGACAAGCACTTCGTGATCGCACCGCATCCCGCCCCAGCCCGCGGGTGACGGTGGCCTGCGGGTTCTCCGGGCACGGCTTCAAGTTCTGCAGCGTCGTCGGCGAGATCCTCGCCCAGCTGGTCGTGGACGGCCGCTCACGTCTCGACATCGGCCTGTTCTCGCCGTCCCGCTTTGCGCGCGGGACGTGAGTTGAGTTGTCCGGGGCCGTGCCCTACCGCGCGGCCAGCCACTCGGCCGCGGCGAGCGCCTCATCTCCGGCTGCGCCGCGGAACACCTGCAGCTGTCGCGGGTTTTCCGAAAGGCGATAGACGTCGCCGAGAAGCGATGGACCGCTGGCCTCGCCGGCGAGCCAGAGGGGCTGCGGAACCGCGAGCGCGAGGAGCCCGGGCAGATCGAGGTACTTCGCGCCGCCGGGCAGGAAGCGGGGATCGCGGAAATCCCGCAGCTGCGCGAACCGGAATCCGCCGGTCGAGAGCGCGGCGCGGGCAATCTGTGGCCCCGCCAGCGCGCGGGCCGCCGCGGCGACCGGGGCGAGCGAACCGAAGGCGGCGACGTCCACCGGCTGGCCTTCCGCGCGCGCCGCGGCGAGGAGCGTGAAGAGGTCATGGGTGCGCTGGGCGGCGACGGACGCATTGTAGCCGAGCGTGTAGCCGGCGAACTCCCGCGGGCTCGCGACTTTCGGGGTCTGCGTGAAGGTTTCCCCGGCGGCGAGGAATTCGCCCTGCCAGAGCAGATCGGCGCCGATCACCGCGCACCCGGCGTCGAGCAGGCGCTGCACCGCCGCGAGCAGGGTGCCATCGGCCGCGTAGAGCGACGCCTTGCCCGCATCAGCGAGCCAGAGCACGGTCCGGCGGACCGGTGTTGCGGGGCTCGGTCGCAGCCAGATCACCGGGAGTTCCTCGCCGTGGGTCAGGTTGCGCACGAGGCCGGTTGCTTCGCGGTGACCCGCCGTGTCGCGGGAGGTCTTCGGACTCCAGACGACGTCTCCCGTCTCCGCCGGGGTGCGGCCGATCATGACCTCCACCGCCGCCCCCGCGACCTCGCGGAAGCGGTCCGGGCGCGAGAGCAGGGAGCGGAGCTGGCCTTCAGCGTCGTCCGCGAACCAGTGCAGGAGCCGGCGCTCGAAGTCGGGGTCCGCGGCCTTGGGCGCCGGGTGCCCCTCGCCCCACACGGTGAGCTGCTCGCGGGTGAGCGGTGTGTAGTCGCGCTCGATCACCGGCTCGGTGAAGCCGAGCCCGAAGTGGCGGTTCAGCCAGGTGTAGAACGCCGAGCGCGAGACGGCGTTGTAATTGTGGGGGAAGTGCTCGCCGCGGTGCAGCATCACCGCCTCCGGCGCGCCGAGGACGCCATAGAGTTGGCGGAGCTCCGGGAATCCTTTCTTCGCCATCTCGATCGTCCAGTCGTTCGCCGTGGTCATGCCTTGCGGCTTGGGCGCGAACAGCGCCGCGAACTCGACGTTGCCGGTGCCGACGCGGAGGAGGGAGGCGTTCTCGCAGGTGCAGCCACCCTGCATCGCCGTGCTCACCATCACGGCGGGATAGGAGAGAGCGATGCGCGGATCAATCGCGGCGAGGAGCATCGTCTGCGTGCCACCGCCGCTCGCGCCGGTGATCGCGACGCGGGCGGGATCGACTTCCGGCAGCGTGAGCACGAAATCGAGCGAGCGGACCGCATTCCAGGTCTGCAGTCCCATCACGCTCTGCAGCCGCGCCTCGGCCGGCGGCGAGAAGAGGCCCCAGGCCGCGGGATCGTTCATCTCCGGCCGCTGGTGCTTGAAGAGGTGAATCACGTCGGCGGAGAACTGCACCGAATCCGAGTCGCTCAGCATGTCCCACTGCCAGACCACGCAGCCCATCCGCGCCAGCTGCACGCAGAGCGACTGGAAGCGGCTCCGGCCTCCCTGCTCGAAGCGTTCCTGACCCGACGCGATCTCGGCGCGGAGCTTCGCGTCCGTCTCGAACGAGAGCCGTGCGTCCTTCCAGTGGCCGTGCGCGAAGAGCACGGCGGGCACGCGGCCGCGCGGGGTCTTGGGACGGTAGAGGTTGCCGGTGACGAAGAAGCCCGGGGCGCTCTCGAAGTAGACCTTCTCGATCGTGTAGTCTTCGCGCTCGATCCGACCGTGGATCACCGGCGTGAGCGGAGCGCGGGTCGGCATCGGCCAGAGGCCCTGCGACACGAGGATGCGGCGGCGCACGGCCTCGGCGCGCGTGTTCCAGGCTTCGCGGCTCGCGGGCGGTTGGAAGGGGAAGTAGCCGTCGAGGTCCTTCAGCGGCGCAAGACGCGCGTCGGCCGGCCGCTCGCCCTCCGGAAGCGCGCGGGGCGCCGGGGACGCGGCGGCGAGGGAGACGGAGAGGCCGAGGGGGAGCGAGGCCATGGACAGCGCGAGTGCGGCGACGGAGCGGAGAGGCATGGACGAAGGGCGTGGGGTGGCGGCGGCGGAAGCTCAGGCGGACGGAAGCCGCTCGCAAACGGCGCGGCGGCAGCCGGTCCGGCGAGCGGGGTTGGTCGCGCGGACGCCGATGACTCTCACGTGCCGTGGCGGCGGGGCCAACCGGCGAGTGGCTACGGCACGGGTGTTCCCTCGGGCTGCTGCGTGCGGAAGTCGCGCGGTCCGGCGGTGGCGGGATCGAAGCGCGCCGTCTGGCGGTCCACGACGCGGCGGAGCGTGACGTCCACGTAGCACGTGCTGTTGGGCGCGAGGTAGCGGTCCGGCGGCTCGTCGCCGAGCCGGAATTCCGCCGGTTCGTGGCGGGCGAAGCCGGAACTGGGGCGCGCCACGACGCGGAAGCCGAAGCGGGCGCCGCGCTTGGCGCATACCGCGTCGAAGTCGAGGTAGAACGTGATTGTCTGGGGGGAGCGCCGGTTCACCTGCTTGTCGATGACGAAGCCGCGGGGAAACGCCTCCGGATCATAGCGGGTCCCGGCCAGCAGGATCAGATCGAAGTCGGTCACCGCTGTGCCGCGGTCATCCGCCACGCGGACGATGAGTTGGAAGAAACGCCGCTTCCGTCCACTTCCCGCCTGCCTCGCCTCGTTCTCGCTCGCCCACGCCGTCGTCAGGGTGGTGTAGGCGCGTGGCGAGGCACCGAGTGAGAGGGCGGTGAGGATGGCGGCGACGACTGGCTTCTGGCCGGCGTTGTCGGGGGTCGGGCTCTCGAGGATGCCCTTGGTCGAGCCCGAATGGGCTGCGTCCGCGACGATGAGGAACGCCCCGCGTGGCGAGAGGCGCAGCGGACCGGTGGACTCCAGCAGGCGGGCCTCGCCGGTGGCGCCGCACATGGGTACCTTGGCGTCCGACTGCCGCAACTCGATCCAACGGTGATCGAGGCTCGCACTGGCGAGCCGGACCACGCCGTCGGAGCCGGCCTCGGCGGTGTAGCTGTTGAGGTAATCGTACAGCTTCGAATCGATCGTCTCGCCGCTGAGCACGAAGGTCCGGAATGGCACGGCCGCGTCGGGTGCCGGATAGTCGAGCCAGGCGCGGTTGAGGAGGCGCGCCTCGTCGCTTCCCAGTTCCAGCCACCGCAGCACGCCGTCACCCGGCTCCACGCCCTGGAACCACGAGCGCAGGCGGCTGATGCGCCCGCTGCCGAGGAGCGCGAGCGCTGAGCCGTGGTTGGGCGGCGCGAGCATGATCAGGCGGGTCAGCGGGCAGGCGGCGAGCCGGGCCGCGCCGTAGTACGCCTCGACCCACTACCGCATGAGGACGCCGCCGGTGGAGTGCGTCACGCACGCGAACGAAGGCAGGGTGTTGCCGAGGAGTTCCTTGAGCGCGTGATCGAGGGCGCGCACGAGATCGTCCATCCGCACCTCGTTCCGGAAGCTGATGTAGCGGCCGAGGTGGACGTGGGTGAGCTGAAGGGTGATTCCGGCGGCGGCGGCGCGGGCGGCGAGGATCTAGGGCAGGCGTCCGTAGGTGGAGGTGTCGGCGACGCTCCAGCCGTGGAGGAAGACGAGGTGCACGGTCGTGAGAGGGCTGCGTCAGGGCTGGCCGAGGCGCGCGAGGTCGTCGCGCAGCCGCGCGACCACATCCTCGGCCGCGGTGACGGAGGGAGACTTGAAGCTGCGGTCGCGGGTGTAGCCGACGAACGGCAGCCACGCCTCCGAGCGCAGGGCGCGGCGCTGGTGGATCAGCGTGAAGCGGGGATCGGCCTCGATGCGCCGGAGCTCATCCTCGGCCGTCGCGGACGCGACGCTCAGGCCGAGACCCTGGGCGATGATGCGGGCCATCACGAGATGGCCGAGCGAGCCGGGGTGAACCCCGTCGCTGCTGAACGTGAAGGCGGGATCCGCGCGGCGGCGCGCAACGAGCTCGCGGACCATGTCGCGATGGAGATCGATCACCTCGACTCCCGGACCCCGCAGTCGCAGGGCCTCCTCCGCGAATTCGGTCAGCACCGCATCGTAGTCGGCGAACGGAGTCCGGTACCCGAAGCTCGTCGCGTCGGGTTTCGCGAGACGCGCCGCGATCGGCAGAGGATCAAAGAGCGGAGGCGTGATCAGGACGAGCGTGGCCCCGGCCGCCCGCACGCGATCGCGCAGGGTGGTGAGCCCGCGGACGTAGGCGGCGCGGCGTTCCGGAGAGGAAGGATGGTAGATCCCGTCGTTGATCCCGTAGCAGGCGAGCACCCGCTCCGGGCGGACCGCCGTCAGGGCGGCGTCGAGGCGGTCGAGGACGCACGGACGAGGCAAGGGGTGGTCGGCCTCCGAGAGGGCGGACACCGTCTCCCCGCTGAGGCCGATGCTGATCACGTCCCACGTCCCGGCCTGACCACTCTGGTGCAGGAAATACTCGAGGAACGAGACGTACCGCCCGTTCTGGGTGATGCTGTCGCCGAGGACGAGGGTGCGGTGCGGAATCGGAGCCGGGCGTGGATCCGGGGCGGCGCGGGCGGAGACGGGACTGGCGAGGCCAAGAGCGACGACGAATCCGAGCGAAAGAAGCTGGAGGAAGGAGAGGCGGCGCATGCGGGGTGGGGCGTGGACGGGGTGCGTGATGGTCCGATGGGGTCTCGTCCGCACGCAAGCCTCGGGAAGGGCGGATTACCCCGTCCCTGAGTGCCCGCCCGTGGTCGGCCGCGCGTGCGGCCTAGCGGGCGTCCTGCCGCCTCCCGGTGTGGCGGTTCCCGCCTACGCCTACGCCGGCAGCTGCGGGCGGGTCGGCTCGGGCCAGTCGATGTGGAAGAACTTCCCGCGCGGCGTGTCGACGCGCTCGTACGTGTGGGCGCCGAAGTAGTCGCGCTGGGCCTGGAGCAGGTTCGCCGGGAGGCGGGCGGAGCGGTAGCTGTCGTAGTACGACAACGCCGACGCGAACGTCGGCGCCGGCACGCCGTGCTCGGCGGCGAGGGAGACGACCTTGCGCCAGTTCTGCTGCGCCTTCTTGATCGTGCGGTTGAAGTACGGATCGAGCAGGAGGTTGGCGAGGTTCGGGTTGCGCGCGTAGGCCTCGGTGATCTTCTGGAGGAAGGCGGCGCGGATGATGCAGCCGCCGCGGAAGATCTGGGCGATCTCGCCGAAGTTCAGCTTCCAGCCGAACTCCGACTGCGCCGTGCGCATGAGTTGGAAGCCCTGGGCGTACGAGCAGATCTTGGAGCAGTAGAGGGCGTCGTGGATCGCGGCGACGAGGGCCTTCTTCGAACCCCGGTACTTGCGGCCCGGGCCCTTGAGGATCTTGGAGGCCGCGACGCGCTCGTCCTTGATCGCGCTGATGCAGCGGGCGAAGACCGCCTCCGCGATCGTCGGCGCCGGCACGCCCATGTCGAGGGCGTTGGTCGAGGTCCACTTGCCCGTGCCCTTCTGGCCCGCGGTGTCGAGCACCACGTCGACAAAGGCCTTTCGCTTCGTCTGGGGATCGCGCTGCTTGAGGATGTCGGCCGTGATCTCGATCAGGAAGGAGTCGAGGGCGCCGCGGTTCCATTCGCTGAAGATCCCGCCCATCTCCGCCGGCTTCAGCCCGAGCAGGCCGTTCATCAGCGCGTAGGCCTCACAGATCATCTGCATGTCGCCGTACTCGATGCCGTTGTGGACCATCTTCACGTAGTGGCCGGCACCGTTCTCGCCGATGTAGGTCGTGCATGGCACGCCGCCCGTGACCGGCTTGCCCGGCAGGGCACCCGGGATCGGCCGGCCGGTCTTCGCGTCGACCTTCGCCGCCACCGCCTCCCAGATCGGCTTCAGTTCCAGCCACGCCGCATGCTCGCCACCCGGCATGAGCGACGGGCCGAAGCGCGCGCCCTCCTCGCCACCCGAGACGCCGGAGCCGATGAAGCGGAGCCCCTTCTCGCGCAGCGCCTTCTCCCGACGGATCGTGTCCGTCCAGAGCGCGTTGCCGCCGTCGATGATGATGTCGCCCTTCTCCAGCAGCGGCACCAGCCCGTCGATCACCGCGTCCGTGGCCCGACCGGCCTGCACAAGGATGATCATCTTGCGGGGACGGGCGAGCGAGCGGACGAATTCCTCCAGCGTGCGCGTGCCGACCACGCCACCCGGCGTGTTCGGGTTCTGCGCCACGAAGGCATCCGTCTTCTCGGTCGTGCGATTGTAGACCGAAATCTGGAAGCCGTGGTCGGCGATGTTCAGCGCGAGGTTCTGACCCATCACCGCCAGTCCGATGAGTCCGATGTCAGAGTGTGTCTTGGGCATACGCAACGGTCAGAGGTACGCGGCACCCCCGGACCCGCCAATCCCAATCTCGCCTGACCCGATGAGCGTTAAGTCACTTCCTCGGGACCGTCTTCTTGGGGAAGAACGGCGCCACGAAGTCCACCAGCGGTGACAGGACCGCCGGTTCCGACCGGTGGTAGACCCAGTGCGCACTCACGAGCACCGAGCCGCAAACCAGCGCGAAGAGAATCCATATCCCACCTGATTTCCCGAATTTTACGGATAAGAGGAATTCCGAACAGAATCCCGCCGATGACCAGACCGAGGATCATCCACGTGCTCGACGGCACTTGGGCCAGTCGGTCCAACGTGGTGAGGGACGCGATGATCGCGGTCACGGTGGTCGAGATGCTGCTGTAGCGAGGGAGTTCTCAAAGGAGGCCGAGGCGACGATCGCGGTGGACTCGAGGTCGATGACGCGGAGCGCGACGGTGGTGGTGCCAAGATCGATCGCGATCCCGAGAATCGGGCCTGGACCGCGGTGGACTTCGCGGCCGTCGAGCAGGACGGCATCGCCGTCGCGGCGCACCGCGGGATCGTGGGCGAATCCGCGGGCCGAGGCCGGCAAGTGCAGGGCGCGGTCCTCGATCCGCAGCGTCGGGCGCAGCAGCGTGTGCGCGACGATCGTGCCCTCGGCGCCGTCGGCGGGACGGCAGCGGCAGGAGAGGCGGAAGCCCGGACGCAGGTCGCGCTCCTCCGCCGTTGGGGCGGTGAGCAGCGCCGCCCCGGCGGTCACTTCGATCAGGCACTCCCGGCAGCGGCCCTGCTGGCGGCACGATGACGGGATGAGGATCCCAGCCGCGGTGCCAGCGGCGAAGAGGGTCTGCCCGGCGGTGAGCGAGCGGGCTCGCCCACTGAGGGTGACGGACGCGGACATGGAAGGCGGACGGAGCGGGCGGCGGGGACGGCGTGGTCGGCGGCGGGTGCGACGGTGAATCAGAGGCCGGGCTTGCTGGCCAAGTCCCTGCCGGAGAACTCGGCGTGATCAAAGACGACGGTGACCGGCTGCCGCAGGTGGCGCACGCCTTCGAGCACCGGGGCCTCGGTGAGGAGGAAGCGGGACCGGGCGCCGATGCGCAACCGTCCCTGATCCTCGCGCAGTCCGAGACGACCCGCGGAGGCGCCGGTGGCGGAGCGCAGCGTCTGCAGCGTCGGGAGTCCGGCGGCCTCCATTAATTCCAGCTCGGTGAAGAAGCCGTAGCCGTGGGGAACGCCGTGGGAGCCGGCGTCGCTGCCGGCGAAGACGCGCACGCCCAACTCGGCGGCGTCGCGCAGCCGCGCGGCGTGGTCGTCGAGGATCCGGCGGAGGTTCGCGCGCACGGGCTCGCTCCAGCCCAGCGCCTTGCCCTGCTCCCACTGGAAGTGCACCGGGGCGAAGGTCGGCACCCACGCGATGTCGAGGTCGCGCAACCGCGCGAGCTGATCGCGATCGATGAAGAACCCGTGCTCGATGGTGTCGACGCGCGCGGCGATGCAGTTCTGCACGCCGTCGTGACCGGAGCAGTGAATCATGGTCTCGCGGCCGAGGGCGTGGGCGGCGGCGACGGCCTGCTTAATCGTGCCCAGAGCCTCAATCGGCTCCCCCATGAACGAGCCGTAGCGCCCCTGGTGGTGCAGCGCGGCGCCCGGGCTGTCGAGGTAGGGCATCTCGCCCCGGGACGTGGAGAGATCGCGCCGTTGCAAGGCGAGACCCACGCCATTGCGGTCGCCGGCGTCGCGCACCGCGAGGATGCCGAGTCGCAGGAGGCGGGGCAGGCGGGTTTGCGCGCGAGCGAGGAGCTCGGTTTCGTGGAGGCCGAGGTACGTGGCGCGCCGTGCCGGGTCGAGCTCGCCGCCCTCAAGGAAGAGGTGGGCGTGCGCTTCGATCAGGCCGGGCAGCGCGGTGTGGTGCGGCAGGTGCAGGTCGGGCTCGGTCCGGTCGGCGCCGACCACGTAGGCCGGCGGCGGGCCACCGACGTGCAGGATCCGCTTGGCGTCGTAGACGAGATGAGCGTCCGTCAGGACCTCGTGGCCGTCGAAGACGGCACCAAGGCGCAGCCAGCAGGGTGCGCCGCGCTTGGGGAGCGGCAGACGGAGCGGGGTGTGGGGGGCGGAGCTGCGCCTCGCGCACGCGGCGAGGCTGCTGGCGAGTGGTGACCACTCGATCCTCGGGGCGATGTTCTCCTCGGGCTTCGGTGACGCCTCGCACTTCTACCGCCTCTTCCGCGGCCGGTTCGGCGTGGCGCCTGGCCGCTGGCGGAAGGTCAGTGCGGGGAATTCCGGAGCGTTCCCCCCACAAAGTGCTTCGGGAAGATGAGCGTCGGTTCCGGAGGCAGGTAGCCCTGAGTGACGAGTTGCTGCATGAGTCGGAGCAACCGGTGGGCGAACGATGCGTCGTGCGTGAGGTAGTGGGAGACGGCGGGGCTCACCTTCTCGAACAGAGGGTCCTGGTCCCGGCAGATCAGGGAAACGTCCTCCGGCACGGACAGGCCCCGCTTCAGCAGGTGGATCAGGCAGCTGAGACTGTGGGCGGGCTTGGCGATGAGGAGGGCGGTGGGAGGCTGCGGATCATCGAACAGCGCGTCGAGTTTGAGGGCGAGGTGCTGCACGGCTCCGTTGTGGCGGATGATGATGGGGGTGGCGCCCTCGTGGTTCGGGCTGGCGAACGCCTCGCGGAACCCCTCCTCGCTGGCGAGATCGCCGGCGACCCCGGAGTCGGGCATGATCAGAGCGATCCGGCGGTGCCCCTTGGCCAGCAGCGTCCCCCCGGCGTGCCGGCAGACGGAGCGGTAGTCGATGTCGAGTGACGGCAGGCGGATGTCGGCGTGGCAGGAGCCAAGCACGAGGCAGGGAACGGCGTGGATGGAGAACCACGCCTGCAGGTCGTGGCTGACGGACGTGAGCAGGCAGCAGAACACGCGGTTGCGCCGCAGGAAATCCTCGAGGCGGCGGCGGGACGAGGCGGCGGCGGTTTGCGGGCAGACCAGCACCTCGGTGGTGAAGCCGTGTTCGGCGAGGTGGGTCCGCATCTCGCTGAGGATTTTGTAGGGGGCGACGGACAGCTGCTCGAACGGCACGGGCGTCACGATGCCGACGAGGCGGCTGGTGCGGTGTGGCGCGCGCCGGGCGTTGGGGAGGAGGCGGTTACGGCGGCCCTGGCGGATTTCGATCACGCCGTTCTTCGCCAGCATTTGCAGCGCCGTGCGGATGGTCGGGCGGCTGACCTGCAGCAGCTCGCAAAGCCGGCGCTCGCTCGGCAGGTAGTCCTCCCACGTGCCTCCGGCGATGGCGCGCTCCAAGGCCTCTGCGGCCTGTGCGGAAAGGGACTGGCGGCGAGGCAGATCGAACGAAGGGGTTTCGCTGTTCATGGAATGTGACCAGTCGTTTTTTCTCGCGATTGCGGTGCCGAGAGCGTTTCAGAAATCCTGTGAATCCGTTTCCCCGCACCCATCGCGTCTGGTCCGCCATTCCCACGCCTCTCCTGCCTGACTGCACCGTCGACGTCGCCGCCGTGGAGCGGACGGTGGAAGCGGCCGTGGCGGACGGATTGCACGGTTTGTTCGTCGCCGGTTCCTGCGGCGAAGGACCTTGGCTGACGAACAGGGAGCGCAAGCGGCTGGTGAAGGCGGCGTCGGCCGCGGCGCGCGGTCGCCTCACGATCGGCGCCCAGGTTTCGGACAACTCGATGCCCCGGGTGCGCGAGAACGCGCAGGACATGGCGGAGGCCGGCGCCAACATCGCGATCATCGCGGCGCCCGCGACGTTCCTCAACGCGACGCCCGACCGCATTGTCGCCCACTTCATCGAGAGCACGGACGCCTCCCCGATCCCGGTCGGCATCTATGACCTGGGCCGGCATCGCCCGATCATGATCCCGGAGAACCGCCTGAAGGAAGTCTACCTTCATCCCAAGGTGGTGCTCGTGAAGGACAGCTCGGCCTCGGCGGACCGCCGCCAGCACGCCCTCGCCGCCCGTCAGGAGAAGCCCGCGCTGCAACTCTTCAACGGCGACGAATTCCGCGTCCTCGAATACCTCGAGGCCGGATACGACAACCTCATGCTCGGCGGCGCCTCGGCGGTCGCCCCGATGCTGCACCGCCTCATCGCCCTCTTCGACGCCGGCCGCCTCGACGAAGCGCGGGCCCTCGACGCCGAACTCCGCCGCGTGCTCTGGGGACTCTACGGCGGCGAGACCATCGCCTGCTGGCTCCACGGCCTCAAGTACTACATGGTCCGCCGCGGGCTCTTCGCCGGCGTCACCAGCTTCCTCGGCTACCCGCTGAGCGACGAGTGCCGCGCCTTCGTCGACCGCTACGTCGCGCAGGGCTCCTAACCCTTCCCGGCACAGGCCGCCCGGGGCCGGTCGGAAATCGATCGCGAGTCGCATCGGGGTGAAGCGGAGGGGTGGGGGCTTACTGGTCTGACAAGCTCACCAGCGGGCGGGCGTTGCGTTTGTCGCGACGGACCCCCAGCCTGTCAAAGCTGGTTTTTGCCCATGACCACCCCTGCCGCCGCCTCCCCGAGCCCCCTGCTGTCCGAACCGCCGGTCCGTGCGGTGGTTACCGGAGGCGCGACGAACATCGGCCGCGCCATCACCGAAGCGTTCCTGGCGCGTGGGGGACGGGTTGCGGTGGGCCAGCTCGACCCGGCGGTGGCGGCGCCCTTGGTCGAACGCTACGGCGACCGGGTGATCCCGCTGCGCGTCGACGTCGGCGACCTCGGCGGGTGTCGCGCCTTCATCGACGCTGCGGCGGAGGCGTTGGGCGGGATCGACGTCCTGGTGAACAACGCCGCGATTGTGGGGCTGCCGGCGGTGTCCACCCTGGAGGCCCTGACGCTGGAGCAGTACCAGCGGGTGATGAACGTGAATTTCGGCGGGGCGCTGTTCTGTGCGCAGGCCGTGGTGCCGCACCTCCGGCGCGCCGGCGGCGGGACCATCGTGAACATTTCCTCGATCAACGCCTTCCGTCCGCAGCGGATGGCGCTGGTCTATGCCGCCACCAAGGCCGCGCTGGGCTCGGTGACGCAGTCCCTCGCGAAGGAACTCGCGGCCGACCGGATCCGCGTGGTGGGCGTGGCCCCCGGCGACATCCGGGTCGACACCTCGGAGAAGCTCCTCCAAGCCGCGAAGAGCGGCGGTCCGGGCTCGGATGTCATCAACCAGACGCCGCTCGGCTTCGGCGCCCCGCCCGACGTGGCTGAACTGGTCGCGTTCGTCTGCTCGCCCCGCGCCAAGTTCGTCACTGGCGTGACGTGGGTCGTCGACGGCGGCCTGCTCGCATGACGCGGCGCGGGTTACACCGGGGCGAGGGTGAAGAGGGCGTCCCCGCGGCGCACGGAGCGCTGGCGGCGGATCAGGATGATGCGGCCGGTGCTTTCGGCGCGGACCACGTGGCCATCCGTTCCGTCCAAGGGCAGGACCCGGCCGAGGGGCGCGCCGCGGCGGACGCGGCGGTCGAGCGCGGCGTGGGGAACGAAAAGCCCGTCGACCGGCGCCGGGTGATGCACCTGCAGGTGCGCCTCGTCGACGTCACGCGTGATGCGGACCTTCTGCGAGCGCAGGCGCGGCGCGGCACCCTTCGTCACGCCCGCCCACCGCAGCAGGTTCCGCACGCCGCGGTCGAGGTTGCGCAGGTCGCCGGCGTCGACGCCGCCGAGTCCCTGGCACTCGACGTAGATGGCGGGAATGTTCCGGGCGAACGCCGCGCTCAGCGTGCGGCCCGGCAGGTAGGGTCCGGCCCAGACCCAGAAGGCGTCGAAGCAGGCCGCCATCGCCCGCTGCGTGCGGGGGGTGATCGCGGCGCGGTGCGTCACGTAGCCCGTCCACGGTTTCAGATGGTACGCCGCACCGGCGCTGTGCAGATCGGCGTAGTGGGTGCACTGGGCCAGGAGCTGCGTGTCGAAGAGGTGGGCGAGCCGCTCGGTCGGCGTGCCGTCCGCCGTGCCCGGAAACACGCGCGCGAGGTTGGCGCCATCCACCGGTGCGCAGCGCTGGCCGGCGAAGAACGCGGCTTCGTTCAGCACGGGGACGAAGACCACGGTGCCGTTGAGGCGGCCCGGGCGCCAGCGATCCGCCCAGAGCCGGAGCAGCGTCGGCCCCTCGTATTCGTCGCCGTGGGTCGCGCCGTTGACGAGCACGACCGGCCCCGGGCCGCCGCGCCAGATGAAGGCGTCGAAGCCGACGCCGCCCTCCGCGCTGAAGCGGCGCCGGTGGAAGCCGACGGGGAGTTCGGAGAGAGCGTGGGACAAGTTCGAAGGATTTTCAGCCATGGCCAAACGTAAGGTGAAGAAACGGAGTCGCACCGCCAAGCCCAGCGCCCGTCCGCGGACGCTGCAATCCCGGGGCATTGGTCAAGTGAGCAGACCGGTGGTCCGCTGGACCCGCGAGGGCGAACGCCGCCTGCTCGTGCTCGAGAACGACCGCGTGAGCGTCTCGGTCTGGCCCGACATGGGGGCGGCGATCGTCGCGATCGTCGACCGCGCCAGCGGCATCGACATCATGTGGCGCAACCCGTACCTGCAGCCCGCGCGGCTCCGGGTGCTCGACCAGCCGATGCGGAGCGGGAGCGACCTCTACGACGTGATGGACGGGTGCTGGTACGTGTCGCTGCCGCAGGGTTTCTTCGCCGGGGATTACTTCGGGGCGCCCATCGGCACGCACGGCGAACTGAGGAGCCTGCCGTGGCCGGTGGAGAAGATCGAGCGCAGCGCCCGCCGGGTCAGCGTCACGTTCGTCGGCCGCTCCATCCGCACCCCGCTGGTGTACCGCCGGGAGCTCATCCTCGAGTCGGGCAGCCCGTGGCTGGTCTGGCGCGAGACTCTGGAGAACCGCTCGGCGATGGACCTGCCGGTCGCGTGGCTGCAGCACCCGACCTTTGGCGGCCCGCTGCTCGACGGGGCGCGGCTGCTCACGCCGGCGCGGACGGTGCGGGTGTTCCAGGCGGACGACCCGCAGGCGCTGCAGCTGCAGGCCGGGTACGTCGGCACGTGGCCGCACGTCCCTGAGCGCGAGGGCGGGGCGATGCGCGACTGCAGCATCGTGCCGCCGGCCGGCACCGGGAAGGATCACTCGGTGCAGCTGACGGATTTCAAGGCGGGCTGGGGCTGCATCTGGAACGAGCGCCGCGGTCTTGGCTTCGCGATGGAATGGGACCTGGAGATGTTCCCGTGGGCGTGGTCATGGAACTGCGCCGGCGGGCATTCCCAGTATCCGCTCTGGGGCGAAGGTCACATCATCACCCTGCAGCCGAGCACCTCGCCGGTCGGGCGCTTTCCCGACCTGCTGCGCGAGCCGGGGGCGCTGCGCACGGTGCCGGCGAAGGGAAGCATCACGACGGAGATGGCGACGGGCTTCGTCACGCGCGGCGAAGGGCCGTGGCGCGGGGCGGCGACGGGAGGTGCCCGATGAGCCTCTGGAAGCACGCGGACAAGTGGGGTGGGCCGCCCGAGGCGGACGCGGTGACGCTGGGCGAGGGCAACACCCCGCTCATCCGCTCGCGCACGATCGGACCGGCGCTCGGCCTGCGCAACCTTTGGTTCAAGTACGAGGGCGGCAACCCGACCGGCTCCTACAAGGACCGCTTTGCGGCGGCGGCGATCACCCACCTGCAGCGGGAGGGGCGCCGGATCTGCCTCGGCACGTCCAGCGGCAACACCGGAGCCGCGCTCGCGGCCTACTGTGCGCGGGCGGGCATGACGTGTTTCCTTGCGATCGTCGAAGGAGCGCCGGAAGGGAAACTGCGGCAGATGCGCGCGTATGGCGCGCACCTCCTGCGCATCCGGGACTTCGGCGTGGCGCCGGCGCTGAGCGCGGTCGTCATGAACGGCCTGCGCGGCCTGGCGGCGGAGCTGCAGGCGGGCTTCGAAATCAGTGCCTTTGTGTTCTCGCCCCGCGGAATGGCGGGTGTCCAGACGATCAGCTACGAAGTCGCGGAGCAGCTCCACGGTGCGCCGTTCGATGTCTTCGTGCCGGCCGGCGCGGGTGGGCTCACGCTCGCGGTGGCGCGCGGCGTGGAGACCTTCGGTGCGGCCGGGCGCGTGCATTGCGTGCAGCCGGAGGGCAACGACACGATCGCCTCCGTCCTGCGCGCGGGCGGCACACAGGCGGTGGCGGTGACATCCGCCACGGCGATCAGCGGCCTGCAGGTTGGCGGCATCCTTGACGCCAACGAAGTGATCGCCGCCTGCCGCCGGACCGGCGGCCAGGGCCACGTCGTGCCCGACGAGGCAGCCTGGGCGTGGCAGGCCCGCCTTGCGCGCGAGGAAGGCGTGTTCGCCGAACCGGCGGGCGCGGTCGCCCTCGCCGGCGTCGAGCGCGCGGTGGCGCGGGGCGAACTCTCGTCCGACGCGAACATCGTCTGCATCGTGACGGGCACCGGTTTCAAGGACGAGCGATCGCTCCTCCGCATGACCGGGGAGGCCGGCACCCCCTTGGTGGACGGCTTCGACGCGTTCGCGGACGCGGTGCGCCGCGCCCTGCCGCGATAGGCCGCCGCTTACTTCAGGGCGCCGAGCGGGATCTTGCGCACCCGCAGGCGCGCGAGACGGTGCTGGTCGGCCGGACCCCCGGCGCAGTACGCGAGCAGCACGCTGTCCTTGAGCTCGTGGATCGCGGTGTAGCAGAAGCCCGCGTCGACCCCATCGTACCCATCGACGAGGGCGGCGGCGGTCCACGGCTCGTTGGCCGCGGTGCCGGTGGCGACGACGAGCGGGGTGCGGTCGCCGCCGTACGGCAGGACGGGCCGCGTCTCGTAGGCCGGGCCCGGATTCCACACAGCGAACAAGCGAGCGGAGGCGAGCCGCTTCATCGAGAGCGGGGAGTTGGGTGACGTGAAGCGCGACGGGGCGGGGACGGTCCACGTCTCCCCGCCGTCGGTGGAGAAGAACTCGTACTGCCGACCCAGATCGGTGCGGGCCCAGGCCCAGAGGTGGTTGGGGGAAAGCTCGATCACCCCGGGCTCCTGGAGACCGCTGCGGGTGTGGGTCACGGGGAGCGTGCTCACGCCGCGCGCCTGCCGCCACGTGCGGCCATCGTCGTCGGAGAGGAAGAACAGCGCGAGGGCGCGCCAGTCGACCGCGTGCTCATTTTCCTCGTCGGTTAGCGCGGGGTGCAGGGCGGCCGGGATGACGAGACGGCCCGACGCGAGCCGGATGATCCGGTCGTTGTTGATCACGTAGTAGGCGGTGGCGGGGGTGCAGCAGACCGGCTCGCCCCAGGAGCGGCCCTCGTCGCGGGAGCGCCGGAGGTACATGCGCATGTCGTGCCAGTTGTTGCGCAGCAGGTAGAAGAGCCCGACGTCGCCATTGCCGAGACGGAGCAGGGTGATGCTCATGACGTTGGACGCCGTCTTCTCGCCGGGCGTCTCGATGAAGCTCTCGTCCGACCACGTCTCGCCGCCATCGCGGGACGTGCGCTGGGCGATGCGGGCCGGGGCCTCGTCGGCGAAGGACGTGCCCACGAAGCGCGAATAGGCGAAGAGCAGGCTCCCGTCGCGGAGGGTGACGAACGATCCCTCCCCGCTGTTGCGGGGGTTGCCGGGGCCGGGGGGAAGATCGAGCACGATCCTCCCGGGGATGACGGCTGGCGGCAGGGGCGACGCGGAGGCGACGGGGAGGATGACCGCCGCCGCGGCGAGGATGAAGGTCACGCGGAGGAGGGCGGCGCGAAGGCCGGGCAGGGACACGGAGCGGTGCGGCATGGGAGGCGAGATACGGATGAGCGGAGAGGGTGCGTTTATGCGCGGGAAGGCGTGGACGAGTCGAGGCGGGCGAGCCGGGCGGGCAGGCGGGCGAGGTCGCCGGGCATGAGGAAGTAGGCGATGAAGGCGGCGAGGGCGGAGATCCCGACCAGGCCGGCGATGCACGCGAACGCGGTGCTGAGTCCCGCAAATCCGCGGATCCAGGCGGCGACGATGATGGCGACGCTGCCCGCGCTCACATTGCCGAAGAGGAAGATCCCAAAGGCGGCGGAGCGCACGCGCGGCGGCAGCAGGTCGAACATGATCAGGTTTTCGTTCGCCTGCCCCATCGTCCGCAGCAGGGAGGAGACGGCGAGACAAACGCTGATGACGAGGTAGCTTGGCTGCGGGACGAGGAAGACGAGGAAGAACGGCGCGGCGGCGAGGTAGAAGCCCGCCATCACAAGCGGCCGGCGCTGCGGGTTCCTGCGTCCGACGCGGTCGGCGATCACGCCGCCGACGACGATACCGACCATCGCCGTGGCCTGCAGCATGAACGTCCCGGAGAAGCCGGCGCCGGCGAGGCTCATCTGGTAGGTTTCCTGGTAATACAGGGGCAGCCAGTTCCAGAACATCCAGGCGCCCATCGAGGCCGCCATGCCCTGCACGAGGATGCAGTAGTAGGTGCGGGTCCCGAAGAGCAGCCGGATGCTCGCGCCGAGGGAGAACGAGACCTCCTTCGCCGCGCCGGTCGCGTCGTTCGGCGCCGCGTCGCGGACCGCCCACGCCGCGATGCCGGCGAGGACGAGGCCGCCGATCCCGAAGACGATGAACACCTCGCGCCAGCCGGCGCTCTGCGCGATCATGCCCGCGAACGTCGCCCCGAGGATCAGGCCCACGCTCATTCCCGAAATGTTGGAGGAGATCGCCTTGCCGCGGGTCGCGGGACCATGGTGGTCCGCGATCAGCGCCAGCGCCGCCGGAGCGTAGAAGCACTGGGTCGCCCCGAACGCGATGCGAGCCCAGACCATCTGTTCGAAGCTGTGCACGAAGGCCGCGGCGAGCGTCGCGAGGCTCCAGAGCGCGAGGCTGCCGACGACGATGCGGCTGCGGGAGAAGCGGTCGGAGAAGAAACCGCCGACCGCGCAGCCGACGCCGTACGACCAGAGGAACGCGCTCCCGATGAAGCCGAGCTGCAGGTCGGACAGGCCGAGGTCCTGGCGCAGCAGCGGGAAGACGGTGGAGAGCGCGCTGCGGTGACCGTAGGCCGTCGCCGAGGCGGCGAAGAGCACGGTGGCGAGGAGCCACTTGTAGCGGGGGGATTGGAGGTTCACGCGGGAATCGGGTGATGAAATGGGGAGCGGTCGCGGCCTCGCCCCGGCCGGACGCGCGGCCGCAAGGGGCATCCAACGTCGGGGGCGGCCGGACGCGCGGGGCGAGCGGGGAGCGGCCCTTCACCTCCCGCAGCGACACCCGACCGGGTCAACCCGATTCGTGGTTCGCCGCCTTGACGCGCGCCGGCGGCGACGGCTAGCTCCGGCTTTCCCCCGCGCCTTTCGGCGATGCCATGAAGATCGAGACCGAACTCAATGCCGACGACCGCCAATTGCTCGCCGAAGCCGTCGAGGGCTTCGTTCCCCCGGTTGTGCGGGACGTGCACGGGCACGTGCTCGAGCCCTCTGGCTACGCGCCCGGCACGCTGGCGCGGCATCTCGAGGGGCGGCGACTCGCCCCGTCCACGTACCGCGCGGCCATGGACCTCCTGCTCCCTGGCCGCCGCCTTGCCGAGGCGGTCCTCTTCCCCTTTCCCGCCCGCCAGCACGATCGTGCGGCCGTCAATCGCTGGATGTTCGACGAACTCGCGGCGGCCCCGGAGGGCGGCGGCGAATCCGATCACGGCCTCGCCGGACTCGCCATTGTCGGGCCGGCGGACGACCCGCGCGCGCTGGAGCCCGGGTTCGCGTCCGGACGCTGCCGCGGCCTCAAGCCGTACCACTTCTACGTCCCGCGCGCCGACACGTCCCAGGTGGGCGTGGAGGACTTCGCCCCGGAGTGGATGTGGGAGCTGTGTGATCGCCACGGTGCCATCCTGATGCTGCACCTGATGCGGGACGCGGCGGTGGATGATGCCGGCAATCGCGAGGCGCTGCGCCGCCTGAGCGCGAAGTACCCGCGTTGCCAGGCGGTCCTCGCCCACATCGGGCGCGCGTTCAACCAGCGCACGGCGCGCGGCCTCGCCCGGCTGGCGGACCGGCCGAACCTCTGGGTCGATACCTCGGCGATCACCGAAGCGGAGAGCTTCCGCTGCGCCCTCGAGACCTTCGGCCCCCGCCGCATCCTCTTCGGCTCCGATTACCCGATCAGTCACCTGCGGGGCCGCTGCGTCACGGTCGGCACCCAGTTCCTCTGGGTCTACCCGGAAACCACCGGGGCCACGCGCATGACCCTCGTCGGGATCGAGTCGCTGCTCGCGCTGCGCGAGGCCTGCACGCAGCTGCGCCTCGGGGCGGACGACATCCAGGCGATCTTCCACGAACCAACACCGGTCGCCTCCTCGACCACTTCCGCGCGCAGCCCTGAACCGGCGGCGGCCGCCGGGGCGACCCCGCCGGGGTCCGCGGAAGGCCGGAGCGAGGGTCGGTCGGCGGCGATGGCGTCCACGCCGAAGAACGTGACGGTGTGGACGGAGGCAGGACAAACGGGATCCGCTGGTGAACGGGTGTGACCACCGGCGGCGCCGCGGGCGGCGGCGGTCGATCGGGGATGCAGCCTATCAGGAAAAGTGACACGTGCTTTCCGCTCCCCCCCGGCGGCTCCTTCGCGCAGCGTCGGCGCATGGTTGCCCCCTTCCGCGTGGTGAACATCGACTGTAACTTCGACTACGCCTACGAGCGTGACCGCCTCGCGCCGCTGGGCATTGAACTGGTCCTGCGGAAGTCGGTCACCGAGGACGAAATCATCGCGGCCTGCGCCGACGTGGACGCCGTGTTTCTCGAGGGGACGAAGACGCCGATGACGGCGCGGGTGATTGAGGCGCTGCCGGCGCGGTGCCGGCTGATCGCGAAGTATGCGGTGGGCGTGGACAACGTCGACGTGGCGGCGGCGACGCGGGCGGGGATCGTCGTCGCCAACGCGGCCGACTTCTGCACGGAGGAGGTGTCCGATCACGCCGTCGCGCTCATCGTCGGGGCGGCGCGGCAGGTGGTGTCGATGGACCGTCACGTCCATGCGGGCCGCTGGACCGGCTTTGTGGGTACGCGGCCGCTGCGCCGCCTGAGCGAACTCACGCTCGGTTTCGTCGGGCTCGGGCGCATTGCCCGTGCGACCGTGCGGAAGATGAGCGGATTCCGGATGCGCCTGATCGCCGCCGATCCATACCTGCCGGGACCCTCGCCCGAGCCGGGCGTGGACCTCGTGTCCCTCGAGCAGTTGCTGGCGGAGGCGGACCTCGTGTCGGTTCACGTGCCGCTTTCTCCCCAGACGCGCGGGCTGATCAATGAAGCGGCGTTCCGGCGGATGAAGCCGACCTCCCTGCTGGTGAACACCAGCCGCGGGCCGATCGTGGACGAGGCGGCGCTGGTGCGGGCGCTGCGGGAGAAGTGGATCGCGGGAGCAGCGCTGGACGTGGTGGAAGTGGAACCCCTGCCGGCGGACAGTCCCCTGCGGGAGTTCGACCAAGTGATCCTCACGCCCCACCGCGGGGCGGATTCGGTCGATTCCCTCGCTCACGTGCGGCGCACGATGGTGGAGTCGGTGTTCGCGGTGGCGCAGGGTCACTGGCCTCCCTTTCCCTTCAATCCGAAGGTTGCGCCCCGGGTGCCGCTGCGTCCCTGGACCGAGGCGCTGCGCGCCTGAGCGTGGGCGGTGGCGCCGTCCGGTGGCGTGGCTGCCGGGCGCTGCGGGGGGCGGGCGGCACCGCCGCCGGTCGCGGTCGGTTGGGTGGACCATGGGGGAGAGTCGCGACCGCGGTCGCCGGGGCGGCGCATGGGGGGCAGGGGTGGACGTGGTGTTCGCCTCGCTGGCGGAGGCCCGTCTGGCCCGTCGGAGCACACCGTGCCGGATCGCGGCTGGGACCAAAGTCGCTGTCGGTTCGCCACCTGTAAAATTATTTAACACCCGATCCGGTCTTCTGTCGCGGGGAGTGTGTGGCATTCTCTTCCGACCCACCCAAACATGCAAAAAACCCCCTTAACGTGCGTCTCGACGGGGCGGAGCTTCCGCTTCCTGCGACCGGGCCTCGTCTCGGCATGGATCGCGCTGCTGGTTATGTGCACGCCGGGCCTCGCGCAAGCGGATGCCCAGGCGTTGAAGGAGAAGGACGAACAGATTGCGAAGCTGCTGGCTGAAGTGGAGCGACTCCGCGCCGCCCTCGGCCAGAGCAGGGCGGAGGCCGCCGCCCCGGTCGCGTCCGCCGCCCCGGCGGCAACCGCTCCCGCCGGTTCCGGCGTGGCGGCACCTCGTTCCGGCCCCGAGTCGTCGGCCGATGACCGGTCGACGGACGCTTACCGGATGTCGGCGTTCGAAGTCCGCACCACGCAGGGCACCGGCTACAGCGCGGGCAACTCGGCGTCGGCGCTGAAGACGTCCGAGTCCCTGATGCGGCTTCCGGCTCAGATCATCGTGCTCACGAGCGACATGGTGAAGGATATCGGCTCGAACAACGCGTCGGACGTCCTCGCCTTCGCCGGCGTCGTGCCCTTCTTCCGCGGACCTGCAATCATGTCGCGCGGCCAGCGCATCGGCAACCCCTACACCGATGACGTGCCGCAGTCTTCCGGCATTGGCATCTCCGACAACACCTACATCGACACCTATCAGGTGATCAAGGGACCCCAGCAGGTGCTCTATCCGCTCGCCTCGCTGGGCGGTTTGGTGCTCCAGACGACGAAGAAACCGCTGCCGGACATCACCCACTACCGGGTCGACACGAAGGTCCAGCAGTGGGGCCGGCAGCGCACGACGTTCGATTTCAACCGGCCGATCGGCAACCTCGGCGAGGCTAAGATCACCGCCCGCGTGGTCGGCGTCGTGCAGTCCGGCCAAGGTCCGTTGAAGAACTCCAAGGACGATCGCGAGGGCATCTTCCCGAGCCTCTCGCTGGACTGGAAGAACACGCACGTCGTCGTCCAGTACGGCGCGCTGCACTTCAAGTACCTGCCCGGCGGCACGGGCATCCTCACGCCGGACGGCGGCATCTACACCGGCATGGGCCATCGCAACCAGGGCAGTCCCCGCAACAATGACGACGATGACACGCAGGACGACGCCCGCCTGAGCTGGACGCAAGTCCTCTCGGACGACTGGCAGGTGCGGTCGCAGGTGACGTGGTTCAACGTCTTCCGCTACGGCTCCACCGCCTTCCCCACGGGCGTGAACTGGAACACGAACAAGGTCACCTACACCGTCCGCCGCAACAACGGCACGCAGGAGAACCTCAACTTCCAGACCGACGTCTCCGGCCGCTACAAGCTGCTCGGCCGGAACGCGACGTCCGCCTTTGGCTTCAACCACGATGACCAGAAGGGCAGGAGTGCCTTCTGGATCGGCACGCCGATCACCCTCAACATCGGCGACGCCGCCGCGATCGACGCGATCCAGCTCCCGTCCGTCTACGACTACAGGCCGCCGGCCAACCCGGGCAGCCGGTTTCGCCGGTACGTCACCAACGGGTACTACATGCAGACGTTCGACGTGATCCCGGACCGCCTGACGCTCGCGGGCGGTCTGACGTTCTCGCACATCGAGAACGTGCAGAACACCAACCTCGCGCTCCGGAATCCGTACACCTCGACGAACTCGGCCGCCACCGAGTTGCTCCACCGCATGGCCGCCGTCTATCGCGTGCGGGACGATCTGTCGCTCTACGCCTCGCAGTCGACGACCTTCAACCCGGCCGTCGGCGTGCAGTACGACAACACCCCGCTGCCGTCCGTGCTCGGCGAGTGTAACGAAGTGGGCATCAAGACCAGCTTCTTCGACGGCAAGCTCTCCGGCTCGCTCGCCCTGTACAAGATGGAGCTGACCAACCAGGCGATCCTCGCGGCCTTCCCGGCCCTGAACGTCGCTGGTCTGAACTACTTCATCCCGATCGGCTCGACGAATTCGGAGGGCTGGGATGCTTCCTTCGCCCTCACCCCGTTGCCCGGCCTCCAGATGGTCGCCACGGCCTATTCGGGCACGGTTGAGGACCAGAACGGCAGCAAGATCACCGGCACCGTCGATCGTTCGTGGAGCGTCTTTGGTCGCTATGACTTCCGGCCCGACAGCGGCGTCAAGGGCCTGCACTTCGGCGGCGGCGCGAACAAGGCGGGCGGAAAGTGGTTCACCATGAGCGGCATGACGCTGCCCGGCGGCGTCCCCCTGCCCGTCACCAAGAGCGGTACGTCCGTCTTCCAGCTCAAGCAGGAGGTGCTGCTGAACCTCTTTGTCGGCTACGAATTCAATAAGCACTGGACGGGCCGCATCGACGTGGTCAACGCCCTCGACAAGGCGTTCGCGGTCGGCGCCCAGGGTGTCGGTCTCGCCGACATCGTCGATCCGCGGACGTTCAGCCTGCAGGTCTCCTACAGCCACTGATCCGTTCCGCACGACGGTCTCTTCCGGCCGGCCCTTCCATGGGGGCCGGCCTTTTTCTTGCCCGGTCATCCGCCGGTTCGCTCCGGCGCGGTCGGAGGGTCGGTCCTCCGACCCGGTCAGCGGTTCACCACCGAAACACCACGCCGAGCCAGCCCTCGGCGCCCGCAAGGATCCGCTGATAGATCGCCGGCGCCTCCGCCGGGGCGAGGCGATGCGTGATCAGGGGCTCAAGGCGAAGCCCGCCCTCCGCCATCAGCCGCAGGCACGCCCGGCGGTTGCGCTCCCGCGACCACGGCCAGTAAACGTGCGGGTGAATCAGCCCGGACTCATACGTCCCGGTCACGCGGAGTTCCTTCCGCAGCAGTTCCTCTTTGAGTCGGATCGTGGCCTGGCCGGGCGGGCTGCCGGTGAGGATCACCGAGCCGCGGTTCGCGGCGCACTCCATCGTGGTCTGCAGGATCGCGGCCGCCTGCGCGCAGTGAAACACCGCCTCGGCGCCGGCGCCGCCGGTGATCTCGCGCACCCGCGCGACCACGTCCTCGCGCGCCGCGTGGATCACGTGCGTCGCCCCGTTCTCCCGCGCCACCTCGAGGCGCGGGTCGAGGAGGTCGATCGCGATCCGCGGGTAGGCGCCCGAGATCCCCCGCGCGAGTTGGAGCACGAGTTGGCCGACGACGCCGAGGCCGAAGACCGCGACCGATTGGTCGATTTGCAGCGCCGCCCGGCGCACGCCATGCAGCGCCACGTCGCCGAGAATCGCGAAGCCCGCGACGTCATCGGACACGCCGTCCGGGATCGGGTCGATCGCCGCACCCGGGACGACGTCGACGAGCGAGAAGGCGGCATGGGGCGAGGTCGTAATCACCCGCTGCCCAACGCGGAACCCGGTCACGGCATCGCCGTGGGCCACGATCCGGCCGGCCGCCATGTAGCCGATGTTCGCCCGGGACTGTGCTTCGGGAAGCCCGTACGACGCCGGACCGTGGCGAAGGAAGTTCGACTCGCTGCCCGCGCTGACTTGCGTGTGGGACTGCTGGACGAGGATCTGGTGCGGGCCCGGTGCCGGGACGGCATGGGATTCCACCTCCACGCTCGGTGGAGCCGACGAGAACATCAGGCGCTGGGAAGCAGGGAAGGGCATGGCCCGGCGGGGGCGTCCGGGGAGGTCCGCGGTCAGTGAATGGCGCCGAGGGCGGCGAGCAGCCCCGGGTCGTCGATGGCGAGGGCGGCGAATGCCTGATCGACGTAGTGGGGGCCGCGGCCGCCGATCAGGACGGTGGATACGCCGGGGCGGTTCAGGGCCCACGCGAGGGCGAGGTTGGCCATGGGCTGGCCGCTCAGGCTGGAGAGCGCCTCCAGCTGGGCCAGGCGGCGCTGCGGCTCCGGCGCGAAGTAGATCGGCTGGTGGCCCGGAGCCATGTCGAAGCGCGAGCCGGGAACCACGCCGGTGCGGTGCTTGCCGGTGAGGAACCCGGCGGCGATCGGGCTGTAGGTGACGATCGCAACGCCGTAGTCCCGGGCGAGGGAAACCAGCGCCTCGTTCACGTCGCGCACGGCAAGGTTGTTGTTGTTCTGGAGGAGCCGGAAACGCTCGAGCCCGTGGGCGGCCTGGGCCGCGAGGGCGTCCCCGAGTTGCTGGGCGTTGAAGTTGCTGGCGCCGAGGGCGCGGACGCGGCCGGAGCGGACGAGGGCGTCCAGCGCCCGGAGGGTCTCCAGCGTCGTGACGGCGGCGTCCCACTTGTGCAGGTAGAGCACGTCGATGACGTCGACGCCCAGACGCTTGGCGCTCACGGCCGTCGCCGCGTCGATTTCCGCAGGCGTGTAGGGCGGGTAGATCTTCGTGGCGACGATCAGCGAGGCGCGGTCGGGCCGGCGGTCGGCGAGCCACTGACCCATGATCGTTTCGGAGGCGCCGGCGGTGTAGGTGGCGGCGGTGTCGAACATCATCACGCCGCGTTCGCGGGCGCGGTCCATGAGGGAGAACGCGGCCTCGGCCTGGATTTCGCGGCCGAAGGTGGAGCTGCCGAGCGCGATGCGGACGAGCGGCGGTGCGGACGGGTAGAGCGGGGGAAGGGACATGGTGGAGGGAGGGGTCGGGGGGGCGTGGGGGAAAGGTCAGGTCCGCGGAGGCGCCGCGAGGTGGAGGAACGTCATCGCGGCGCCGATGCGGGCGTCGCTCTCCGGATCGTCGAGCAGAGGCAGGTAGCGAGGCAAGTCCTCCGGGCGGGCTTGACTGAGGAGACCGTTGCAGGCCTCCCAGCGGGCCGCGACGGTGCCCTGCTCGAGCACGGCGAAGAGCCGGGCGCGCCACGCCTCGTGGCGTGCCGGGTCGGCGTGCAGCGCGTAGGCGGCGCTCTGCAGGTAGGGGTGGGCGGCCGAGGAGGCGGGTTCGGCGGCGGCGGCGGCGGCGAGTTGGCGCAGCGCGCCGGCATCGGTCTCCTTGATCCAGCGCAGGGCATAGGCGGCGATCAGGCGCTGGGTCTCGTTCGGGGACCGCAGCAGTCCGCAGAGCTGTTCGAGGGCCTGCGGTTCCCCGGAGTTGCGCAGGGCCCAGAACGCGAGTCCGCGCAGGCCCTCCGGGCCGGAGGCGGCGATCTGCCGCGCGGCGGACAGGGCCTCGCCCTCGAGCCGGACCCCGAGCTTGCCGAGCGTTTCGAGGGCCTGGGAGCGATCCGGGGAGGCGGGAGTGACGAAGATCTTGACCACCTCCGCCACGGCGGCGGCGCGGTCCGCGGGCGTGGGCGCGGTGCCGGCGAGGACGCGCCAGATCCCAACGCGGTACGGGTACGCGTCGGCCCGCGCCGCCAGCGCGAGGAACTCCCGCCGGACTGCGGCTGCCTCGCCGCCGACGATCCGCGCCTCGGCGGCGTGGATCTTCACCCACGTCTCGTCCGCGTCCTGAATCTCGCGCAGGATGACCCGGCCGCGGACGTGCGTGGCATCGATCGGCACCTGCAGCCAGCTGAACGGCACGCGCCGCACGCGCAGGCGCGAAAGGTGGCCGATCTGGTCGTTGCCGGCGACGTAGCCCAGCAGCACGGCGTCTTCGGTGAAGTGAATGGAGGTGTAGCAGTACCAACCGGTGAGGTCGGGCTCGATGACCTGCGGGGCCGACCACGACTGGGCGCCGTCGGTGGAGAAGGCCGCGGCGAGGGGCGCGCGGCGCTCGCGGCCCTGCGGGCGGGGGAGGGCGCCGGAGTGGTCGTTGTACAGGGCGAGGAGCGTGCGGGTGCCGGGGATGAACTTGAGGCTCGCCGGGGAGGTCGGCGACCGGAGCGTCGTCGGCTGCGGCGCGCTCCACGTGCGTCCCTCATCGCGGGAGAGCAGGGACCATTGCTCGCCCTGATCGGTCCGGCACCACGTGTAGAGCAGCCCGTCTGACAGTTCCACCAGCCCGGGCTCCTGGAGCCCCGACCCGCTCGCGACCGGCAGCGTCCACCACGTATCGGCCTCGCGCCACGTCCGCCCCTCGTCATCGGAGAAGATCCACAGTGCGATGGCGCGCGGGCATCCCAGGAGTCGCGCTCGTCGGCCGTGCCGCGGGTGCGGTGGTAGCCGAGCGGCACGATGAGGCGGCCGGACCGGGTCTGGATCACCCGGTCGTTGTTGAGCACGAAGTATCCCGGGGCGGCGGTGATCTGGCGCGGGGCGGTCCACGTTGCGCCCTCGTCATCGGAGTACGAGAGCACGATCTGGCAGCTCAGCCACTTGTTGGTCTTGACGGCATGGAAGCGCGCGATCCGGCCGCTGGCGAGGCGCAGCAGCGAGACGCTCATGATGTTCTGGTACGAGCCGGTGGGCACGACCACCCTCGGCTCGCTCCACGTGCGCCCGCCGTCGTCGGAGTGAATTTCGGCGATGGCGGACGGGCTGTGGTCGTGCTGCCCTTCGCGGAACTGGGAATACTGGAAGATGATCCGTCCGGAACGCAGGGTGAGGAACGCCCCCTCGGTGCTGCGCGGGTGGTCCGGCGTCGGGCTGAGATCGTGGGGGGCGGGCAGCGCCGCGGGCGCGGGGACGGCCGCCGGGGTGGCCGGGGCGAGGAGCAGGGGGAGCAATCCCGCCAGCAGCTGCGGCAACATGAGATGGAATGACAGGGGCGAGGTCATGGGCCGAAACCGTAGGCCCGCGCGGCGCGGGCTAAAGAGTCGACAAGATATCAAAAAAAGAGACAGGTTAGCGCGCTCCCCCGTGAAACCCGACGTCGGCACGTTTCCTGAATTCCGCCGCGCCAGCGTGGCCGATCAAGCAGCGGCGGCGCTGCGGGAGTCGATCCGGCAGGGCGTGTGGGGTGACCTCCTGCCCGGCGAGCACGAATTGGCGCGCCGCCTGAACATCAGCCGCCCCAGCTTGCGGGCGGCGCTGGCGCGGCTGGCGGAGGACGGCGTCATCGAGGTGCACCGCGGCCGGCGCACGCGGGTGCGCCCGACCGGGCGGGAACGCTGCGAGGAGGTGCCGCCGGCGGTGTGCCTCGTGGTGCCGGCGCGGCGCGAGCCGCAGGGGCTCGCCGATCATCCGGTGATCACGCAGATGCGCGCGCTCTTCGCCGTGCAGGGGGTGGGCTGGGAGGAGGTCTTCGACCACGCCCTGGCCCGGCGCGATCCGGAGGTGCGGCTGACCCACCTCGTGCAGAACCGCCGCCACGTCTGCTGGCTGCTCCTCAGCGCCTCCGCCTCGCTGCAGCGCTGGTTCGAGGCATCGCGGCTGCCCACGCTCGTGCTGGGGTCCTGCCACGAGGGCATCCGGCTGCCCTCCGTCGACTTGAATTACTACGCGATCGGCTGGCACGCGGCGGGCTGCCTCGCGAAGAGCGGCCATCGGCGGGTCGCCGTCGTGCTGCCCCATCGCGCGCTCGCGGGCGACCTCGCCTGCCTGCACGGACTGGTCGATTACAGCCGCCGGCTCCGCGAGCCGATCGAGGTCGCGGAGGTCATCGCGGGCCCGACCCGCGCCAGCTTCGTCGCCGCGCTCACCCGCCTGCTGGCCCGTCCGGAACGGCCGACCGCGATCTTCTGCATCCACGTCGCGGAGGCCCTGCTCGTCCTCGCGCACGTCCTGCGCTCCGGGCTGCGGGTGCCGGAGGACATTTCGTTGCTCTGCCGCGAGACGATCCCGGCGGTGGACGCGGGGTTGCCGGAACTGACCCGCTACGGTCGCCAGGTCGTGCGGCAGGCCAATCTCGCCGTGCGGATCGCGCGGAGCATGCTGGCGGGGCAGCACGTCCCGGCCCGGGCCCACATGATCATGCCCACGTTCCTGCCTGGGGGCACGCTGGCGCCGCCGCCGAGTTGGTAGCCGGGAGACTCCGCCCGGCGCCACGGTGGGAACGGGAGCGGCGTCGTCCGTCGACGGATGCGCGCCTCCGGCCGTGCCTGCTGATGCCGTTGGGGCCCGGCGACACCGGTTCCCGATGGACTCACCCGCCCGGTGGCGCGCCCCGCCGGGTTCATCCGCCCTGCGCGATGCCCTCGGCGAGCGTCTTTGCGAACGTGGGCAGGGCGTTCATGACGGCGCCGAAGTCGCTGCCGTGGGCGAGCAGGCGACCGCCCTTGCGGACGACGCGGGCGATCTGCTCGGCGTTGCCGACCGGCCGACCCCAGGCGATGCGATGCCGCGCGGCGGCGGCGGCGACGGCGTCCTCGGCCGCCGTCATCACCGGATGGTTCCAGTCCGCGGTGCAGTGCAGCCGGAGGGAAAGGTCGCCCGGCCCGATGAAGAGACCGTCGACGCCGGGGGTGGCGGCGATGCGATCGACGTTGGCGACGGCCTCGGGGGTCTCGATCTGGACGATGAGCAGGGTTTCCGCGTTGGCGACGGCGGGATACGCCGCCGGATTCTGGAGGTAGAACCCGTTGTCGAGCCCGGCGCCGTCGAGCCCGCGCTGGCCCAGCGGCGGGAAGCGGACGGCGGCGGCGAGGGCGGCGGCCTCCTCGGGGGTGTTCACCAACGGCGCCATGATCGCCGTCACCCCGTCCTCCAGCAAATGGTAGAGCTCGTTGGCGTTGCGCGAGCCGGTGCGCACGACGCAGTCGATGTTCGCGAGGTGGTGGAGCGCGATCATCCGCTGCAGCTCGCGCCGGTCCCACGTGTTGTGCTCGGCGTCGAGCCAGAAAAGGCGTCGAACCCGGCCTTCGCGGCATGGGCGGGCATCATCGCGGTCGGATAATACATGCAGGCCAGGCGGGCGGGCAGGCCCTGCCGGAGACGGGCGCGGAGGAGGGAGGGACGCATGGGAGAAGGCGGCGTGGGGAGGGGCCGCGCGATCAGCCTCGCGGAATTACCCTCCCGCCGCAATGCCGGCAGCCGTCCCGGGACAGGTTAGATGGCATAACCAGTGGTCGCGTCGCATGGCCCTTCCGGTTAGGCGATCTTACCAGACGAGCGGGATTGAGGCGGTTGGCGCCGCGGGGTTGTCTCGGGGTGGTGCTTCCGGCGGGCGATCGCGGTCCCTCGTTTCCGCCCCCTCCCTCGTTTCCGCCGACCCGTTTTCCCCGCCCCTTCTCGCGCATGAATCCGACCCCACGATCCTCCCCGATTCCCTCCCTCCTGCCTCCAGCCCGTTCCGACGCGCTGCCATCCGCGTCGACTCGGCGGCGCCGCGGTCCGTGGACGACGGTGTTCGCCTGCGCCCTGGCGCTGGCGGCGCTCCCGGCGGCCGCGCTGGCGGCCGACGCCGAAAACATCGGCACCCGGCGCGAACTCTTCGTTGACCAGGCGCTGGTCGAGCGTCTCTCGGGTCGCGCGGAGCTCCGGCTCCACCAGCCGATCCCGCAGGAGATCAGCCTCTCGCACGACATCCCGTGGGAGGGAAGCGGCAGCGGCTACCACAGCGTGTTCCAGGACGGCGACCGCTACCGGATGTACTTCAAGGCCTACGAGATCAGCCCCCTCCGGGAGGCGGACCGCAAGCAGCCCGAGGTGCACCCGCTGTTCTGCGCCTACGCCGAGAGCACCGACGGCATTCACTGGCGCCGGCCGGAGCTCGGCCTGCATGCGTTCAACGGCTCGCGGGCAAACAACATCGTGATGGTCAGCGGACGACAGGGCAGCCTGTTCGTCGACGCCGGCCATCCGGCGGTGTTCCGCGACGACAACCCGGCCGCCACGCCCGATGCCCGCTACAAGGCCATCCTCCGCTCCGACACCCCCGAGGGCCCGCGCGGCCTGCTCGCCTTCAAGTCGCCGGACGGCCTGAACTGGACGCCGATGGCGGATCATCCCGTGATCACCAACGGGGCGTTCGACTCCCAGAACCTCGCCTTCTGGGACGGCGAGCGCGGCGTCTACCGGGCGTACTGGCGCTACTTTGACCGCGGCTCCTCCGACCAACCCTATGTCGGCGTGCGCTCGATCCGGACCGGCACCTCGAAGGACTTCCTGCACTGGGAGAACGAGGCGGATGTGGTCTTCCCCGACGCGCCGCCCACCCACCTCTACACCAACGCCGTCAAGCCCTACCACACCGCGCACCGCACCTGTTGATCGGCTTCCCCGCCCGCTACGTGGAACGCGAGCTGAAGGGCACGATGGATGACTCGCGCGGCAAGGCCACGCCGGAGAAGATGCGCCAGTGGTCGCCCTCGATGCAGGCCCTGCCCGAGCTGGAGCACCGCCAGCTGCGCGCGTCGGCGAGCGAGCGCTATGGCACGGCCCTGACGGAGACGGTGCTGATGGCGAGTCGCGACGGCGTCCACTTCAAGCGCTGGACCGAGGCGTTCCTCCCGCCCGGGATCGAGCGTTCCGGCACCTGGAACTACGGCAACCAGTACGTCGCCTGGCACGTCGTCGAGACGCGCTCCGCGCTCGAGGGAGCGCCGAACGAGCTCTCCTTCTACGCGGTCGAACGTTACTGGTCCGAGCAGGGCAGCGTGCTGCGGCGTTACACGCTCCGGCTCGACGGCTTCGTCTCCGCCTGGGCCCCGATGGCCGGCGGCGAGCTGGTGACCAAGCCGATCCGCTTCTCCGGTCAGACCCTCACGCTCAACTTCGCCAGCTCGGTCGCGGGCGGCGTCCGCGTCGAACTGCAGGACGAGGCGGGCCGTCCCATCCCGGGATTCACGCTCGATGACTGCGCGCCGGTGTTCGGCGATGCGCACGAGCGTCCGGTGACCTGGCTCTCCGGCGCGGACCTCAGCGCCCTCGCTGGAAAGCCCGTGCGCCTGCGGTTCGAGCTGCGCGACGCGCATCTCTACGCCTATCGGTTTGCTCCCGCCGCCGCCAACGCTTCTGCTCAGCGCCCATTTT
>Ga0194124_10001021_pt1 | contig 38295 bp, 36 predicted proteins | sample TA2KigCas0mmetaG_FD_148605 | JGI IMG/M metagenome (GOLD analysis project Ga0194124, IMG submission 148605) | Freshwater microbial communities from Lake Tanganyika, Tanzania - TA2015031 Kigoma Deep Cast 0m | ecosystem: Environmental > Aquatic > Freshwater > Lake | place: Tanzania: Lake...
TATGAAGCAACATGCCTAATCGATTGGAAAAAGTTTCAAAGTTCATGATTCTTCCCACATTAGCAACCCCTTGAAGGTTGAGACGGAAGTATTTGGTGTCAAATTCAGGGCTATTGTCCTGAACCTCTTTGAAAGATCCAAAGCCATAATCAATTTTAGCTCCAAATTTTTCGTTAAACATGTGACGTACGCCTAGGTCAACATGTCCAACATTCAAAGTAGGAGACAAATAACCCGCAGTTAGTGGAGCCATGGCCTTGTTGAAACCTACATTGGTTTCGATAGACCACTTGTTGAATTCTTGGGCGTTAGCGATTAAAGCCAAAGAACCAGCCAATAAAGATGATAGTAATAATTTTTTCATGATAAAAAATTTTTGTTTCAATTTTTTAGGATAGTTGAATCTTACAACAAAGATAAATGCTTTTATTTTATTGCAAAACTACAGGAATTATTTAATTAACAACATTTTACTGAAATAGTTTAGCTTAAATAAGCACCAAAGCTTTACTACATAATTTATGCCAAAAAGAAATATTCTAGAAGAGATTTTACATATTAATTCAGTTTCTGGAGACGAGGGTAAGATTTCTGCATGGTTGTTGGATTACATCGTTGAGCACAAGTCCTATTGGAAAGTGCAACCGGAAATTCATTCAGGAGGGTCTTTTCATGACTGTATTTTGCTACGATTTGGCCTCCCAAGAACTGCTGTATTCGCTCACATAGACACCGTTGGGTACATGGTCAGGTATGCCAATCAATTGATTCCTGTGGGAGGACCTGACTTTATTCCAGGGACACAATTGGTTGGCCAAGATGCTATGGGCGAGATTTCATGCAAACTGCAAGGGCAGGAGGAATCCATGGAACATGATTTTCCTAGAAAAATAGATCGAGGGACACGTTTATCCTTTGCTCAACAGGTGAGGACGACTGAGGGGTTTATCCAAGCTGCCTACTTAGACAACCGATTGGGGATTTATGCAGCTTTGCAACTCTGCGAAACCCTAGAAGATGGGTGGGTAGTATTTTCCACCTACGAAGAGCATGGAGGAGGCAGTATGCCTTTTTTACTGAAGTTTATCCAAGAGACGTATCCCGTGAAGCAAGCATTGATTTCAGACATAACATGGATCACTGACGGAATTCAGCACCATCAGGGAGTAGTAATTTCCTTGCGAGACAAATTTATTCCGCGAAAAAAATTCTTAGATAAACTACTTCATTTAGCCGAAAAGAGCGGTATCCCCTTTCAAGTAGAGGTGGAATCGTATGGAGGTAGCGATGGCAGGGAAGTACAGTTTTCCCCCTATGCCTTGGATTGGTGTTTTATAGGGGCAGCAGAGGATCATGTGCATACTCCTAACGAAAAAGTTTCTTTACAAGATCTAGCATCCATGGTTGCTATGTACCGTTATTTGCTCCACCACTTGTAAGTCTTACCATGAAAAAAATTCAATTGAAAGATAAAGTATTTGAAACCTATTTGACTGCCGCTCAAATCCAGACGAGAATTCAAGCCCTAGGCACTCAAATTGATACTGATTTTGCTGGACAAGAAGTGGTATTGCTTGGGGTGCTGAATGGATCCTTTATGGTTATGGCAGATCTAGTCAGAGCCATTCATATCCCCCTGACCTGTGAATTTTTGCGCATTTCTTCTTATCAAGGCACTCAATCTACAGGCAAGATTGAAACGGTATTTGGGATTGGACAATCTATGGAAGGAAAAAATGTAATAATCGTAGAAGATATCGTGGACACCGGCACCAGCATGGCTTTTTTGACTCAATTCCTTGCAGAGCAAAAGCCCAAGCGTTTGGCCATTGCCACTTTACTTTTCAAAAAAGAGGCCTTTTTGCATAATTATGCCTTGGATTATGTGGGTTTTGAAATTCCGAATAAATTTGTCGTCGGATTTGGATTGGACTACGACGGTTTAGGCAGAAATTTCCCCGACATCTATCAGCTAAGCACCCTTTAAATTTAGGTATACATGCTAAATATTGTTCTCTTCGGCCCTCCTGGAGCTGGAAAAGGTACTCAAAGTGAAAAAATCATCGCAGCCTACGACTTGACTCACCTTTCTACGGGAGATTTATTTCGTAAGCACTTGGGTGAAGGAACAGAGCTGGGCCTACTTGCTAAAAAGTATATGGACCAGGGACACTTGGTTCCAGACGAAGTGGTAATCAAAATGGTTGAGCATAAAATTTCGAGTACTACGCATAGCAAAGGCTTTATTTTTGATGGTTTTCCAAGAACCACTGCCCAAGCAGAAGCCCTGGATGCCATGCTTCAAGAGCACGACATGCACATTTCTGGGATGGTGGCTTTGGAAGTGCCTCAAGAAATTCTCAAAGAAAGAATTAAAGAGAGGGGAAAAACTTCAGGCCGAAGTGATGACCAGGATGAGGAAAAAGTTAAAACCCGCATACAGGTGTATGTAGACGAAACTTTGCCCGTGGCCAACTATTATAAGAATCAAGGCAAACTTCATCAAATCAATGGAGTGGGAAAAATAGACGAGATTTTTACACAAATCTCCTCCATTATTGATAGTTTGTAAATCACAGCTTTTCTTAAATTTGCAATTCCAAGACTTGGCTAGGCTCTAGGGCTTAGCCTTTTTTCTTTCTCTTCCATGGCTGAGTCCAATTTTATCGATTACGTGAAATTTTGTTCGCGCTCTGGCGCTGGTGGAGCGGGTTCAGTGCATTTTCGAAGGGAAAAGCACGTCCCTAAGGGAGGTCCTGATGGGGGAGATGGAGGCCGTGGAGGACACGTAATTCTCAGAGGAAGCGCTCAGATGTGGACCTTACTCCATTTGAAGTACAAAAAACACGTCATTGCTGAACCGGGAAAAGGGGGCGAGGGAGGAAGACGAAAAGGTGCAGATGGAAAAGATGTGATCTTGGAGGTGCCCCTAGGCACGGTGGCTAAAGATGCTGAGACTGGAGAAAAGAGATTTGAAATTACCCAGGATGGACAAGAAGTAATCCTGACCTCAGGGGGAAGAGGAGGATTGGGGAATGATCACTTCAAAACAGCCACCAATCAAGCCCCCCATTTTGCTCAGCCTGGGGAAGAGGGGATAGAAGAATGGATCATAATCGAATTGAAATTACTCGCCGATGTAGGTTTGGTAGGATTTCCTAATGCAGGTAAATCCACCTTGCTATCGGCCCTTTCAGCAGCAAAACCAGAAATTGGAGATTATCCTTTTACTACCTTAGTGCCCAATCTTGGGGTAGTGGGCTACCGAGAGGACAGGTCCTTTGTTATGGCAGATATTCCAGGAATTATAGAAGGAGCAGCAGAAGGAAAAGGGCTAGGGATTCGATTTTTAAGACATATCGAACGCAATTCCATTTTATTGTTTTTGATTCCCGCCGATGCCAAAGACATCAAAAAAGAATATCAAATTTTGCTAGGGGAACTTCAAAAATATAATCCAGAATTATTAGATAAGAAGCGACTATTGGCTATTTCTAAATCAGACATGCTAGATGAGGAGTTGATGGGACAAATGGAAAAAGAACTACCCAAAGATTTGCCCTACGTATTTATCTCCTCTCGAAGTCAATACCATTTAACTCAACTAAAAGATTTAATCTGGCAGGCAATTCATTCTTAATCGTGTCACTTTGTCAGCAAATTTTCTCTGGCAGACTCCTTGATGAAGCCTTTGAAGCCAACTAAGATTAAAATACCCATGGAAGATTCTCATCAAGAAAAACAAGAAACTGAAGCAACTCAAGAGTTGAACCCATCCGAAGAGCTCCTTTCTAAAGAAGGGGAATCAAGCCAAGAAGAGCTATTATCCCAGGAGGAAAAATGGGTGGCTGAAGTAGCAGAATTGAAAGAAAAATACCTGAGGCTGTATTCCGATTTTGAAAATTTCAGAAAAAGGACTGCCAAAGAACGAATAGATTTAATCAAGTCCGCCTCGGAGGAAGTATTGAAAGAGCTTATTCCTGTGGTGGATGATTTTGAAAGGGCTTTTAAAGCAGCGGAACAAGAAGTAGATGCACAAAAAATTCGAGAAGGAAATCAACTTATCTTTCACAAGTTGATTAAAATTCTTGAATCCCAAGGACTCAAATCCATGGAAAACCTGATTGGAAATCCATTTAACCCAGATACCCAGGAAGCTATAACTCAGATTCCAGCCCCCTCAGAGGAAATGAAGGGGTCGGTAATTGATGTGGTGGAAAAAGGGTATATGTTGGGAGATAAAGTCGTTCGTTTCGCCAAGGTAGTTACCGGAGCATAATAGAATATGGCAAAAAGAGATTATTACGAGGTACTTGGAGTTTCTAAATCGGCTAGCGCTGAGGACATCAAAAAGGCCTATCGCAAACTGGCGATTCAGTACCATCCTGACAAAAATCCAAACAATCCTGAAGCAGAGGAGAAGTTTAAGGAAGCTGCAGAGGCCTATGAGGTGCTCAGCAATCCAGATAAAAAATCCCGCTACGATCAATTTGGTCACCAAGGCCTAGGAGGCAGTGGAGGATTTGGAGGGGGAGGAATGAATATGGAGGATATTTTTTCCCAATTCGGAGATATTTTTGGAGGGGGAGGATTCGGATCATTTTTTGGTGGCGGTGGGGGTCGGCGTACCAAAAAGGGAACTAATCTTCGGGTAAAGATCAAACTCAATTTGAGTGAGATTGCCAATGGGGTGGAAAAGAAAATCAAAGTGAAAAGGCAAGTAGTTGCCCCTGGAGTCACTTTCAAAACCTGTACTTCCTGCCAAGGTAGTGGCCAAGTAAAAAAGGTAGTCAATACCATGTTGGGTCAGATGGTTTCGGCAAGTACCTGTAATTTCTGTGGAGGCTCTGGGCAATTGGTAGATAAAAGACCGGATGAGGCGGATGCAAGAGGATTACTAAATAAAGAGGAGGTAATTTCCATCACCATCCCAGGAGGTGTAGGAGAGGGCATGCAGTTGAGCATGTCAGGAAAAGGAAATGAAATACCTGGAGGGATTCCGGGGGATCTGTTGATCGTTATTGAAGAGGGGGAAGACGAAGTATTCCAGCGAGAAGGTAATAATGTAATTTATGATTTACACATCTCTTTTATAGAAGCTGCCTTGGGAGACGCTGTGGAAGTTCCTACCCTAGATGGCAAGGTGAAGATAAAAATTGATCCAGGGACACAAAGTGGAAAAATGCTTCGGCTCAAGGGCAAGGGCATCAAAGATATCAACGGATACGGTCGTGGAGATCAATTGATCATGGTCAATGTATGGACTCCAACTACTTTATCTAAAGAAGAAAAAAACATTTTGGAAGGATTGAAGCATTCGGAAAATTTTAAGCCTGACCCAGGAAAGCAAGAAAAATCCTTCTTTGACAGGATGAAGGAATTTTTTTAAAAAGCAAAAGCCAGAATCAATTCTGGCTTTTTTTCTATTTTTAGAAACCTTTTTTTTCTTGCCCCGTAACCATCCTCTATGTTACACAAATTGTGCTGTTTATTGATGTTGACTGCCTGGACTGGAATCCTAGCCCATGCACAATTTGTCAAAGAATATAAAATCAGTGAATCTCCAGAGGTAGAACGGGTTGCCTTGCATTTTTCTTCCTACAATAGCCTAACCAAAGTTAAGGGAAGTACCTCGCCCGCACCCGTTTATATCCATGGACATCTACTCAAATCCACGATTCTCCCAGAGTTTAGGTCGAGTATCGCTAAAGATGTAGTGGATGCGACCTTGGTACACAAAAATATCGAGACCGATAATCTGGGGAGAACCATTGCCTCCAAGCTATTTTTATCTGAGAACGAAGAAAATCATACATGGGATATTCAATTGGCAGATGATTATTCCTATTTGCTTGATTTTAACCTAGGCATGGGTAATGCAGATTTTGATCTTTCCCAACTTTCTATTTCCAAAATGAAGGTGAAAAGTGCAAGTGCAGATATTTCCATCCATTACGGTGCCCTTAGAACAAATCAGGTAGCTATGGATACCCTTTTGGTGACTTTAAATATGGGAAAAGTAGACCTGCAGCAGGCTAACTTTTTGCAATCCAAAAAGGTAATTATTGAAGTCAATTATGGAGAAATCAGTTTAAATTTCAGTGAGGGTGCTCCAGTCAAATCACAAATTCTGGCTGCCGTAGCAGGAGGTAGCCTGTACTTAAAATTGCCTCCAGAATCTACCCCCATGAGAATCCAACTCAAAACAACTCCCTTGTGTAGAACGGTTCTTCCAGATTACCTCAGGGCAGTGGGAGAAGATATCTTTGTATCCAAGGGATATGTTGCCAATCATCCCGCCTTATTAGATTTTGTGCTGGATGTGGGGGTTGGCGCCGTAACAGTAGAATAAGTTATGCTCCGAATAAATCAGCTTTCCAAATCCTATGGCGCCCATGTGGCCCTGAATCTCATAGATCTTGAAGTCCCTGCGGGAGTTATTTTTGGAATTTTGGGTCCCAATGGTGCTGGAAAAACTACCCTCATTCGGATCATCAATCAGATCATTGAGCAGGATAGTGGTACGGTGGTCTTAGAGGACAAGCCTCTTTCTGCTGAGACGATTCGGAAAATTGGCTATTTGCCAGAGGAAAGGGGATTGTACAAAAAAATGAGTGTCGCCGACCAATTGATTTATTTCTCTAGAATCAAGGGATTGGATGCACAAGAATCCAAACGGAGGGTGTCCTATTGGCTTGAAAAAATGGATATATCCTCTTGGAAATCAAAAAAGATAGAGGACCTCTCCAAAGGAATGGCACAGAAGGTTCAATTTATAGCTACGGTAATCCATGGCCCAAGCCTGTTGATTTTGGATGAACCCTTTTCAGGATTTGATCCAGTCAATGCAGAATTGGTGAAAAATGAAATCCTTGAGCTGAAAGCGCAAGGAACCACCATCCTCCTGAGCACTCACCGCATGGAATCTGTAGAACTCCTTTGTGATCACGTGGCGATGATCCATAAGTCCAACAAGATTTTAGATGGCACCATCAGCGAGATAAAATCACAATTTAGATCTGATCGAGCACAAGTTGTGCTAAACAAGGTGTCTAAAGAATTGCCTTCTATCTGGACTGTGGAGGAATCTAGGCAAGGACAACTTCGCTTGTCTATTCCCATGGGTGGTCAAAGCCCGAATCAATTGTTGACCGAATTGATGCACTTTGGGGAAGTGCTTAGTTTCCAAGAACAAGTCCCAAGTATGGAACAACTATTTATCCAACAGGTAAAAGCCAACTCCCATGAATAAGGTGTTTTTAGTCATACAGAGAGAATACCTTTCTCGGGTGAAAAAGAAATCCTTTCTAATCGCCACCCTATTGACACCTTTGATTTTTCCGGCGATTATGGGTGTTTTTGTTTGGATTGCTGCAGAAGAAATGAAAAATCAAGAGCTCCGGGTCATCGAGGTGGTAGACGAGACAGGTTTATTTTTCATGGAAAGCTCCGAGCAATATGCCTTTAGCTCCTCAGCAAAAAGTGTGGAAGAAGCCAAGACTTGGGTAAAGGAGGAAAAGCGGTACGGGGTCCTGTACCTGCCTTCTCTGGATTTGAAAGACCCTCAGGGAATTCAGTTTTATGGACTTGAAAACCCAAGCATTTCCTTGATTGGTTATCTAGAATCAGCCTTGAAAAGAAAAATTGAGAATCAACGCTTATTTAATGAAGGGATTGACCCTGAGATTCTTCAAGAAATAAAAACAGAGGTATCCATACAGTCCTTGACTCTGCAAGATTCAGGAGAAGAGGTGCTCACCGATGCAAGTGTCAATTATGGGCTTGGATTTCTATCTGGGATTCTGATCTACCTATTTATATTTCTTTACGGAAATCAAATCATGCAGGGGGTCATCGAGGAAAAGTCCTCCCGCATTGTTGAAATCTTGGTTTCTTCCTTGAAGCCATTTCAATTGATGATGGGGAAAATTGTCGGTATAGGCGCGGTGGGCCTAACCCAATTTTTGATTTGGGTGATTTTAATCTTTGTACTTTCCTCCTTTGTGCTGAGCTTTTTGGGGATGCAAATGCCGCAACAACAGGCTCTAGAAATGGCAAACCCCGAGGCCATGGCTATGGCCCAGAATCAAGGAGATCTTACATCTATGCTACAGGTGATTCATGGAATTGATTTTGTGTCCTTGATAGTGTCGTTTATTCTATATTTTCTCGGCGGCTACTTGCTTTATGGAGCCTTATTTGCTGCAGTAGGAGCTGCAGTGGATAGTCCTTCTGATGCGCAACAATTTATGTTTCCCATCACCATACCTTTGATTGTAGCGTATTTGGGTTTGTTTGTATTTGTATTACAAGATCCCAATAGCACCACATCGTTTTGGCTCTCAATTATCCCTTTTACCTCTCCTATTGCCATGATGGGAAGGATTAGTTATGGGGTACCTTTTTGGGAACTGGCCCTTTCACTAGGCCTCCTTGCTGTAGGATTTTTATTTACTACGCAGGTGGCAGCGAAAATTTACCGCATTGGTATTTTAAGTCATGGTACGAAACCTTCCTACAAACTTTTGTGGAAATGGATACGATCCAAATAGCAGTCTAGAAAGCGGATAAGTGATTCAATAGAAAGGAGCGTCCTTACGAATACATTTTTTCCCATCCATGAGGGAGAAGACTTCAGTTTTTCCCATCTTTAACTATACTATTTTTGTAGAACGGTAGTTATTGCTGTATCCCAACCTGCATGTGATGAAAAACAGATTTCAAGATCTGGCAAGTATCGATGTATACCAAAACAAAAAACAAGTCAAGTGGCTGGTTTTTTTAGTGTCTTTGAGTTTGGGATTGGGATCAATTTGGTATACCAATCGTTTGGTAGAGGAATTGAAGCAGCGGGAAGGTAGGCAGATCGAATTGTTTTCCTCTGCATTAGAATATGCTGCTACTACTTCGGAAAACCTCACCTTTATTAATCAGGAGATAATTCAACAAAATTATTCCTTTCCCATCATCATGGTGGATGCGGAAGGAACACCCATTGAGTTTCGAAATATCAATTTCAGAAAAAATGCTTCTGCGCAAGATTCCACCAAAACCTTGGAAAGAGAATTGGCGGAGATGCAAGAGGAATACGAACCTATCTTGCTGGAAGAATCTGATATACGGGTGTATTACCGCAATTCTGAGCTATTGACAAATCTCCGCTATTACCCATACATTCAGTTGGGGGTGATCCTTCTGTTTGGAGGACTAGCCTATGCAGTTTTTAATCAAAGCAAAATCGCTGAGCAAAATCGGGTGTGGGCAGGATTGACTAAAGAAACAGCCCACCAACTGGGGACTCCCATCACTTCCTTGATGGCATGGATAGATTACCTGCGTAATTCTCCCGTATGGGATGAAAACAAGGAAATCATACAGGAGATGGACAAGGATGTGGTCAAGCTTCGTATGGTCACCGAGCGATTTAGTAGTATAGGTAGTACTCCAGTTATCCAGGCAGAAAATGTCTATCAGGTGGTAGAAGAGGCGATCTCTTACCTTAGGCCAAGAATTTCCACCAAGGTGGAATGGGAAATACATGCCGACTCTAAAGACTTGATGGCCCTGATGAATAAGCCCTTGTTCGAATGGGTCATTGAAAATGTTTGCAAGAATGCTGTGGATGCGATGAAGGGAAAAGGAGTGATTAGTCTTACCCTGCAACAGGATAGCGACAAGTTTGTCATTTTGGATATCAAGGACTCGGGGATAGGTATAGAGAAAAAGAATTTTAAAAAAGTATTTACTCCCGGATTTTCCTCTAGAAAGCGCGGTTGGGGTTTGGGATTGACCTTGGCCAAACGCATCATAGAAGGGTATCATGGCGGAAAGATTTTTGTCAAACAATCTGAATTAGGAAAAGGAAGCACTTTTCGAATTTTATTGTTAGGAACCCTCGAAGAAGGGTCTAGGTTTGTTACCGAGGGCCTAAGGGAAGGAGAATAGCCTACCTAATTAAACAAATCCCCTTTGCCTCATAATACCTACCTAAGCATTTTTAAGCAAGAGCTAGAAAGACCGCAAGGGGGTATTTTGGAGAGATAATCAAGGAGTCGGGCAAATTTACCTACCTTTGTACCCAGATTTTTACAACCCATGAGTTTGCCTTCAGAAATCAACAAACGCAGAACCTTTGCAATCATCGCTCACCCGGATGCAGGGAAGACTACCCTCACCGAAAAATTACTTCTCTTTGGGGGGGCTATACAAACTGCGGGCGCTGTCAAATCCAACAAGATCGATACTGCGACCAAGTCGGATTGGATGGAAATTGAAAAGCAGCGTGGGATTTCTGTGGCTACTTCTGTCATGGGGTTTGAATACAAGCAGGTTAAAATAAATCTTTTAGATACACCTGGCCACCAGGATTTTGCTGAAGATACCTACCGAACTCTCACTGCGGTCGATTCGGTCATCATGGTGATCGATTGTGTCAAAGGGGTAGAAATTCAAACCGAAAAACTCATGGAGGTCTGTAGGATGCGAAACACCCCTGTCATTTGTTTTATCAATAAATTAGATCGAGAGGGCCGAGATCCTTACGATCTTCTTGACGAAGTCGAATCCAAACTAAATATCAAGGTTCGCCCCCTTTCTTGGCCTATTGGCATGGGAAAAGGCTTTAAAGGCGTGTATAATCTCTTTGAAAAAAAATTAAATCTTTTTACTCCTTCCCAACGCAAGCTTAGTGACGATAGACAAGTATTTGAGGATTTGGGAGACGCTCGCTTGGATACCTTAATTGGTCCAAGCAATGCCCAACAGCTGCGTGAAGATGTGGAATTGATAGAAGGTGTTTATCCCGAATTTGAAGTAACTGATTATTTGGATGGCAAGGTGGCACCTGTATTTTTTGGGTCTGCTGTGAACAACTTTGGGGTGAATGAAATGTTGGACACCTTCATTCAAATTGCTCCTATCCCTCAAAGTAGGGAGACAGATGTGCGGGAGGTGAGTCCTTCTGAAGCCAAGTTTTCTGGTTTTATTTTTAAAATCCATGCCAACATGGATCCCAACCACCGCAATCGAATTGCATTTTTAAGAATTTGTTCGGGGAAGTTTGAACGGAATAGACCCTACCACCACGTGCGAGGGCCAAAACCCTTGCGTTTTTCCAATGTGACCCAATTTATGGCTCAGGATAAAGAAATTATAGATGAGGCTTTTCCTGGAGATATTGTGGGTCTTTACGATACCGGAAATTTAAAAATTGGAGACACCCTGACAGAGGGAGAAAACATGGTATTTACAGGGATCCCAAGTTTTTCCCCTGAGATTTTTAGGGAAGTGGTCAATAAGGACGCCATGAAAACCAAGCAATTGGAAAAAGGACTCAGGCAACTTATGGAAGAAGGGGTGGCCCAGTTGTTTACCTTTGATATGGGAGCAAGGAAAGTGGTGGGCACGGTAGGTCAACTTCAGTTTGAAGTTATTCAGTTTAGGCTGAAAAATGAATACAATGCCACCGTGGAATTCCACCCCATGAATTTGTACAAGGCCTGTTGGATTTCATGCAAGGATAAGAAGCAATTGGATGAGTTTGTCCGCTCAAAAAACCGTTACATCGCTAGAGACAAAGACGAAAAATTGGTCTTTATGGCCGAATCCAAATCTTGGTTACAAATGGTTCAAGACAATTATCCAGAAATCGAATTTCATTTTACCTCGGAGTTAAACTAGAAATAGGGCAACTACAGTTTTTTTTCTAATTCATTCAATGATTCGAGGGGATTATTCCTGAATTGCTTTATAAGCAGGAGCTTTCCATTTTTAAATTGTTCAAAACAGTTCTTCTCTACAATTTACCTTGGGTTACAAATCTTATTTTTTAGGTGATTTAAGATTTAAAGAATTAGATAAAAACCTCCGTAAACGTAAATTTTTCCCCATCAAAAAGACCTTTATCGCTAAGTTTTAGATTTGGAATCACCAACAATGCCATAAAACTTAAGGTCATGTAGGGAGATTGTAATTGGGAGCCCATGGATTTGGCCAGTTGGTCCAATCGGGTGTAGGCCTCCGCTACTTGGTATCCGTCCTCTACACTCATGATACCTCCCACAGGAAGCGGGAGCACCTCTTTCTGTGTTCCACATACTGCAGCTATTCCACCTTTTGCCTGGATCACCAAGTTGATCGCGGTACAGAGGGATTCGTCGTCTACGCCTACAGCAAGAATATTATGGGAATCATGGCCTACCGAGGAGGCAATGGCTCCACGCTTCAAGCCAAAGTTTTTTACAAATGCGACTGCTGCTGGAGCCTCTTGGTACCGATTGACTACGGTGATTTTGAGAATATCCTGTTCTATGTCAGGCAGGGCGATTCCTTGTTCCACAAGTATCTTTGCGCTAAGTGCTGGGGTGATCAACTGTCCATCTAATGCCTCTATGACTCGCACTTTGGTCCCTTTCGCAGGAAGTTGAAAATCCGTTGGCTTTTTAAGGGTAGTGGAAAAACAATTGATGACTTCATTTTTGATGCTTGGAATGAGGCTTTTTCTATTTTCTGCTACCTTTTGACCTTGGATGTAGGTAGCGAGGACTTCAAAATTTTCTAAGTCTTTTATCAAAATAAAATCTGCGCTGTCCCCTTCCCGCACTTGTCCTAGGGGCAAAGAATAATGAAGAATGGGATTGATGCAGGCTGCTCGAAGGACATCATACAGGTTTTTGCCCAAGGCTATGGCCCTAGCCACGAGTTCGTTGATATGGCCTAGGGCAAGGCTATCAGGATGCTTGTCGTCCGAGCAAAAGAAAATCATCTCGGGGTAGCTATCGATCAGGTCGATTAAGGCGTCGAAGTTTTTGGCAGCCGAGCCTTCCCGAATTGCAATTTTCATTCCTAACTTGATTTTCTCTAAAGCCTCTTCGTAGGTAAAGCATTCGTGATCGGTACTGGGGCCTGCGATAGCGTATTTTTCGGCCAGCTCCCCTCTCAGCCCTGGGGCATGACCATCTACAGGTTTTCCATGCCGCAAAGAGGCCTGAATTTTAGCCATAACTACAGGGTCACGCTGCACAGTACCGGGCCAATTCATCATTTCTGCTAGGTACCAAATATCAGGTCTAGCCATAAGTTCCTCAATTTCTGCAGTGGAAATCTCTGCCCCAGCTGTCTCGAAGTATGTTGCAGGTACGCAAGAGGGCGCTCCAAAATAAAAATGAAAGGGTACCTGCTTTCCATTTGCTATCATGTAGTCTATGCCATCCATCCCGCATACATTGGCAATCTCGTGGGGATCCGATACGGAAGCTACCGTACCATGTACCACAGCCAAGCGAGCAAATTCCGAGGGAACCAGCATGGAGGATTCCACATGCACATGAGCATCGATAAAGCCTGGGAGCAGAAAGGGAAGATCCTCCCCTGAGACTATCTCTCGAATACGTACAATCTTTTGCTGAGATACTTCCAATTCAATGGGATAAATTCGTCTCTGCTGCAGATCGATAAAATTGGCTTGGAGGTTCATTTTAAACTAATTAGGGAATAATCGGCCAGAAAAAGAATTCCTAAAGGAAGTACATCCTTTCCATTTGATAACCGTTAAAACTACTATATTTGCTCCAATTAAGGCAGGAAATCAAGATAGGATTTTGATGAATAAAATTGTCATCGCCATTGATGGGTATTCGGGATGTGGAAAAAGCTCGACGGCAAAGGAAGTAGCCAGACAATTGGGATACATCTATATTGATTCGGGAGCCATGTACCGAGCTGCAGCCTTACATTTTTTGAATGAAGGACTTTCCTTGAGCAATCCCAAGGATGTGGCCAAAGGCTTGAGCACCTTAGAGATTACTTTTCAAACCAACCCTAGCACCTTGCGTCAAGAAACTTTCCTCAACGGCAAAAATGTAGAGGAAGAAATTAGAACCATGCGCGTTTCTGAACGTGTAAGTGAAGTAGCCCGTATCAAAGAGATCCGACAGGCGATGGTTGCCCAGCAACAAGAATTGGGGAAAAATAAGGGGGTCGTTATGGACGGTAGAGATATTGCTTCTGTAGTTTTCCCAGATGCGGCCTTAAAAATATTTATGACTGCCGATGTAGACACTCGTGCGAATAGACGGCAGCTAGAATTACGACAAAAAGGAGAAGAGGTGAATGTGGAGGAAATCAAGTTAAATTTGGTTGAGCGTGACCTAATGGATTCTTCTCGTGTAGAAAGTCCTCTAATAAAGGTTGCCGATGCCATAGAAATAGATACTACTTCCCTTTCTTTTGAACAACAAGTCGGCAAGATTATTGCACATGCTCAAAAAGTAATGTTTAATTAATTCCCCATGCAGATTACTATAGATAAAAATTCAGGCTATTGTTTTGGAGTAGAATTTGCCATCAAGATGGCAGAGGATGAGATGGAAAATCAGGATACCCTGTATTGCCTGGGAGATATCGTGCACAATGACATGGAGGTAAAGCGGTTGCGGGAAAAAGGACTTGTAGTTATTGATAGAGAACAACTTCAAGAACTGAGCAACTGTAAAGTCCTGATTCGAGCTCATGGGGAACCTCCAGAGACTTACAAACTAGCCATTGAAAATAACATTGAATTGATCGATGCTTCCTGTCCCGTGGTGTTGAAGCTTCAGCATCGAGTCAAAAATGCCTTTGATAAAATGGAAAGAGAAAATGGGCAAATTGTTATTTATGGAAAAAAGGGTCATGCAGAAGTTATTGGCTTAACTGGACAAACCTTGGAAAAGGCCATTGTGGTAATGGAAGATGCAGATTTAGAAAAGATTGATTACCAGCGCCCCGTGACCCTTTTCAGCCAAACCACCAAGAGCACGAAAGGATTTTATGCACTTTCTGAAAAAATTGAAAAAAGAATAAAAGAGGCGAAAGGGGAATTGAATGAGTTGGATTTCAATTCCAACGATTCTATATGCAGACAAGTGTCAAATCGCGAACCCCAATTGCAGCGATTTGCTCAGGAAAATGACGTGATCCTTTTTGTGTCTGGAAAGAAAAGTTCCAACGGAAAAGCGCTTTATCAGGTATGTCTGGCTGAAAATCCTAGAAGTTACTTCATAGAAAATGAACTAGAGGTGGAGCAAGATTGGTTTCAAAAGGCTGATAAAGTAGGTATTTGTGGCGCTACATCTACACCTATGTGGCTGATGGAGCAGGTACAATCTTATGTCTTAGGATTAGAAATTGAAGAGCTTCAAGACTAAATTTTTAGCTGCTCTCCGGGGATAAAAATTTTATTTAAAAAGAGAGAAGAATTAAAATAAAAACTCCTGCTTTAAGTAAGGTTTTTTCTTAGATTTGTGCCGTTTTTAAAGGCTCATTGTAAATCACACCTATGTCAATAATAGTGAAGCTAAAAAAGGGTTTTGATCTGAACTTAGCAGGCAAGGCCCCTTTGGAACTACTTCAAGTAGCCTCGTCCTCCACCTTCGCTCTCAAACCTGCAGATTTTCCTGGAATACAGCGTCCAAAAGTACTTGTTAACGAAGGCGATACAGTAAAGGCAGGAACCCCTCTTTTACTGGACAAGGCCATGGACCAAGTCCTATATGCGTCTCCTGTGTCCGGAGAAGTAGTAGAGATCAAGAGAGGGGAGAAGCGGAAATTGCTTGAAATAAAAATTCTTGCAGATAAAAAAATTACCCACGAAAAGGGAACTCCCATAGATCTTTCTCAAAATAGAGAATCTATTGTTGCCCAATTGGCTGCTTCAGGGACATGGCCCCATATCATTCAGAGGCCTTACGGGATTGTAGCCAATCCTACCGATGTACCCAAAGCCATATTTATTTCGGCTTTTGATACACATCCTTTAGCTGCAGAGGTAAACTTTCTACTTCAAGGGGAAGAGAGATATTTTCAAGCGGGAATTGATGCCCTTGCAAAATTGACTACTGGGAAGGTTCATTTGAATGTGGACGGATCCAAGGCAGTCCCCGAGCTTTTCTCTTCAATAAAGCAGGTACAACTCAATCAATTCTCTGGTCCTCATCCGGCTGGAAACGTAGGGGTACAAATCCATCATTTAGATCCTATCAATAAGGGAGAAATTGCATGGACTGTTTCCCCTTTTGGTGTTGCACAAATTGGGAAATATGTAATTGAAGGGATTTACGATGCCTCTAAAATGGTCGCCTTGACTGGTTCTGAGTTGAACCAAAGAGGATATGTAAAGACTTATACTGGAGCCCAAGTGACCCCTTTTCTGAAAGACAATACTCAGGCTGCCCATATTCGAGTAATTTCAGGCAATGTGCTTACTGGAGAAAATGTAGGTGCTGAGGGATACCTTGGATTTTACCACAGCCAATTGACCGTGATTCCCGAAGGGGAGTACGAAGAATTTTTAGGTTGGTTAAAGCCAAGTGCTTCCAAACTCAGCTTTCATAAAGCCATAGGCATGTTTTCCTTCCTAAACCGAGGCGAATTTAAGGTAGATACCAATACCCATGGGGAAGAAAGACCATTTGTGGTGTCTGGGGTATTTGAAAAAGTCCTTCCTATGGATATTCTTCCCACCTATTTGTTTAAAGCCATCATCACGGAGGACTTTGATGAAATGGAGGAGTTGGGATTGTATGAGGTGATTGAAGAAGACGTAGCCTTGTGTGAATTTGTAGATCCTTCCAAAAATGAACTACAGCAATTGGTACGTCAAGGAATTGAATTATTAATGTATAGTTGACATATGAAGTTAATACAAAAACTTTTCGATGGGATCAAGCCTAACTTCCAAAAGGGAGCGAAATGGGAAAAATTCCATACCCTTTATGAAGGCCATAGAACTATTGTTTTTGCTCCCGATTTGGTTACCAAGTCAAAAGGAGCTCAAATAAAAGACGCAACAGATTTGAAGCGCGTGATGATCACGGTAGTGATTGCCATGATTCCTGCGCTTTTGTTTGGTATCTTAAACATTGGACACCAGCATTTTATCGCTACAGGAGAAACAGGTACTTTTCTAGACAAAGCCATTTTTGGTGCCATGTCTGTTCTACCTATTTTGATAGTTTCATATGCGGTTGGATTGGCAACTGAATTTACTTTTTGCGTGATTCGTAACCACCCCATTTCGGAAGGTTACTTGGTTACAGGAATGTTAATTGCATTGGTTATGCCTCCTTACATTCCGCTGTGGCAGGTAGCCTTGGCTACCATATTCGCAGTGGTGATAGGGAAGGAAGTTTTTGGAGGAACGGGGATGAACATTCTCAATGTTGCCATGACCGCTAGAGCTTTCTTGTATTTTGCTTATCCGGCACAGATTTCAGGAGATTTGGTATGGACTTCTTTGGCAGATAAACCTGCTGTGGACGGATTTTCTGGAGCCACTGCCCTTGCCGTCGCTTACAATTCAAGTATTGATGGGACTCCTGTGGTAGATGCCTTGTCCAAGCACAATGCGGCTATGGGAGCTGATTATAGCTTCATGAGCATGTTTATGGGCTGGATTCCTGGATCCATTGGAGAAACATCCACCCTGATGGCTTTGATTGGTGCTGTAATCCTAGTGGCTACAGGAGTGGCCAGCTGGAAAATTATTGTGGGAGGATTTGGTGGTGCATATGCCATGGGTCTTGTTATGAATGCATTCGCAGGAAATGGATTGGATGTAAATCAATTTATGGCCATGCCAGCGCACTACCATTTGGTGATGGGAGGTTTGGCTTTTGGTGTGGTATTTATGGCCACAGATCCGGTGTCTGCAGCGCAAACGGAGCTTGGTAAGTGGATTTATGGAATTCTCATTGGAGTATTTACAGTGATTATTCGTGTGACTAATCCAGCCTATCCTGAGGGAATTATGCTAGCGGTGCTCTTTATGAATGTCGTGGCTCCGTTGATTGATCATTATGTAGTAAAAGCTAACAAAAAAAGGAGGTTACAACGTGCAACAGTCTAACACCTACATTATCGTCTATTCTGCAGTGCTTACCATCATCTTGGGGCTATTGCTTTCAGGATCGGCACAAGTACTTGGTCCTTGGCAACAAGAATCAATCGCCTTAGATAAGAAAAAGCAAATCTTGGGGGCGGTGATTTCTGCAGAGGAAATTGATGCCATGACTCCTGAACAAGTGAATGCTTTTTATTCCGCTCGTATTTCTTCTACCGTAGTAGATATCTCTGGAAAGGAAATTACTAAAGAAGGGATAACTGCTGAAAAAGTAGAGATAGCTAAAGATTACAAAAAAACAGCTGAAGAAAGATCTTATCCCGTTTTCATTTTTCATGCAGAGGGTAAGCCCGATCAAATTGAATCTTATATTTTCCCTATGTATGGGGCAGGGCTTTGGGATGCCATTTGGGGATATGTGGCCCTGGAAACTGACTTGAATACGATCGCCGGAATTACCTTGGCTCATGCTTCTGAGACCCCAGGATTGGGCGCCAGAATTACCGAAGGAAAGGTTCAAGCTCGCTATGTTGGAAAAAAGATTTTTGATGAATCTGGTACCTTGATAGCGGTAATGATGCAAAAAGGAGAAGGTAAGAAATACGACTCCGATGCCCATAAAGTGGATGGAATGTCTGGAGCAACCATCACTGGAAATGGAGTAAATAACATGCTAAAATCTTACATGGGTTGCTACGAAGCCTATATCAAATCTAAAACTACTTCTAAAGTGGTAGCGGTTCTATAACCCTTACTTCAATCATTTTGTCATGAGCACAGAAACAATAGAAAAATCTTTGGTAGCAAAGCCAGCAGAGCCTATACTATCCAAAAGGAGAAAGAAATTAATTACGGATCCTCTCATTGATGACAACCCAGTTACTGTACAGGTATTGGGAATTTGTTCTGCCTTGGCAGTTACCACGCAAATGCAGCCGACCTTGGTTATGGCCATTTCGGTAATTTTTGTGGTAGCCTTGTCCAACTTTGCGATTTCCTTGATGAGAAATACCATTCCTTCAAGGGTCCGCATCATTGTGCAATTGGCGGTAGTTGCCACCTTGGTAACCATAGTGAGTGAAATCCTCAAAGCATTTGCTTACGACATGTACAAAGAACTTTCCGTGTTTATCGGATTGATCATCACCAACTGTATTGTGATGGGTAGATTGGAGGCATTTGCTATGGGTAATAAGCCCTACGATTCCATGCTGGATGGATTAGGATCTGCTCTAGGATATTCCTGGATCATTTTGACCGTGGCGTTTTTCCGAGAGCTTTGGGGATCAGGTTCCGTATTTGGAGTGCCAGTATTTGAATATGTATCTAGCCTTTTTGGGCCAGATTTCAAGTTGGCCACCAATGGACTGATGGTGACCCCTGTGGGAGCATTTATCATTTTGGGATTGATTGTTTGGGTACAGCGTACCAAAACAGGTTATGTAGAACACTAATTCTAAACACAAAACACTATGGAATTATTTAGTTTAGGTATTCGGTCGATTTTCATTGACAACATGATTTTCGCTTACTTTTTGGGAATGTGTTCGTTTTTGGCTGTTTCTAAAAAAGTGAGTACTGCAGTAGGTCTTGGAGCGGCTGTAGTTTTCGTATTGGGGGTTACCGTTCCTTTCAATTGGATTTTGAATGAATTTGTTTTGAAAGAGGGCGCTTTGACTTGGATTTCAGCAAGCATGGCCACCATTGATTTATCTTTTCTACGATTCATCATGTTTATCGCCATCATTGCAGGTATCGTGCAATTGGTAGAGATGGTCGTTGAAAAGTTCTCCCCTGCCTTGTATGGTCAATTGGGAATCTTCCTTCCCCTCATCGCAGTAAACTGTGCCATCTTGGGAGGTTGTCTTTTCATGGCGCAACGGGATTATACCTTGGCAGAATCGGCTGTATTTGGATTTGGATCTGGCTTTGGTTTTATGTTGGCCATAGTGCTATTGGCAGCTATTCGCGAGCGACTCAAGTATTCCATGGTGCCCAATGGTTTGAAAGGACTTGGCATTACCATGCTCTTGACGGGATTGATGGGGATTGCTTTCATGTCTTTTATGGGAATTGATTTGTAATCTTTTCTGTAGGATTCTAAGGCTCTAAAGAATTTCTTTAGAGCCTTTTTTATTTTTGGGTCATATGATTTGATATTTCTTTCTTAACTTAAACCTAGATCCTTACTTACGTTATGAAAAAATTATTGGCACTACTGGTACTGTTTGCTGGAAACTTTTATTCACCAGCTAAAGCCCAAGAATGGGTAGAACTTTTAAATGGAAAGAATTTGGAGGGGTGGAGAATTTCTGAGAACCCAAGTTCTTTTTCTTTGGAAGGGAATCTTCTGAAGGTAGCGGGTCCTAGGGCCCATGCATTTTATGAAGGTCCGGTAGGAAATGCCGATTTTAAAAACTTCGAACTCTTAGTAGAGGTAAAGACCATGCCTAAGGCTAATTCTGGAATATTTTTTCATACCAAATACCAAGAAACAGGCTGGCCAGACAAGGGCTATGAGGTTCAGGTAAACCAAAGCCATAGCGATTGGAGAAAATCTGGAAGCTTATATTCATTCCAAGACGTCAAGGAGGTCTTTGTCCAAGATGGGGATTGGTATACCTATAGCATCAAAGTCAATGGAGACCAGGCAGAGGTAATTATAAATGGAAAATTGGTCATGGCATATGATGAATCTGAAGATAAGGATAGGCCTACCTCAGGGAGTGAAAAAAGATTTGATCGTGGGACCATAGCACTTCAAGCACATGACCCCGAAAGCATCGTCTATTATAGAAGTGTTAAAATTAAAATCTTAGAATAGCAATTATTTTTGATAGCGTAGTTTCTCTTCATTAGTTGTTTTACCTTTTCTACATGTCTTTTACCTACCGTAAACTTCTTGCTTATTTCTTTCGCGGCTTGCTTTTTCTTACGCCGCTTGCCATCACCGTATACATTATCTATCAACTTTTTTTGTTTCTAGATAATTTGATTCCTGTTCCTATTCCAGGTATAGGGATACTGATGGTCTTGTGCCTCATTACTTTTGTGGGCTATTTAGCAAGCCTAATTTTTACCAAGCCTCTTTTTGAATGGTTTGAACGAGGAATGTTTAAAATTCCTTTCGTTAACCTGCTCTATACCTCTATTAAAGATTTGATGGGGGCTTTTGTTGGAGAAAAGAAAAAATTCAATATTCCAGTATTGGTAGAGGTATCTGCTTCACTGAATCGTTTGGGTTTTGTGACGCAGGAGGACATGGGAGCCATTGGAGAATCCAACCTCGTTGCTGTATATTTTCCCCACAGTTACAATGTCTCCGGTAATGTTTTTTTGGTAAATCGAGAAAAAGTAAGGTATTTGGATGGGGTTAAAAATGCCGATGTAATGAAATTTCTTGTTTCTGGGGGAGTTTCTCCTTTAGAAAAGGTTACAGACGAGGATGAATAAAAAAAGCTCTTAAATCCCAAACTGGGAAAAATGGTGTTGGATGTGTTTTTCGTGGAATTTTTCCCATTCCTCAAAGGTCAACTTACCAAATCGTGGATGCATGGTCTCTTTCTCTGGGTGATCCGTAAATACTTGTAGGTAGGCTTTCCAACTCTTTATGAGCTCTTCTTTTGCTATTTCCAAATTCGGAAATCGAAGATCCAATAGGGCATCTGGTAGTCCTGGTGCTTTTATTCCTCTGGGAAATGGAAAGCCTCCATTCAAGAGCGCTTCTTTTTGGAACAATTGTTTTTCTGAGGGTTCAAATTCAGGGATAGTGATTTTTCCCGTGGATATCTTCAAAGTAAGTATAAGATGCTCTACCATGTGCTGGGCGGTCATGATACCAAATTGAGGGGGTGTTCCTTCCTGAAGAGCATTCACACGTGCGATTAGGTTTTCATTTGTCATGGAGAAGAAAGATAATAAAAAAAGCGTTTGAAACTTTCAAACGCCTTTATTGATAAATGAACTCTAGAATATCGAATTAGCTTCCGCACATTTCACATCCCTCTGGGTCATCCAGGGAGCAGGCTATGGCATCTTGCTTTTGTGTCTTCAGGGCCTCGGCTTCGTTTGCTTTTTCCACCTTGGGTTGCTCAAGTGCTGATTTGTCCAAGGTAAACTTAATTGCTGCAGTAGCTGCCTGGGATCGCAGGTAATACATTCCTGTCTTGAGTCCTTTTTTCCACGCATAGAAATGCATGGAAGTGAGCTTACCAAAATTGGGATCTTGCATGAAGATGTTCATGCTTTGGGATTGGCAAATGTAGGCACCTCGATCAGCTGCCATGTCTATGATTACCTTTTGAGAAATTTCCCAAACCGTTTTATACAAGTCCTTGATATTTTGAGGAATGCCCGGAACGTTTTGAACGGATCCGTTGGTAGCAATCAATCTATTTCTCATGGTATCGTTCCAGAGGCCTAGATCAATGAGATCTTTCATGAGGTGTTTATTGACTATGATAAACTCTCCAGAAAGGGTTCTTCGGGTGTAAATATTGGAGGTGTAGGGCTCAAAGCACTCGTTGTTTCCAAGTATTTGTGAAGTGGAAGCCGTTGGCATAGGAGCAACCAAAAGGGAATTTCTAAGGCCGAATTTCCTTACTTGCTCTTTCAAAGTCTCCCAATTGTATCTTCCGGATTTAGGAGTTACTCCCCACAAATCAAACTGTAAGATGCCTTTGGAAGAAGGGCTTCCCTCGAAAGTTTCGTAAGAGCCCTGTGCTTTGGCCAACTCCATGGAAGTTTCTACCGCAGCGTAGTAGATGGTTTCGAAAATATCCTCATTTAAGCTTCTTGCTTCTGCAGAATCAAAAGGCATTCTTAATAGAATAAATGCATCTGCAAGTCCTTGTACGCCAAGGCCGATAGGTCTATGTCGGAAATTAGACCTTCTTGCTTCTTCTACAGGATAGTAGTTGATGTCAATGACCTTGTTGAGGTTGCGGGTAGCGACCTTGGTAATCTCATAGAGTTTTTGATGGTCAAAGCGCAAGACCCCATCTTCTCCTGCTATCACATATTTAGGTAGGGCAATAGAGGCTAAATTACATACCGCCACTTCATCTGGTGCGGTGTATTCAATAATCTCCGTGCAGAGGTTAGAAGATTTGATGGTACCGAGATTTTTCTGGTTGGATTTACTATTGGCGGCGTCCTTGTAGAGCATGTAGGGGGTACCCGTCTCAATTTGAGATTCCAATACTTCAAACCAAAGTTCTTGAGCTTTAACTGTTTCTCTGGCTCTGCCTTCCTTCTCGTATTTTTCATAGAGTTTTTCAAACTCTTCTCCATGGCAATCGGATAAGCCTGGGGCTTCGTTAGGGCAGAACAAGGACCAATCTTCGTTGCTTTCCACTCGCTTCATAAATAGGTCTGGAATCCAGAGGGCATAGAAAAGGTCTCTGGCTCGCATTTCCTCTTTTCCATGATTTCTTCTTAACTCAAGAAAATCCTTGATGTCTGCATGCCATGGTTCTAGATAAATAGCAAAGCTCCCCTTACGCTTGCCACCGCCTTGATCCACGTAGCGAGCGGTCATATCAAAGTTTCTCAGCATGGGGACAATTCCATTAGAAACTCCATTGGTCCCCTTGATATAACTTCCTTTTGCTCGGATGTTGTGAATGGAAAGGCCAATTCCTCCCGCGGATTGAGAAATTTTTGCGCAGGATTTTAAGGTATCGTAAATCCCGTCAATGCTATCTTCCTTCATGGTAAGCAAGAAGCAAGAGGATAGTTGAGGCTTGGGCGTACCGGCGTTAAATAGGGTAGGAGTGGCATGGGTAAACCACTTTTCTGACAACAGATGATAAGTCTCAATAGCGGCATCCAAGTCTTCTCTGTGCATTCCTACAGCCACTCGCATGAGCATGTGTTGAGGTCTCTCTACCACCTTACCATCCAATCGGATGAGGTAACTTTTCTCTAAAGTCTTGTATCCAAAGTAATCGTAACTGAAATCCCTTTTGTAATCTATGGCTTCATCTAATTTTGCAGCATGCTTTTTTACTATTCCGTAGACCTCGGTGTCAATCAATTGTGCATTTTCCCCTGTTTTTGGATTGAGATAGGTATAGAGCCTTTTCATGGTATTTGAAAAGGACTGGCTAGTAGTTTTATGTAAGTTGGAAATGGCTATCCTGGCGGCCAAAATCGCATAATCTGGATGCCTTACTGTCAGGGAGGCACATACCTCTGCTGCGAGGTTGTCTAGTTCTGCAGTGGTGACTCCATCGTAAAGGCCATCAATTACCTTTTTGGCTACCTCGATGGGTTGAATAAATTTTGGGTCTAATTCATAGCAAAGGTTCTCTATCCTTGCTGTGATTTTGTCAAATCGTACGGATTCTCTTCTTCCGTCTCTTTTAATTACTAACATACTGAAGCATTTTTTTAAAGGGGTGGTTTAGAGCATTGAGGTGGGGTAGTTGCTTGTAAGGTTTAGAAGTCTTCTTCTATGGAAAACCGAGCCGTGCTTTCTGCCGGTTCTGTGGATTTCATTACTCCTGCTTTTTGGTAATCACCAACCCGTTTCTCAAAGAAATTGGTTTTTCCTTGTAAGGAGATCATATCCATAAAATCAAAAGGATTGCTACTGTTCCAAACTTTGGCACAGCCCAATTCCATGAGCAGACGATCCGCAACAAACTCTATGTACTGACACATCAAATCAGCATTCATGCCTATGAGGCGTACGGGCAGCGCGTCGGTCACAAACTCTTTCTCTATGGCTACAGCATCCATGATGATTTCTCTCACCGTGTCCTTAGGGAGAGGATTGACCACGTGTTTAGTATATAAGTGACAAGCAAAGTCACAGTGCAATCCCTCGTCTCGGGAAATTAATTCGTTGGAAAACGTCAAACCGGGCATCAACCCTCTTTTCTTCAACCAAAAAATGGAGCAGAAGGAGCCAGAAAAGAAAATCCCTTCTACTGCAGCAAAAGCAATCAACCGCTCTTGGAAATTACCTCCATCTATCCATCTCAAGGCCCAATCCGCCTTACGCTTAACGCAGTCTATGTGTTCGATGGCATTGAGCAGACGATCCCTTTCCTGGGTGTCTTTGATGTAGGTATCGATAAGTAAGGAATAGGTTTCCGAATGGATATTTTCCATGGCAATCTGGAAACCGTAAAAGAATTTCGCTTCTGTATACTGTACTTCTGCGACAAAATGCTCCGCCAGATTCTCGTTGACAATCCCGTCAGAAGCGGCAAAAAATGCCAAGACGTGAGAGATGAAATGTCTCTCTCCATCGTTTAAACTTTTCCAATCCGTCAGGTCTTGACTTAAGTCAATCTCCTCTGCTGTCCAAAAGCTTGCTTCTGCTTTTTTGTAGTATTGCCAAATATCGGCATGCTGTATGGGAAAAAGGACAAAACGATTTTTGTTTTCTTGTAAAATGGGCTCTTGCTGCATCTCGCTCTCTCTTGGATTAATCGTAATTGAATGTTTGAATTTTAAATCGGCAGTAAAAAGGGCCTACCGATGCAAAAAGCTGTCTTTTCAGAACAGCTTTCCAACAAATATGCGCATCTAAAAGCTAAAAAAAAACTTCCAAAACGAAGGAAAATAATGTTTTTGAATTTAATTCAAAAATAAATTAAATATTTTAAAATCAATAAGTTAAATATACTTTAGTAAACTAATAAATCAATCAATATTCTTAAATTGAAGGGATAAAGATTTTTTCAAATAGTAAAAAAAGTTTTTTCAAGAAGTTGCTGACTAGAGTTTTGAATCATAGTCAAATTATTTTTTATAAGGATTTACATACATTAAGCTATTGAAAATGAGTGTATTAATTTAATTCTTAAAAAATCGTTTCTACCCGACTACGTCAGTTGTTGGCTCAGGTAGCATGCAACTTTTTACTTCCCTATTATTAGTCCCATCTTCCATCTACTTTTAGACTCTAATTAGAGGAGAAAGTTTTTTTAGTTTAAATTCATTTTCTATATTTGCAGTCCGATTTCGAAAAATCAAAATCATGTACGCAATTGTTAACATCGCAGGTAAGCAGTTCAAAGTAACAAAAGATCAGTTTGTCTATGCCCCCAAATTGGCAGGAAAAGCTGGCGCTTCCGTGGAATTTGATCAGGTCCTTTTGGCAGAAGCCAATGGAACTGTGTCAGTTGGAGCTCCCCTAGTGGCAGGAGCCAAGGTATCTGGAAAAATTCTAGATCATGTCAAAGGTGATAAGGTGATTGTCTTCAAAAAGAAGCGAAGAAAAGGCTACAAAAAGAAGAATGGTCATCGTCAAGATTTCACCAAAGTAAAAATCGAATCTATCACACTCTGAGTTTTCCTTTGCAGGAACTCTTAAACGAATAAAATCATGGCACACAAAAAAGGTGTAGGTAGCTCCAAAAACGGTCGGGAATCTCACTCCAAAAGATTGGGTGTTAAAAAATTCGGCGGCGAGGAAGTTATCGCAGGAAATATCTTGGTAAGACAGAGGGGAACGAAGCATCACCCTGGCTTAAATGTGGGTTTAGGAAAAGACCATACCCTGTTTGCATTGACTAACGGAGTGGTTGCTTTCAAAACCAAAGCAGACGGCAAATCCTACGTGAGCATAGTCCCTGTTCAAGAATAACGTTTTTCAAAACGATTTTAGCCCCGTAAACCACGGGGCTTTTTTTTGCCCTTACCTCAAGATGTTGCCATTGGTCATTTTTTTGTCTAAACTAGAGTGCTACATGTTAAATTTAAAGTCAAATCAATCCCTACCTCTCTATGAATCATTGGTATACTTCTTTTCGTTTTTGTTTTTTACTTCTGCTATTATGTTGCAGCCACTTCGTGGCAGGACAGCAGGTTCCTGATCCTTCCCTCTACGACGCGGTCAAATGGAGATTGGTAGGCCCGTTTAGAGGCGGCAGATCAGATGCAGTCACTGGAGTAAAAGGAAGTGACAAGACGTATTATTTTGCATCCACAGGTGGGGGAATTTGGAAAACAAGCAACTCAGGACAAACCTGGAAATCTGTTTCCGATGGATTTTATGGGGGGTCCATGGGAGCAGTAGCGGTTTCTGAAAGCGATACCTCTATTGTCTATGCAGGAGGGGGAGAAAAAACGGTTCGAGGCAATGTTTCTTTTGGAGATGGCATTTGGAAGAGCACCGATGCAGGAAAGACTTGGAACAGGGCAGGATTAGATAAAAGCAGATTTGTTTCTCGACTCCGTATTCACCCTAGCCAACCTCAAGTAGTTTATGCTGCTGTTTTGGGAGATATTTTTGCTCCAAGTCCTACCCGTGGGGTATACAAGACAACCGACGGGGGACAAACATGGAAGCAGGTTCTTTTTGTCAACGAAGTATCTGGAGCAGTTGATTTGATTTTAGATCCTAATAATCCAGAAATTATTTACGCCAGCACCTGGGAATTGAAGCGTACGCCATACAGCCTAGAGAGCGGAGGTCCTGGATCCAAAATGTTTAAATCTTCGGACGGAGGAGCTACTTGGGAAGAATTGTCTGCAAAGGAGACCTTTCCAAAAGGTGTTTTAGGAATCATGGGCATTGCTGTTTCTCCCAAAAATTCCAATCGCCTCTATGCCATCATAGAAAATGAGCAGGGCGGTGTATTTACTTCTACCGATGCGGGACAGACTTGGGAAAGAGTTAATGAGAATAGAAACCTTCGCCAAAGGGCTTGGTACTATTCCCGCATCTATGCAGATCCCCAGGAGGAGCAAACGCTTTACGTGCTCAACGTGGATTACCACAAATCTACCGACGGAGGCAAGACCTTTAAAGATTTTAATGCACCTCACGGGGATCACCACGATCTCTGGATAGATCCTTCCAATCCCCAAAGGATGATCATTGCCGATGATGGAGGAGCTCAAGTAACAGAAGATGGGGGAGCTACCTGGTCAAGCATGATGAATCAACCGACCTCTCAGTTTTATCGGGTGACTACCGACAACAGTTTTCCTTACCGAATTTACGGTGCTCAGCAGGACAACTCTACAGTTCGTATCCGACACCGTAACGATGGAGCCTCCATCACTGAAGCGGACTGGGAGCCTACTGCCGGTGGAGAATCGGGTTGGATTGCCCCAGATCCTAAAGACAGTGAGATCGTATATGGAGGATCCTATGGGGGCTTATTGACCCGGGAAAACCATAGAAATGGTACCTCCCGAACGGTAAATGTATGGCCTGACAATCCTATGGGTCATGGAGCCGAAGGGATGAAATACCGATTCCAATGGAATTTTCCTATTTTCTTTTCCCCTCATCAATCCAACTTACTTTACACGACCAGTAACCAATTTCACCGCTCTACCAATGAGGGACAAACTTGGGAAGTATTTTCTCCAGACTTGACCCGCAGTGACAAAAGTAAGCTTGGTCCATCAGGAGGCCCCATCACCAAGGACAATACCTCTGTAGAATATTATGCCACCATTTTTACTGCGGCAGAGTCACCGGTAAAGCAAGGAGTGATTTGGGCAGGATCTGACGATGGATTGGTACACGTAACCACAGACAATGGAAAGACTTGGCAAAATGTAACCCCCAAAGACATGCCCGAGTGGCTGCAAATCAACTCCATTGAGGCTAGTCCTTTTGAGGCGGGAGAAGCTTTTTTTGCCGCTACAGGCTATAAAACTGGAAATTATGCCCCCTACCTCTACCATACCAAAGATTATGGCAAGTCCTGGAAGAAAATTGTACAGGGGATAGGAGAAGATCATTTTACACGGGTGATTCGTGCCGATCCTGCAAAAAAGGGTATGCTTTACGCAGGAACAGAAAAGGGGATGTACTACTCCAAAGATGCAGGTGCCAGTTGGCATTCCTTACAACTCAACCTTCCCATTGTGCCCATTACGGATTTGGCTATCAAGGAAAATAACTTGATTGCAGCTACCCAAGGGCGTTCGTTTTGGATCATCGATGACTTGACTGTATTGCACCAAGCCGAATCCGAATTGAAGACAAAACCTTTCCATCTTTATGACCCGCAGGACTCTTACCGAATCGATGGAGTAAGACGATCTAGCCTTACAGCTGGTACCAATAGACCTGGAGGAGTTTTGGTGTACTATTACCTACAGGCTGCTCCCAAAGAGGAATTGAAAATTGAATTTTTCGATGCAAAGAAGCAAAGAATACGATGGTTTTCTACCAAAGGGGTCAACGGAGATACGCTCAAAGTTAAGCCGGGTGCAGGGGAGTTTAATTGGAATCTTCGGGTGGAAAACTCCCTAGGATTTGATGGCATGATATTGTGGGCGGCAAGCTTGCGTGGACCCAAGGTAGTACCAGGCACCTACACCGTGCGTATGACCGTAGATGGACAAGCCCAAGAGCAAAATTTCCAGGTCTTGGCCGATCCTCGCTACCCATCTACCCAGGAGGAATTGGAAAAGCAGTATGCCTATCTCTTGGCCATACGGGACAAATTGAGCGAAACACATCAGGTGATTCGGCTTATTCGAGCTTACAGAACAGCCTTAGATTCTCTGGAAAGCCAACCTGAAAATTTGGAGCAAATCAAGGAGGAGATGAAAGCCATTGAAGAAACCCTCTACCAAACACAAAACAGGAGCGGTCAAGACCCGCTCAATTTCCCTATCCGCTTAAACAATAAACTGGCACACCTGAGCAGTGTGGTGGGAAATGGAGATTACCCGCCCACAGATTCCGCAGAGGAAGTGAGGAAGGAGCTGACAGAGCAAATTGACGTGCAGTTGGCCCGATTCCAAAAACTGGAAAGGGAACAAATCGCCAGGATACTCAATATTGAGGAAATGAAAACCAAACTGGATCAGAAAAAGTAAAAAAAGAGCCTCTACAAAGAGGCTTTTTTTTTGATCAAAAAAATCTATAGGAAAGGATTTGTTGCAAGAAGCTGGAAGCACTTGATGGGGCTAGTAGTAAAATAAAAGCAATCCCAAAAATCGCCCCAAAGAGGTGAGCATCGTGATTGATTCCATCTTCCCCTTGCTTCCCTTTGGTATAGGAATAAATTAAAAACAAGCCTCCTAAAAGAAAGCCAGGTAAGCAAACTATTCCAAATAGACAGATATCCGATAGGGGCATGAGGATGATACTGGCAAAAACGGTGGCTGAGGTTCCTCCTGAAGCTCCTAAGGCACGATAATAGCCATGTTTCTGGTGTTTGAGATAGGTTGGAATATCTGAAACTGTAAGGGCGAGAAGATAAAATGCAATAAAAATTGCCCCACCCCAGGCAAGGCCATACTTGGCTCTTAAAAATTGTTCGACAACCTCCCCAAAAAAGAAAAAGGTAAACATGTTGAATAGGAGGTGCATGTAGTCTTTGTGAATAAATCCAGAAAGTACAAATCGATCCCATTGCCGTCTCTTTTTTATCTGGAAGGGAACAAACATCCATCGCTCCAACATCTTGGGAGAATTGAATGCGAGGATGCTAAAAAGTACGGTTAATCCTAAGAGGAGAGTCGTGTAAGTGAATCCTATCACAGGCTATTTTTCTCGGTGAATAAGTTCTTGGGTGATCCCTACTAAAGCCTGGTAATACGCCTCATTTTTGATTTCTAATTCTTGAAGCTGCATAAAAGCCTCTTCAAAAAAGGATTGCATTTTATCTTCAGCAATGGCTTGAATTCCTAGCTTTTCGTAGATGGCTTTTACAGTTTCCACTTTTTTTTCTTTATCAAATTCTTTCAAAGCCAATTGCTGCTGTAGGATTTTCAATTCTTCCCCTTTGGCAAGTTCTAAGGCTTTTATCAACAGGAAAGTTTTTTTATTTGAAATGATATCACCTCCCACTTGCTTTCCAAATTTTGCCTGGTCTGCATAGACATCTAGCAAGTCGTCTTTAAGTTGAAAACCTATTCCAATATTGACTCCAAAAGCATAGAGATGATCTACCTCTTCTTTTTTTGCACCTGCGAGCAATGCTCCCAGCTGCAGAGAAAATCCAAGAAGAACAGCGGTCTTCAGGCGAATCATATGGAGATAATCTTCTTCTCTCACTGCTGCAAGGCTTTCAAAATTCATGTCTAGCTGCTGACCTTCACAGACCTCTGCTGCAGTTTTATTGAATAATCGGACGACTTCGGGTAAGAGGGAAGGAGGGGTGGAAAGAAGCAAATCGTAGGCTTTTACGAGCATTACATCTCCGGAAAGGATAGCAATATTGGCATTCCATTTTTCATGCACCGTGGCTTTTCCTCTTCTTAAGGGGGCCTCGTCCATGATATCGTCATGCAATAAGGTGAAGTTGTGAAAAACCTCTATGGCAATGGAGGGATTCAGGATTTCCTTTGGATCCTTTCCATACATCCCATAGGCCAAAAGGCTGAGCAAGGGGCGAATGCGCTTTCCTCCCAAACTTAGGATATAGCGGATGGGATCGTACAATTCGGAGGGAGCATCTCCAAAGGAATGAGCACCCATGTGCTGCTCTAGCTTAGTTAAAAGCTCTTGGACGATATGTTTTTCGGTCATTAGTTGCAAATTCCAAATCTATGGTTCTTCGATCGATGTCTGTATTAACTACACGAACTAGTACTTTGTCTCCCAAAGTGATCATTTTTTTCGTTCTCGACCCTATAAGCCTCATGTTTCTTTCATCAAATTCGTAGTAATCCTCTTTCATGTCCTGTACCCTAATCATTCCTTCGCACTTGGTCTCGGTGATTTCTACAAATACTCCCCATTCGGTTACTCCACTGACGATCCCTTCGTAATCCTTTTCTTCTGCCAAAGACATGTATTCTACTTGTTTGTATTTGATAGAAGCTCTTTCGGCATCCGCGGCACGTTTTTCCCGTTCGGAGGAGTGCAGGCATTTTTGTTCCCAAGAAGTAGCCTCCGGAGATTTGCCTCCTTCCAAATAATGCTCTAAAAGTCGGTGTACCATCATATCTGGATACCTTCGGATAGGAGAGGTGAAGTGGGTATAGTGGGCAAAGGCCAAACCGAAATGTCCCTTGGGTTCGGTGGTATATTTGGCTTTAGCCATGCTTCGAATCGCCAATTGCTCCAATACATTTTGCTCTGGCTTTCCTTGGATTTCGTCCATCAATTTATTGAGGGCTGCAGAGATTTTTTGAGCACTTCCTACCTCCAGTTGATGCCCAAATCGTTTTGCAAAACCAGAAAAGGTTTCCAATCGATCAAGATCAGGACTGTCATGGGTACGGTACACAAAGGTGTCCATCCCTTGATTTCGGCGATAAATAAATTCTGACACGTATTTATTGGCCAGCAACATAAACTCTTCGATGAGTTTGTGGATGTCCTTCCGTTCTTTGACAAAAAGCCCAAGCGGAGTGCCTTTTTCATCGAGTTTAAACTTGACCTCTACGGTTTCAAAATTGACAGCCCCTTGGTCAAAGCGTCTTTTTCTTATTTTTTTTGCCAGTTCGTTCAATTCGGTCAGTTCCTGAAAATAATCTCCAGATTGTGCATCGATACAGGCTTGTGCTTCCTCGTAGGCAAACCGCCGATTGGAATGAATCAGGGTGCGTCCTATCCAATGTTGGATGACTTTGGCCTCCTGATCCACTTCAAAGACACAGGCAAAGGTCAACTTATCCTCGTGGGGTCGAAGGGAACACAGCCCATTGCTTAGTCGCTCGGGCAGCATGGGAATGGTCCGGTCCACCAAATACACGGAAGTCGCCCGCTGGAAGGCTTCTTTTTCCAGTGCCGTTTTGGGTTTGACGTAGTGGGTAACGTCGGCGATATGGACCCCTATTTCCACATGGCCATTCGGCAATTTTCTGTAGGAGATGGCATCATCAAAATCTTTGGCATCAATAGGATCGATGGTAAAGGTAAGTACCTCTCTGAAGTCTTTTCTGGCCTTGATTTCTTTGGGAGAAATTTGATCTGAAATTGCATTGGCTTCTGCCTCTGCTTCTTTATCGTATTCAAAGGGAAGACCAAATTCGGCCATGATGGAATGAATTTCCACCTCATGCAGCCCTGCTTTCCCGAGCACGCGAATCACCTTTCCCGTGGGATTTTTGTCTTCTTCCCTCCATTCGGTCAATTTGACGATGACTTTTTCGTTGTGTTCGGCCCCCAACAATTCCCCCCGATGCACAAAAATATCCTTGTGCATTTTTTTAAAATCGGGAACTACAAAGGCATAGCGAGGAGAGATTTCTACCCTACCTACAAATTCATCCCGATCTCTCTCCAAAATTTCCAATACCCTTCCCTCCGTCCTGCCCGTCTTTCCTTTGACCGGAAATACCATCACCCGTACCTTATCACCATCTAGGGCATGCTTGAGGTCAGATTCTTTGACCAAAATATCTCCCTGAACAAGCTCGGGTTGGTCTGGGATAATAAAAGCAAATCGGGGATTTACAAAGTCTACGGTTCCTACTATAAAGTCGGGATCTTGGGTGGAAGAGAAAAAATTTCTAGAATTTCTCGAAATCTTTCCCTCTGAAACCAGTTGATATAGGATAGACTCTAAGGCATTTTTTGTGGAGGCATCTCGAAGCTCTAAGCCCTTGATTAGGTGTTTGACGTTGAACTCTTGACCATAGTGAGAATCTAAAAAATGTAGGATGCGCTGGGCAAGGGAAGACGATCCATGTCCTCCTTTACGATCTGCATGCTTTTTTTTGGAATGTTTTTTATCGGATTTTCTTCCCATGTGGGCGTATGTTATTCAAAGGTATATGAAGCAAAGAAATTGCTCTTCATTGGATTTTTAGGCATCTACTAGGACTACCTCAAAGGGTTCTGGCTGAGGGTTCAGGGCCAGGTAAATCCTAGCGGTTACTTCCACGTCCCTCAAACAATAGGCTTTTATTTTTTCTAAATTTTTTTCCTGGTAATAGGTTGCATTCACCTCGCTACCATCTATGGATTCTTTTGAACTCGTGATGCCAAAAACTCCTGCCAACAGCTCCAAGCGGGTGTAATGCTTGTAGTCCCCAAATTTCCACAGGTACATGGTGTCTACGTGTCGTAGTTCCCAGGGCTTTTTTCCAGCGAGCTGTAACGGTTCTGGGAGGGAAATGCCATGAATCAACATCCGTCTACAAAGGTAAGGAAAGTCAAACTCTTTCCCATTATGAGCACAGAGGATCCATTTTTTTCGCTCAAGTAGCGCTTTCATTTCCAAGAGTATTTCTTTTTCCTCTTCTGCGGCAAGTATTTTCGAGCGAAAGAGTAATTTTTTATCTCTCTTTTTGACTTGAAAATACCCCACTCCTATACAAATGATTTTTCCAAATTCTGCATGAATGCCTGCTCTATCAAAATACAATGAGCCAGGCTCTGGATCGGGGTGTTCGCTTCGCATGAACTTTTCTTTTCTGATCCATTCTTGCTGTAGTCTTGGTTCCAGGGCTTCAAAGGATTCAGAAGTAGAGGCAGTTTCAATGTCTAAAAATAAAAGGCTCCCCAACTGGTCAAAAAATTCCGCCATGATGTCAATAAATTAGCTGTGTAAGATCCCTTTCAGGCCCAATTCTGGAATGAGTTGGAGATTTACTTGGTCAAAACTTCCAGGAGTAAAGATAAACTTTTTGTCAAAGATTTGGTCCAGAATGTAATAGCTTACCCAAAATTCATTGGTAAGCGTAAATACTTGTGGATCAATGGCTTCTACTTTAGCAAAGGTGGATGCCTCCAGGGTTGGGATGAGGTGACGTAGGATGGATGTTTTTCTTAATTCCCCTTCCAAGTACCCATACCCTTTGGAAGTAACCATCACCGTAGACAGCTCAATAAGATTCAAATTGATGAGGTATAATGCCCAAGCCTCTCCTGAGTTGGATTCTTCCTTGGCTATGGCCAACTTGACCCCTGTTACCGGAGAAAAGTCTATGTCCTTTTTCATTCTTGCTCCATGAGGTTCATTTCAAAAAGTTCAGACAGGTGGATTTTTACTTTTTCTTTCACCTCTTCTAATTCCACGGGATGGCCCAATTCCAGATGCATGGAGGTGACTGCCTTATCTTCTATGCCGCAGGGGACAATATGGCCAAAATAAGATAGGTCCACATTTACGTTGAAGGCAAAGCCATGCATAGTCACCCAGCGACTAGACTTGACCCCTAGAGCACAAATTTTCCGAGGATTTTTCTGCTCGACATGATCCAACCAAACCCCAGTGAGTCCAGGAATTCTACCCGAAGGAATCCCATAATCTTGAAGGGTAAGGATAATGGCTTCTTCCAGCAAGCGTAGGTATTTGTGGATGTCGGAAAAAAAATTGTCTAAATCGAGAATGGGGTAGCCGACTAGCTGCCCGGGCCCGTGGTAGGTAATGTCTCCTCCTCTATTGATTTTGTAGTAGCTGGCACGGTATTCTTGCAATCCTTGATTGTTAAGCAATAAATGTTCTGCTTTTCCACTTTTTCCCAAGGTGTAGACATGGGGATGCTCTACGAAAAGCAAGTAATTGGGGGTAGAAATTTGTTGGGAAGGTAGTAGCCCTCTATTCTCAATTTTCTTCGCTACAATAGCTGCAAAGAGCTTTTCCTGATAATCCCAAGCTTCTTGGTAATCCATCCTCCCTAGGTCTCGAAATTCTACTGTTTTATTCTTAAATTCATTCATTTTCTTCCTAGTGGAGCGTAGCTTTTTCCCCCAACCTCGGGGTTAACTATTTTTTTTCAAAATTAACCAATTATTCCCATGGCAGCACATAATGAAGCAGGTACACTTGCAGAAACCATGACATCGGCTTGGTTGGAAGCCAAAGGATATGTTTTATTAGCACGTAATTTTCGATACCGAAAGGCGGAGATTGACCTGGTCATGGTTGACCAAGAGACCTTACTTTTTATTGAGGTAAAATTTAGATCCGGAATTGGGTTTGGATTCGCAGAAGAGTTTGTAGATCGGCCGAAAAAAAAACTGCTGATCCAAGCGGCTGATCACTTCATCCACTCAAGAAATTGGAAAAAAGATATCCGTTTCGATATTGTATCGGTGTACAAAGATCAAAGGGGAGTATTTCATTTTCGCCAGTTTAAAGATGCATTTTATTGAGTTGTTTGTGCTCTCTCCTTTTGCTCACTGGACTTTTTGATAGAGTAATTTTCCTTCTTTACTCCATTCCGCCTTGATGTAGGGCTTAAAATTGTCGGTATATGGCTTTTCTTGGTACTGAATTTCCCTTTTGCGAATCAGTGGGCTGGAAGAAGTGTCCCAGTATTCTGTCCATAACCCTACTTTTTGTCCGTACTTGTATTCTCCTGTCACTGCCAACTGACGATTTTCGTGAAAATGATAAAAATTTCCTTCTTCAAGTCCGTATTGAACGGGCGTAATCTTTTCAATGGCACCGGTGGAAGGGTTGAAGTACGAGATTTTTGATTCTTTGGGCCAGCCCTCTTGGAAATGTTCTTTGTCCTGAAGAATTCCCTGCCCATCAAAAATCATCCAAGTCTTGTGCTTGGTTCCAAAATAAAACATTCCGCTTTCTACAACAGCCCCATTGACCGTTCTTTGGTAGGGACCATGAAGCAAATAGCCCATTCCTTTTTCAAAGCCCTTGGCTTGGATGGACTTTTCTTTGGGATCGTACCAATACACATCTCGGATGTAGGGATTGATTTTTCGGTCAAGGTCCGTGTAGGAAAAAAGCTCAAGGTACTCTTGCCCTCGTAAACTTCTTCGCGTACTTCCCTTGGTGGTTTTGACTCCATACCAGGTGTTTTTCCTTAAATTTTTCTTCTTGGTTTTTCTTTCTTCTTTTTCTTTTTCTTCGTCGAAAAGAAGAAGAGGCGCTACCAAAGGCAATAAGCTGGAATTAACCACCCCGGAAGAATCTGACTCATTTTTTTTTGTCAGCTCAATTTCTTGACCCCAGAGGGTTTTAAGCCCAAAAAGAAAAAAGAAAAAGAGGAAAAGGCAGGATTTCATCTGTTTTACTAACGCCAAAGTAAAAAACTTAGTACATCCAAAATTAACATTTAGAGTTCAAATCCAGAGGGATGTTTCGAATTAATAATCTTCTGCCTACTTTTGAACTCTTGCTACCAAACCACCACTCACATGAATTCTATTTTATCGGATCGCGTACTTCAAATGGAAGAGTCGGCCACCCTGGCCATGGCAAAAAAAGCCAGAGAGCTTAAGGCTCAGGGAATTGACATCATTAGCCTAAGTTTGGGTGAACCGGACTTCAAAACGCCGAAGCACATTCAGCAAGCTGCCAAAGACGCGATTGATGAAGGAAAATACTTTGCCTATCCTCCTGTTTCGGGTTACCAGGATTTGCGGGAAGCGATCGCTGAAAAGCTCCGTGAGGAAAATAACATTCAGGAAGCCAAAGCAGAGCACATCGTCGTGTCTGTAGGAGCCAAGCATTCCATCGCCAATACCTTCATGTGTATCCTAAACGAGGGAGATGAGGTCATCATTTTTTCCCCGTATTGGGTGAGCTATGCCGAGATTATTAAGTTGTGTGGAGGCGTACCCGTTTTGATTGAAGGAACCCTAGAAAATAATTTTAAAGCATCCGCAGCACAACTGGAAGCGGCCATGACTTCCAAGACCAAGGCAGTCATCTATTCTTCCCCTTGCAATCCAACAGGTTCTGTATTCTCCCAACACGAACTGGAAGCCATCGCCAACGTGGTGAAGAAGCACGAGGGAGTGGTGGTCATTGCAGATGAGATTTATGAGCTGATCAATTTTACAGGCAAAAATTTCAGCATTGCCTCCCTGCCTGGCATGTTTGAGCGAACCGTTACCGTCAATGGATTTTCCAAAGGCTATGCCATGACAGGCTGGAGAGTGGGTTATATCTGTGCTCCTTTGGAAGTGTCCAAGGCAGTAGAAAAAATGCAGGGCCAGTTTACCTCAGGCAACACAGGCATCGCCCAGCGTGCGGCCTTGGCTGGTATTGCAGGAGATCAAGGTCCTTCTCAAGAAATGGCCGTTCAGTACTTGAAGCGTCGGGACTTGGTATTGGGCTTGCTTAGAGATATTCCCGGCATCAAAACTCACGTGCCCGAAGGAGCCTTCTATTTCTTCCCAGATGTCACCGCCTTCTTTGGCAAGTCTGCTCATGGGCACCAGGTGCGCAATGCCGATGACCTGTGCATGTATTTGCTCGCCATCGCCAATGTGTCCCTCGTAACTGGATCTGCTTTTGGAGCGGACAACTGTGTGCGCATTTCCTATGCAGCTTCTGAAGCCGACTTGATCGAGGCGATGAAGCGCATGAAAAAAGCCTTGGGAGAGCTGGCTTAAGCTTCCATACCTGGCCTGCTTCACTGGGTCAAAGCCAGTTAAGCAGGCATTTTTATTTTCTCCATCAGTCCAACCCGCTAGCCCATGGCTCAGGTACTTGTCATCACTCCCGTAAAAAATGCCATCGAGACCACCTTGGATACGGCGCGAGCAATCGCCGCTTCCTCGGTACAGGTGCAGCATGTCATTTTTAATGATTTCAGTACGGAGGAGACCAAGGCCA
>Ga0194124_10001022_pt1 | contig 38285 bp, 23 predicted proteins | sample TA2KigCas0mmetaG_FD_148605 | JGI IMG/M metagenome (GOLD analysis project Ga0194124, IMG submission 148605) | Freshwater microbial communities from Lake Tanganyika, Tanzania - TA2015031 Kigoma Deep Cast 0m | ecosystem: Environmental > Aquatic > Freshwater > Lake | place: Tanzania: Lake...
AGTAGGACGCCTCCAGTCCGCGCGTGTCGTATTTGTTCTCCGCGCGACTTTGCTCATCCGTAGCCTCAGCGCGGGCTGACCGGGCGGCGCGGGTGAAAGTATCCAACTCCGCTTGTAGCGCAGCGAGAATCGCTTTAAGAAGTTTGCGTTTGTTCACCGAACTGGTTTCCGCAACCGAGCGATGGTTTTGGCACTGGCAATGAGTCTGCCGACGATGAAGCTATTCTTTTGAAAGCACTCTTTCGTTAGGGCTAAGTGCGGATTAACGGGCAGCACAGGCCGCCCATTGTCTGGGGTTATGCTCGTCAAATTGATCTTGAGAATAGGGGGTTCAATTGACCGCCTAAACCTGCAATCCCAAATCAGTCACTGCACCCTCACTGGCGGATTTCACGGTGGCGGCATACTTCGCGAGGATGCCACGGGTGTAACGCGGCGCAGGCCGCTTCCACGCTTTCTTCCGCGACTTCATTTCCGTCGCGGAAATGTCGAGGCTGATTTCGCGCTTCTCGGCATCGAACGTGATGTTGTCACCATTCTTCACCACGGCGAGCGGACCACCTTCGTAAGCCTCCGGCGTCACGTGACCGACCACGAAACCGTGTGAGCCGCCGCTGAACCGGCCGTCGGTGATGAGCGCGACGTCCTTGCCCAAGCCCTTGCCCATGATGGCGCTGGTCGGCGAAAGCATTTCGCGCATTCCGGGGCCGCCGCGCGGGCCTTCATAGCGGATGACGATGATGTGTCCCTTCTTCACGCGGCCATCGAGAATGGCGGCGAGCGCCTTCTCCTCGCCGTCGAAGCAGATGGCTTTGCCTTTGAACTGGAGGCCTTCCTTGCCGGAAATCTTCCCGACCGCGCCACCGGGAGCGAGGTTGCCACGAAAGATGACAAGGTGACTGTTGGGCTTGATGGGATTGTCGAAGCCGCGCACCACGTCCTGACCGGCAGGATACTTCGGCGCGTTCTTGAGGTTCTCCGTCAGCGTTTTGCCAGTGACGGTCAAGCAGTCGCCGTGCATTAGGCCTTTATCCAAGAGCATCTTCATCAGTGGCACGGTGCCACCTATTTCCACGAGCTTGGCCATCACGTATTTGCCGGATGGCTTAAGATCTGCGAGCACAGGCACGCGTTTGCCGATGCGAGTGAAGTCATCAATGGTGAGCTTCACTTCGGCCGCGCTAGCCATCGCGATGAGGTGCAGCACCGCGTTGGTGGAACCGCCCAGCGCGATGACAAGCGTAATGGCGTTCTCGAACGCTTTCTTAGTCATGATGTCGCGCGGGCGGATGCCGTTTCTGATGAGATTTAAAACGGCGGCTCCGGCGGCTTCACAATCCATGGTCTTGTCTTTTGAGACGGCGGCCTGCGCGCTGGAGTTGGGCAAGCTCATGCCCAGTGCCTCAATCGCCGACGCCATGGTGTTAGCCGTGTACATCCCGCCACAGGAACCCGCACCGGGGATGGCGACTTCTTCGAGGTCCGCCAAATCCTTGTCGCTCATCTTGCCCGCTGCGTGCAGACCCACGGCCTCGAAGCACGACACCACATCCACCGGCTTGCCGCGGAAGTCGCCCGGCAGAATCGTGCCGCCATACACAAACACCGCCGGACGATTCATGCGCGCCATCGCAATGAGGCAGCCGGGCATGTTCTTGTCGCAACCGCCCACGGCAACGAGCCCGTCCATGCCTTCGCAGCCCACGACCGTCTCGATGCTGTCGGCAATTACATCGCGCGACACCAGAGAGTACTTCATGCCCTCGCTGCCCATCGAGATGCCGTCGCTCACGGTGATGGTGTTGAAGACGACCGCCTTGCCACCGGCCTCGTTGACGCCCATCGCCACGCTCACGGCAAGCTGATCAATGTGAATGTTGCAGGGCGTGACTTGGCTCCAAGTGGAACACACAGCAACTTGCGACTTCTTAAAATCCTCACGCTTGAACCCGACGGCATGAAGCATCGCGCGGCTGGCGGCGCGTTCAGCCCCATCCACCACGATGGACGACCACTGACGTTCGAGGGACTGCGATTGGGCAGACTTCTTTTTCATTTGTGCGGCGGAGCTTTCCCCAAGTTGCACGGCGAGGCAAGCGTCGGACAAGCCGCGCAAAGAAGATTCACCAGTGCGGAGATTAGGTCGATGTCAACGCTTCACCGTGAAATCCACCGAAGTCACTTACATATGGGTCCCTGTAAGATGAAATAGTGCCCGGCAGTGCATCGCCCAAATTCATTCGGACTTTGATAACTAACGGCCATTGCAGAGCGTGCTAGTGCTGTTTGCTCGCGTCTTGGAGTGCAGCACCTCCATGCCGCAATGAAATACTTTTGAACGCATCGCTAGAGACTCAAAACGTGATTATTCCTTCTTCTTCGGCGGGTTCGGCGGGGCGGGCTTATTCACCACGGTTAGCCACGCGACATGACCATCGTTGACGAGTCGGTCACCTCGCGGCTCAGTGCCACGCATGCTGTAAGTTACCGCGCGACTCATCGGCGGATGCACCTCGGGTGCGGAGAAAATAAACTCAATCGGCACATTCGCAGCTCGCGCATCAGAAGCGGCAACTAGTTCAATCTTCACTTCATTGTCCTTATCTGACACCGACGGAATACGCGCAATGACGCCAGCGGGCAGGCCTTTCACCGCCAACGTAAGCTTGTCCTTAAATCCCTCATTGCGCGCAAGCGTGAGGCGGATCTCGTTAGTTTTACCATTTTCTATTGTCAACGCATGCGACGGGACAGTCGCCGTGAAATTCGGCGGCGCGGGCGCGGTCTTCACGCGATAGAGCCACTCCGGGCCGCCCTGCCCATACATGTCGCTCACCGCGAGCACGTAGGTGCCGTCCGCCGGCGCGTTCCAGCCGAGGCGCGGGTCGCTCAGGTCGCCGCCCAACTGCTCAGTGAGCGAGACGCCATTCGTGTCCTCGACCCGCAATCGCGCGGCCATAGGAGAACGCAGGACCACCGCGCGCATCTGGAAGTTGAAGCGCTCGTTCTTCTTCGCAGGAAAGGCGAAACGATCCACGTCGCCGGGTCGGCCAATGCGGCCGTTGACGGTCGCGGGGAACGCGACCGGCTGGGCCTGCGCCGACGTGTCATTCGGCTCCTGCTCGGCAACATCAGCGGCGTCTGCCACGTCGAGCCAGAGGGTATCGCCGGTCGGTGCTGCGGGGAGGAAAAGCAGTTGTTCTGCCGCCGCCAAGCGCGTGCCGTCCACGGGCTGCGCGGCCTTGGGCAGGTTCCAGCCGACGAGTTCCACCGCGCCCTTCGCGCCACGCTTGAGGCCCATCGGAAAAGTCGAGCGCACGAACGGCCCGGTGGTGAGGGTGAGCCGATACACATAGGCGGGACTGCCCTTCGCAGCCACGTCGGCGGCGGGTGGATGCGCAAAGCCCAGCAATTGCACGATGTAAGTGCCACTGTGCGGGGCTTGCCACGCGACCAGCGCGTCGAGGTTGTGCGTGTCATGGTTGAGCGCCACGCGCACGCCGCGCTCATCAAGGATTTGTAAAACCGGATCAACCGAGGCGCCTAGCGCGTAGCAGTCCACAGCAGCGACGATCCACTTCCCCTGCTCCGCTCTAATCGCAAACGAATCCACGTCGCCAGCCTTCTCCAAGCGCCCGTTCACAACCACAGCGGACTTGTCTACTAACTGCGCCTTACGAAAATCGTCATTGGGCTCGGCTTCCAACACCTCATCCCGCGTGCCAACGACGAACGTGCGCGGTTCTGCCGCGCCGTCATCATTAAAGAAGCGCACCAGATGCGGACCCGGCGGCACATCCGCCGCGATGCTGACCGTGAACGCGCCGCTGTTTGTCGTTGCCTTAAAAACCAATCCGGCGTGATCGGTCCAAACGCCCACCGGCCAGCCATCGAGCTTTCCGCCGACGGTGACGTTGAAAGTCGGGCCCGGCTTGCCGCCAGCAGGGAAAATGAACTCCGGCGCAGGTGCGGCGGCACGGGCGGCACTCGCTGCGAAGCTGCACAGCAAAACGATGACTATTCGACACAAACGCAAAGGCACGAGGAAACGGACTGGCCCGTGCATCTGCGTAATCAAAGCAAGTCCCCGTCGCCTCGGCGCTTGAAAGCGGCTTCGTAGAGGCTGACGAAATCGTCCTCCGCAATGCGGCGCGGGTTGAAGTTTGCAGTCCACTGCTTGGCGGCCTCCGTAGCCAACAATCTGATCTTTGCCGGCTCCACCCCGCAGTCGGACAGCGAGCGCGGAAATCCGGCCAAGTTTAAAAGCGATTCCAGCCGAGCAAGCAAAGCTTTGAGCGACGTGTTAAGATCAGTCTTAGCCGTCGCCAACTCGGGGCCGGAGGTGAGTTCTGCATAAGCGCTTAGAGCCTCGGGGTTCTGCGCGTTGAACCGCAAAACCGACGGTAACATCATGCCCACAGCCTGACCGTGTACGATATTGTAGTGCGCCGTGAGCGGGTTTGCCGCGGAGTGCGCCGCGCCAAGCATCGAGTTTTCGATCGCGGAACCCGCATAAGCTGCGCCTAGCAGCATCCGCCCGCGCGCCTCAAGATCCTCGGGGTGCTTGAGCACCTGCGGTAGACTGCTGACACATAGTCGGAAAGCCTCGCGTGAAAACATCTGCGACAGAGGGTTACGCTTCGTCGTGACAGCGGTCTCCACCGCGTGCGCAATGGCATCGATGCCGGTGCAGGCCGAAACGGACGACGGCTGCGACACAGTCAGTGCGGGATCCAGAATCGCAACACGCGCAAGCGCCTTCGGATCGAGGCAGGCCATTTTTTGATGTGTCTGCTCGTCCGCAATCAGGGCGGCGGACTGACATTCGCTGCCCGTGCCGGCCGTGGTCGGAATGGCGATAAGCGGCAGCATCGGCTTCTTGGCCTTACCCACGCCCCAATAGTCCTGCATTCGCCCACCATTGGTGAAAATGAAGTTGCAGCCCTTGGCCGTGTCCATCGAGCTGCCGCCGCCGAGGCCGACCAGCAAATCTATCCTCTCCGCCGCCGCGACAGCTACGCAGTCGTCCACACATTTCGTTGTAGGATTTTCCTTCGTGCGATCAAACAGGCTCACCCACAAGCCTACCTTCATGAGCGACTCCTTGACTCGCGCGGCATGTCCGGCTTTCACAAGACCGGGATCTGTTACGAGCAACACGCGCCGGCCTCCCAGCTCCACTGCTAATTCCCCGACGCGCTCCATAGTGTTGGCCCCAAACACAAGCCGCGTGCGGGGGGCAAAATCAAAGAGCGAGACTGGGTGGGCGGCGGAACCGGCGGAAATCATGTGCGCTTAGAGACTCGCCAATTATTGCAGCTCTTCAAGGATTTATCCAGCGGCACGCGCCGCAGACTAAATTGAAGAAGTAGCTTTCGGCACGGTCTGACTTTTTACTGTGTCACCGCACCGCGAATATCAAGCGCTGCTTACGCGGCGCCAGCTTTTCGGGCGCGGAGCAACGGGGCTGGGCGTCGCCGCGTTGGCTGCGATGTTAAAACAGGAAACATTCGCCGCAAGTGGGCCAAACTCCGCACTCCGCACTCCGCACTCCGCCTTTCCCAACTGGGCGCCGAAAGCCAAGCGCATCATCTACCTCTTCCAAAACGGTGCGCCGACGCATGTGGACTTGTGGGACTACAAGCCCCGCCTCGCCGAGTTGCACGGCAAACCGGTGCCCGACGAGTACGTCGCCGGTAAACGTTTCAGCACCATGACCGGTAAGGCCGACGGCAAGCTCATGCTTCAGCCCGTCGAACCTTTCGCGCAGCATGGGCAGAGTGGAGCGTGGGTGAGTCGCTTTATGCCCTTCACGGCGGCGGTCGCAGACAAACTGTGCTTTATCAAGTCCATGCACACCGAGGCCGTGAACCACGCGCCCGGCATTACCTTCCTGCTTACCGGCTCGGAAATGCCCGGTCGGCCGAGCCTTGGCGCTTGGCTGAGTTACGGCCTCGGCATCGAGACGCAGGAACTGCCCGGCTACGTGGTGATGACCTCCATCAGCAAGGACACAACTTGCGGCCAGATTTTCTACGACTTTTACTGGGGCAGCGGCTTTCTACCGACGCGCTACAGCGGAGTGAAGTTTCGTGGCAGTGGCGAACCGGTTTTATATCTGAGCAACCCTGACGGCGTGTCCGCGCAAGTCCGGCGTGGCTTGCTCGATGACCTTGCGCAACTTAACGAAATTAAGCTCCGCGAGTTCGGCGACCCAGAAATTGCAACGCGCATCGCACAATACGAGATGGCTTACCGGATGCAAACCAGCGTGCCGGAACTCACCGATTTCTCGAAAGAACCCCAAGCCGTCCTCGACCTCTACGGCCCCAGCGTGAAGCAGCAGGGCACCTTCGCCTACAACTGTCTCATGGCCCGTCGGCTTATCGAGCGCGGCGTCCGTTGCGTGCAGGTCATGCACGCCGGCTGGGACCAGCACAACTCCCTGACCACCGAGCTGTACAACCAGTGCCGCGACACCGACCAGCCCAGCGCCGGCCTCGTCATGGACCTCGCACAGCGCGGCTTGCTCGAAGACACACTCGTTATCTGGGGCGGCGAGTTCGGTCGCACACCGTTCATTCAGGGCAATCTTGCCGAGCGCAAACGCTGGGGCCGCGACCACCATCCTTACGCGTTCACAATTTGGATGGCCGGGGGTGGCATCCGACCCGGCATCACCTACGGCGAATCCGACGATCTGGCGATGAACGTCGCAAAAAACCCCGTGCACGTGCACGACCTACAAGCCACGCTCCTGCACCTACTGGGAATTGACCACGAACGGCTCACCTTCAAATTCCAGGGCCGCAATTTCCGTCTCACCGATGTGCACGGACAGGTGGTGAAAGATATTCTTGCTTGAAACAAACTTCCGCATGTCGCTAACGGTGTGGCTTTCCTTGAGTTCGTCACCGCTTGCGCTATTTTATTATCCGTAATGCCGACGACAAAAACGCTCTCCCCGCAAATTTTGATTTTGGCCAGCTTGCTGACGGCAATTGGCCAGCCGCTATGCGCCCAAACAGTAAAGACTGAACCGGGTTTAGCGGTCGCTTACTCCGTCGGCACGTTAAGTGACACCATATCCGCGCCCAACGTATGGCTCTACGTACCGGCCGGTCAGCCGCCCACACCCTTTCTGCCCGAGGGGAAATTCACGGCGACATTCACTGGGTTCATCACCGTGGATTTGCGGGGAGATTTTTTATTTAAGGTAGAGGCCTGCGGCACAGTGAAAGTTGAATTGGGCACGAACACTATCATTGAGTTTAACGGCGATGGAAAACAGGCCAGCGAGCCAACTAAGCCCATTCGCCTGACGAAGGGCAACAACGCGCTCAAGGTCACATTCACCAGCCCAACCAGCGGCGACGCGATGCTGCGGCTGTTGTGGTCGGAAAAGGGAGCCCTATGGGAGCCCGTTAATGCGGCCATGGTAAACCGCACAGCGGGCAACGAGACACTGGCGCAGCAAACTAAACTACGCCTCGGCCGCGAGACGTTTTTTGAGGCACGCTGCGCAAAATGCCACGCCAGCGAGACCGGCGCGCCCGAATTGGCGATGGACGCCCCAAGCTTCGAAGGAATCGGGGCACGAAGGCATTTTAGTTGGATGGCAAATTGGATTTTGGACCCCAAAGCACAACGCGCAAGCGCGACCATGCCGAAGCTCCTGCACGGCCCCACCGCTCAAGCGGATGCGGAGGCCATCGCGGCATTCCTCGCCACACAAACAGACGCCGCGCCGAAGGGCGAGTTGGCGAGAGATGCCGAATCCATCGAGGCAGCGAAAATACTCGTGGAGCGGCTGCATTGCTCGGGCTGCCACAACCTGCCGGACTTTGGCGATCAGGATGCGAAAAAGCTGAATCTTACGCACGTGAACATGAAATTCCCGCCTGCTGCGCTGTTCGCGTTCCTCAAAAATCCTGGCGAACGTTACACATGGACGCGAATGCCGCACTTCAAGCTAACAGATGAGGAGGCACAACGGCTCGGCGGATTGCTCGCGTCTATCGCCCCGATGGCAAAACAGCCGGGCGCGCCCACGGAAGCAGCGGTCATTGCGCGCGGAAAATTGCTCGTGCAGTCGAGCGGGTGTTTGAATTGCCACTCGCTAAAGCTCGAAAACCAACTCAAAGCGAAGCCGCTCGCAGAGTTGGCCACTGCAAAATGGACCGGCGGCTGCCTCGCTGAAACCCCGGCAGGAAAGGCTCCGCACTTTGCGTTCACGCCAGCCGAGCGCACGGCGTTGCAAGCCTTCGCTGCGACGGATCGAGCGTCGCTGCAACGTCACGTGCCAGTCGAGTTCGCCGACCGTCAGGCGCGCAACCTAAATTGCACGAGCTGCCACGGACAGCTCGAAGGCTTCACCAGCTATGAAAAACTCGGCGGCAAGCTCAAGCCGGAATGGATGGCGCAGTTTGTTGCGGGTGAAACGCAATACAAACCACGCCACTGGCTTGCGCATCGAATGCCAGCCTTTCCCAAATATGCCGCCGACTTTGCCGCCGGCCTTGCAATGACGCATGGCTTTCCCCCAAAGACTCCGCTTGAAGCGCCCGTGAACACGGAGTTGGCGAAGATCGGGCAAAAGTTAATCGGCGTGGACGGCGGCTTTTCGTGCATCTCTTGTCACAGCGTCGGCGCCATAAAAGCCTCGCAGGTTTTCGAAAGCGAGGGCGTGAACTTCGCTTATGCGGCTGCGCGCTTGCAACGCGCTTACTACGATCGTTGGATGCGCAACCCGCTTCGCATCGAGCCGCAGACCAAGATGCCGGTTTATTTTCAAGACGACGGCTCCAGTCCACTGCCCGATGTGTTGGGCGGCGAGACGGTGAAGCAGCTCGATGCCTTCTGGCAATTCTTCCGACTAGGCGACAAGGTCACACCCCCGACGGGGCCGTGATGAGCTTCCCTCACGGCGGCTTCCTTGACGCCTCGTTCACCATCGCCATTATCAAGGGCGCATAACCGATTTGATTCACCATGCCAACCTACGACTACGTTTGTGACAAGTGCGGCCTACAGTTTGAGAAGTTTCAGTCCATGAAGGACGAGCCCCTTAAGACTTGCCTCAAGGAAGTCTGCGGTCAGAAGAAGTGGGGCAAAGGCAAGGTCCGCCGCGTACTCGGCACGGGGGCGGGGCTGATCTTCAAGGGCAGCGGTTTTTACATCACCGACTACCGCAGCGAAAACTACAAGCAAGCCGCCAAGAAGGACACTGCCCCCGCTGCTAGTGGCGGAGGCGAGAGCAAGAGCGGCTCCGACGCCAAGCCCGCCGCTCCTGCGACGAAGCCCGCGCCCACACCGGCCAAAAGCAAACCGGCCGCCACCTGACCCTGATGCGTAAAGCCTTCGCCATCGGTTTTCGCAGCCTGCGAGCTGGTGCCGCTGCCCTCGGCGTAAGTAGTGCTCTGTTCGTGGAGGCCCCGGCCCAAAAGCCATTCCCCGAACTCAAGCCGCTGTTGCTCGAGAGCCGTTCTCAGCAGTTTAAGGTCGTGGGTTATCCCGTTGGAACCGCGCTAGGGCCGCCATCGTTGTCGTATCTACTCACTAACCATGTTCAGATGGAGCCAACGATTCTAGTGCTGACTGCCGAGCGCGTGAGAACTGAGCTGCTGGCTGAATTGGGGTTGGGCGAGGCATGGGCGGGCCGTATCACTATCACGGTGCAGGGCGACCTGCCACCAACGTCTCCGGTGGTCGTCGTATCGCAGTGGTTTCCTGGCGGCTGGCGTTACCAGATGATCGTACCCGGACAGCTTGACCGCCCACGTCTTCTCCGTGCGTTGACCCGCGCGCTGCTATTGGAAGTCGCGAACCGTAACAATGCTTCGCAGCGGTCGGCAGAAATCCCACTTTGGCTGGAGGAAGGGCTGGCCACGCACCTGCTCGCACTGCACGGCGAGACGCTTGTGCCAGAGGTGCGTACGCGCATGGCAGTCATTCGCACGGCCAGCCCGGATGTGTTCGCCGATGCGCGACAGCTTTTGCGCGGACGCGCGCTGGTGTCGTTCAGCGACCTTTCGTTAATCACGGCGGACCAACTACACGACGCGCAATGGCAGGTGTTCCACCGCACTTCACAACTGCTCGTGGCTGAGCTGCTCAACCTGCCGGAAGGCCGCGCCACACTGACGGAGTTCTTGCGGTGTTTGCCCGCTTATCTAAACAGCCAGCTCGCCTTCCAACGCGCGTTCGCCGGGCGCTTCCCCACGATGCTCGACGCGGAAAAGTGGTGGTCTGTAGTATGGATAAATTTCACAGCCAGCGCCCGATACATGCGGCTTTCATTGGCGCACTCACTGGATCAGTTGGACGAAGTGCTGGCCGCACCCATCACTGTGCGGCTGGGCACGGACGCGGTTCCCAGCCGCAAGGACCTGCCGCTGCGCGAGCTAGTGGCGAATACAGACTTCCAGCAGCATGGGTCTGCTGTGGCGCGTGCGGCGTTACAGTTGCAGTTGCTCCAAGTAAACAGCCCAGTCGAGCTGGGACGGCTTGCCGGTGACTACCGACAAGCTCTGCTCAATTACCTCAAGCGCCGTTCCACTTTCTCTTCGCGGTCCTCGTCCGCCAGCGCGGACGCCAAGCTCGCACTGAAGGAGGTCATTGAGAAGCTCGACCTGCTGGACGTGATACGCTTCGACTTTCGCCGGCTCGACACGGCACCGGGAGGAGCCTGCCCGCCTGCGCCGGAGTGAGTCGGCGCATCCCGCTTCCATTTCACCAACTCGATTAGTAATTCATGTTTCCCAGTCTCTCCGAGCTTCGCGCCGCCGCCAACCGCCTGGCCCGCCTGGCCCACCACACTCCGGTTCAAACCAGCGGCTGCCTGAATGCGCTCGCAGGCGCATCATTGCATTTCAAATGCGAGAATTTCCAACGAGGCGGGGCCTACAAGTTCCGCGGCGCAGCCAACGCGATCGCGGCCCTGCCCGACGCGCTGCTCGCCGCCGGTGTGGTCACACATTCCTCCGGCAACCACGCCACCTGCCTCTCCCTCGCTGCAAAGTTGCGCGGCATCCCCGCGCACATTGTCGTCCCCCGCAACGCCCCGCTGATTAAACGGCGCGCGGTTGAGGCCTACGGTGGCCGCCTTACGCTCTGCGAGCCTACGCTTGCAGCGCGGCAAGCCGAGGCCGACCGCATCCAGCGCGAAACTAGTGCGATATTTGTGCATCCCTACGACGACGAGTTGGTTATCGCCGGGCAGGGCACGGTAGCATTGGAACTATTGGAGCAGGTGCCTGGACTAGATACGCTAGTCGCGCCGGTTAGCGGCGGTGGATTATTGAGCGGCCTGTGCGTCGCCGCCAGTTCACTTAAACCCACCGTTGAGGTGTGGGGCGCAGAGCCCGCGCTGGCGGATGACGCGTTCCGCTCGCTGCGAGACGGTGAACTGCGAGTGAACACTGACACTACGACCATCGCCGACGGCCTCCGCGCGTCGTTGAGCGAACGAACATTTCGCATCATCCGGCAGCACGCACGCGGCATCGTGACGGTGACGGAGGATCAGATCGTCACCGCCATGCGACTAATCTGGGAACGAATGAAGCTGGTGGTGGAGCCATCCGCCGCTGTGCCACTGGCGGCTGTGCTTGCTGCGCCAGAGAAATTTCACGGTCGCACCGTGGGGGTCGTGCTAACCGGCGGGAACGTGGACTTGGACAAACTCACCGGTCAGGCTTGATACCGGTGACAGCTGATTTACTGAAGGTCACGCTTCCGGCCCGAAATTCGAAGCGCAGAAAGCGGCTCCTAAAGTGACCCTCCGTCACGTTGCCGAGCGGACTACTGGCGCTTGGTTCAATCCGCAAGATTTCGGGCTTTTTAATATTTCTAGTGGTCGCTGCCAGATCGGTCAGAACTTCACTCGTGCGAGGTAAATTGCGCTTTTGCCCTCATGCGAGGAATAGTAGCTCACCCAGAGCAAGTTATCGTGCCACACTAGGCCGGGATAACTACTGTCACCGCCACTGGGCAAATCGAGCAGCGGCTTCAACTCAGCCTTCGCCGTATCCAACTCGCAAACGACAGTCTTAGTTTTCTTGTCCGGCCCATGGTTGGTCAGGCGGCCCACGGCGATCCAACGCCCGTCGGGGATTTGGAGAAAGTTTGGCCCGCCAAAGTATTTGCCCAGATCCTTCCAATCCCATTCACTATAGGGGATTTTCTTGCTAACGCCGAGCAACGCCGAGTTGGTGGTCTGGCCATCCCGGCGCTGCAGGCAGTAAAGCATGTCGTCCTCTCCAAACCGCAGCGTGGCCTCCGTCGGACCGCTCTCCGTGTAAAGGTCTGCTACTAACGTGTCGTAGTCCGTGCCGTTCTTGGTGAGCAACAGCGAGGTGCCGTATTTCTTGGCGCTCCGGCTCGTTGGCGACACATCGTAAGCCACGCCCAAGCCGTTGCTGCGGTGCCACGTCACGCGCCAAAGCCATTGGTTAGTCGGCCCCACCCAAAAGACCTTGCCCCACTTCTTTCCGTCGTCGGAGATGGCGACGAACGACTGGCTTTCGGTAGCGGGCTGTTTCCCCTCACGCACCGTCGCTCCACCCAGCAACATGAGGCGCGGCGGATTGGGCATAACAGAAACCTTTGGGTCGCGCAGGTCGTAACCCGGCATCTCAATGCGTGCGACCGACTCCCACCAATAACCGCTATCGCTGGTCAGCACGCGCACCGCGCCGTCGGGCGACACATGGCCCGCGCCCTCACGGAACACGCAATACCAGCGGTCCTTGAAACGCACCAGATCGGTAAAGGCATTGTGCGGTGCGGCGTCCCAGATTTTGCGGTGTTCAACGAGGCGCGCGGGCGCCGGAGCGGCGGTTTCGGCAGCGACGGCGGGCAGCGCGGCCACCAAACCAAAAAGGAATAGTTTTGCTTTCATGTGCATTTTCTAACGCGTTTCCAAAACTGTTTCAATTGGAACTCAGAAAGTTTGAGACTTGGATGAGGGGGCGCGCGTCCCGGCGAGCTTGGGTAAACTGGCCGGCGGGCCATTGCTTGCTTTAACGCTCACCCCACCAAAACCATTGCGAACCCCGCCCGGACTTTCGACTTTGAACCCTCCGCACTCCGCCTACACTAGCGCCGTGTTCGACGCCTTCACCCGCCAGTTCGAAGCCGCTGTCGCGCTCGGCCCGCAGCAGGTGACCGCCGCCGTCGCCGCGCTCGTAGATGAGGCCGTGTCCGCCGAGACCAAGGCCGCTTTCCTCACCGCGCTAGCTAAGAAAGGCGAGTCCACCGAGGAAATCGCCGCGTTCGCCCGGGAGTTGCGCGACCGGGCCGTGCCCGTGCCACTCGATGCCGCCACACGCGCCGGCGAAATTCTTGACGTCTGCGGAACCGGCGGCGATCGACTCAACACATTTAACATCTCTACTAGCGTAGCGCTCGTATGCGCGGCGGCAGGCGCCACCGTGGCCAAACACGGCAACCGTGCCATCACCTCGCAGTCCGGCAGCGCGGATGTGCTCGACGCGCTCGGCGTGCCCATCGAACTTTCGCCGGAGCAAGCCGCGGCCTCCCTGCGCGTGCACAGCTTTGCGTTTCTGTTTGCGCCGAAGTTTCATCCCGCCTTCAAGCACATTGGCCCGGCGCGCAAGCTCTGCGCAGAGCGCGGCCAACGCACCATTTTCAACTTCCTCGGCCCCCTGCTGAATCCCGCGCGGCCCACCGCTCAGCTGATCGGCGTGCCTCGTCCCGAATTATGCGAGCCGATGGCGAGGGTGTTGCAAAGTCTCGGCGTGCGGCGCGGCATGGTGGTATGCGGCGAAGTCCCAGCGGAGGGCTGTGCCTTCCTCGACGAACTGTCCACCTTAGGCGAGACGACCATCGCCGAGTTTTACCACGACCGAGGTTTCGCGGTGTCGAAGCTCTCGCCCAAAGACTTTCCTCTCCAGCCCGCGACGCTGGCGGACCTCGCCGGGGGCGACAAGGCAGCCAACGCCGAGCTGATTCGCCGGCTCCTACGCGGCGATGAGCGAGGCCCGCGCCGCGACGCCGTGTTGCTTAATGCCGCGGCCGCCTTATTCGTAGCCGGCCTGGCAAAATCCTTTTCCGCAGGCTGGGAACTGGCCGAGCAGGTGCTCGAGAGCGGCCAAGCTGCCGCAAAGCTGCGGGAATTAACCCGCCATTGAAGCCCCGCGCGCCAATGAGCCCCCAGCCGCCTGCCCTTCCGCCCAAGTTGCTTTCTCGAGCCGACGCACAAGTGTGCTTCTGGAGCAACCTCAGCATGCCGGGCCTTGGCTCGTGGCGCGCAGGTTGGCGCTTGTCCGGCGCGCTTCAACTGGCGTTGGCCGGCTGCGCCCTCGTGCTGGCGCTGGCCTGGTTTGCTTGGTTCTTGTCGGAGTGGGCGCGGGCCGGCAAGCTGCCCATGCTCGTTTTAATGGAAAATGACGGCCGCCTACCGGCGGATTGGTTGAAATACCTGCTGCTTGGTCTTGGCAGCCTAATTTTGTTCAGCATCGCGATGGGCTGGGCCTTGATCACTAGCCTGTGCGTCCGCGCCGAGGCCTTACGCCATGAACCCCGATAAATTGCCGCCACCAACAGCCGTCCGCGCGTCGACCTCAACCATCCGGCGGGCACTACTTTCGCTTACTGGGCTCGCAGGTCTGATGGCCCTTGCTTGGCTGGCGATGCGCTTTTCGCTGCCGCTTCCAACCTGTCCGCTGCGCGCTGCGACGGATGTGCCCTGCCCGTGCTGCGGAAGCACACGGGCCTTCGCGGCGATGGCTCAACTGGATTTTTCTACCGCGCTGCGCATGAATCCGTTGGTTTCCCTCAGCGCACTCGGCGCGAGTCTGGTTTGGCTGCTATCACTTTTTTGCGGAGATCAATGGCTGAAACAGTTGGGTGCCGCGCTCATCGCCCATCCGGTTTTTAAGTGGCTCCTCGCGCTAGCCGTCGCAGCAAACTGGTTTTACCTTTGGCTTTACCTGCCGCGCTGAACTGACCGCCTTTTTGCTAGCGCAGGCTTGTGTCTAGTCGCCGGGTTCCCTTAGCTTAAGCAGGCATTTAGCAATAAGCATTACTATGGCACTACGACTTGGCGACACCGCTCCGAACTTTCAGGCCAACACTACCGAAGGTCAGATAGACTTCCATCAATGGCTCGGCACCGGCTGGGGCATTCTCTTTTCCCATCCCGCCGACTACACGCCCGTCTGCACCACCGAGTTGGGCGCGGTATCCAAGCTCAAGGACGAGTTCGCCAAGCGCAACGTCAAGTGCATTGCCATCTCCGTGGACCCGGTGGACGCGCATCATGGCTGGATACGCGACATTAATGAAACGCAGGCCACCACGATGAACTTTCCCATCATCGCCGACCCTACAAAGACCGTTGCAGCACTCTACGACATGATCCACCCGAATGTGGATGACAAGGCCACTGTCCGGTCCGTCTTCGTCATCGGGCCGGACAAAAAAGTGAAGCTAACGCTCACCTACCCGATGTCCTGCGGGCGCAACTTCGCAGAGATTCTCCGCGTAGTGGACTCGCTTCAACTTACGTCGAAATTTAAGGTCGCTACACCCGCTGACTGGCAGGACGGTCAAGACTGCATCGTGACGCTCGCGGTGAAGGACGAGGAAATCCCCGCGCTGTTTCCTAAAGGCGCACGCAAGGTAAAACCCTACCTCCGCTATACACCGCAGCCGAACAAATAGGTAAATTTGCCCTGACTTAAGCCAGTCGAGTGTTCACAAATGAACCGGTGCGGTTCTTTGCAACTTAGCAAATCAAGCGCGTGACTCACATCGCCACGCAATTACGGTTTCTTTGTTTTGAGTCGTGCATGGTGATCGATAGAGTGCCTCGCTAAATACCTGACCTCATCGAATCCACTTCGATCACCCCTTGTGTCGTAGAATTGGTATTATTTTCCCAACGCCCCGACGCAATACAAATACTCTTTGCGGGACTCGGATTTCAACGCTACGCGCAGGTAAATACGACCGCCGCAAATGACAGGCGAAGCGAAGGCTTCCTCGCCGAGCTGGTTTTGGGCGAGCAGCTTAAATTCTTTCGGCGTGGCGGTGAATACGAAGGTTTTGCCATTCACATTTGACGCGTAGATGCGGTCGTCCACCATCACTGGGGACGCAAAGAAATCCCCGCCTAATCGCTCCTTCCACAATTCCTCGCCAGTGTCAGACTTCCAGCAGACCGCCACGCCCGCGTCCATCACGGCGAAAAGATGGCCGGCCTTGGCTATCATAGACGGCACGTAAACACGCGCCGGGTTTTGCCATGCCACCTTGCCCGAGCCATCGGCCAGCACGGCCAGGGTGTGATTCTTCGGATAGCCTCCGCTCGCAAAAACGCGCTCGCCATCCGTGACCATCGTCACGACGCACTCCTCGGTGGAGCCGTCAATTTCCCAAAGTTTCTTGCCCGTGAGCGGGTCGAGGCTCGTGAGCAGGTTTACGCCCGCCAGCACGGCTTGCGTGCGACCCGCCGCTTGCACGATGGCTGGCGTGGTGTAGTTCGCCACTTTCGGCCGGCTTACGCTCCAAATCGGCTCGCCGGTTTTTTGGCTTAATCCGGCGATGACTCCCCCTCCGCGATGGTCCGCGGAAACAAGCACCAACCCTGCGTGTAAAACTGGCGACGACGCGAAGCCTTGGTGTGCGATAAAGTCACAGACCTTCCGCTGCCAAAGCAGCTTTCCGGACAAGTCCAGCGCGCTCGTGTGAACCGCGCCGCCGTTGAGGAAGTTGATGAACAACCGCTCGCCATCACAAGCCACGGTGGAAGAAGCGGCGGTTGAATTCGCGTGCTTACCTGTTTCGGCATTAGCAGCGTGAACCTCGGTCTGCCAGACCAGCTTGCCCGTCTGGCGGTCGAGGCAGAGGACGGATTGCGCGCGCTTCACCGGGTCCGCCGTGGCGAGGTAAATGCATTCACCCACAACCGTCGGCGAACTATGCCCGCGTCCAGGCAGCGGCACTTTCCACAAGATGTTTTGCGTCTCACTCCACTCGGTCGGCGGGTTTTGCCCCGGCGCGGCGAGGCCATCGCGCGTCGGCCCACGCCAAGCCGGCCAGTCAGCCGAGGTGAGGGAGGCGGCCTGCAAGACGGAGGCCATCGTGAGTGCGGCAGCGAGAAGCTGGCGGAACAGCGCAGGTCGAGTCATGTTAGCGGCGCAAGATTGATGGACAGGACAAGCAAGCGGAGCAAGGGCGCATAGCCTACGGCCGAGCGATTTTGGTTGCGCATGCCTATAATGTGCGGCGAGCACTTAAGCTTTGAGCCGTATGAGTAAATCTTTGCTCTCCACCGTTTCGCCGACTTGAGCAAAAATTTCAGATACCAAACCGTCGGCTTGCGCGTAAATGGTGGTCTGCATCTTCATGGCTTCCATCGTGACGAGCTTGTCGTCCTTTGCCACCTTCGCTCCGACGCCGACAGCGAGGCTGGTGATGACGCCGGGGATGGGGGCGCCGACTTCCAGCGGGTTCGCCGGGTCAGCCTTCACGCGAGATCTAGCCTTCGGCGCGACGCTCTTATCGAGGATGTGCGTCTCTCGGGTCATGCCGTTTAGTTCGAAAGTCACTGTGCGCCGACCGTCTTTGTCAGGTGCGCCGAGGTTCACGAGCTTGATAAAGAGCGTCTTGCCCTCCTCGATGCTTACACTGACTTCCTCGTCAGGCTTAAGGCCGTAGAAGAATGCGGGCGTGGGTAGCACGCTCACGTCGCCGAAGTCGCGCTGAAGCTTCGCGAATTCCCCGAAGACCTCGGGATACATGAGGTGGCTGAATAAATCGTCATCCGTCACATCGCGCTTTAGTTTATTAGCAAGTTCCTCGCCCACTTTTTTGAAGTTGGTTGCGGGCATATCCTCGCCGGGGCGAACAGTGATGGGCTTCTGCCGGCCAAGGACGACTTTCTGAACGTCAGCCGGCCACCCGCCCATCGGCTGACCGAGGCCGCCGGAGAGCATATCAATAACACTGGCGGGAAATGGCACGCTGCCCGGCTCGAGGTTGACCACATCAGCGGGTTTGATGCCGCGCGAGATGAGGAACATCGTCATGTCACCAACCACTTTGCTGCTGGGCGTGACTTTCACGATGTCGCCGAAGAGCTGATTGACCTCGGCGTAAGTGCGGGCAATTTCACGCCAGCGGTTAGCCAGCCCAAGGCTGGCGGCCTGTTCCTTAAGGTTCGTGTATTGCCCGCCGGGCATCTCGTGCAGGTAGACCTCCGCGCTGCCGGCCTTGGGCGCGGTGTCAAACGGTCGATAATACTCTCGCGCCAGCTCCCAATAATCGGAGAACTCATTGAGCGCGTCGAGATCCAGCTTGGTGTCACGCGGCGTGTTGTGCAGCGCGGCGACGACGCTGTTCAAATTCGGCTGGCTGGTGCTGCCGCTCATGCTGGCGATGGCGAGATCCACCACGTCCACGCCCGCATCAGCCGCACGAAGAACTGAACTCGCATTGATGCCGCTGGTGTCGTGCGTATGGAAGTGGATGGGCAGGCCAACGGCTTCCTTGAGCGCCTTGACGAGCTTGTGCGCCGCGTAGGGACGGCAGAGTCCGGCCATGTCCTTGATGGCAATCATGTGCGCGCCCATGCGCTCCAACTCCTTGGCCAGCTCGACGTAATACTTGAGTGAGTATTTGTCGCGTCTCGAGTCGAGGATATCGCCGGTGTAACAGACGGTGGCCTCGCAAATCGCGTGCGTGTCCTGCACCGCCTCCATCGCGGCACGCAGGTTCGGCGTGTAGTTAAGCGAATCAAATACGCGGAAAATATCCATGCCGGACGCGGCGGCATGCCGGACAAAGCCGGCGACGACGTTGTCAGGATAGTTGGTGTAACCCACGGCATTGCTGCCACGGAATAGCATCTGAAAACAGATGTTGGGCACGCGCTTGCGCAACTCGCGCAGTCGCTCCCATGGGTCCTCATGCAGGAAGCGCATCGCCGTGTCGAAGGTCGCGCCGCCCCACATCTCCAGCGAGAACAGGCCCGGCGCGCGGCGGGCGAGGGCGTCTGCCACGGCAAGCATGTCGTAGGTGCGCACACGCGTGGCCATGAGCGACTGATGCGCGTCGCGAAAGGTCGTGTCCGTGATCAGGAGGCGCTTCTGCTTGAGCGTCCACTGGGCGAACTTCTTCGGTCCGAGCTTGTGCAGCAGGTCGCGCGTGCCGTTGGCGGGAACTTGCTTGTGATCGTAGGCTGGCGGCTGCGCGGGCGCGAAGGGCTTCTCTGGTCGAAACCCTTTCGCGTGAGGATTGCCGTTCACAATCACGTTTCCGAGGAAGTTCAGCAGCTTCGAAGCCCGGTCTTTGCGCGACTTGAACTGGAAGAGTTCCGGCGTGTTGTCAATTAGGGTGGTTGTGGCCTGCCCACTGCGGAAGGTGGGGTTATGAATTAGGTTTTCGAGAAACGGGATGTTCGTCTTTACACCTCGAATGCGAAACTCGCGCAGCGCACGGTCTGTGCGCTGGAGTGCCATCTCGAATGACTGCCCGGAGCTCGTAACCTTAACCAGCATCGAATCGTAAAACGGCGTAATGACCGCGCCCGCGAAACCCATGCCACCATCGAGCCGCACGCCGAAACCGCCCGCGCTGCGGTAAGTGAGAATTTTGCCGTAGTCCGGTGTGAACTTGTTTTCCGGATCCTCGGTGGTGACGCGGCACTGCACTGCAAAGCCGTTGCGCGGGATCTGATTTTGCGGTGGCATCCCGACTTCCGGCCCATGCAGTGGATGACCCTGAGCGATAAGAATCTGCGCGCGCACGAGATCGAGGCCGGTGATGACCTCGGTGACCGTGTGTTCGACTTGGATGCGTGGGTTCATCTCGATGAAGAACCACTCGTGCTTGTCTAAATCGTAGAGGAATTCGATGGTGCCGGCGTTATCGTAACGCACCTCGTAAGCCATGCGCGCCGCGGCGGCACACAGCTCCTTGATGACTTGCTCCGGTAGGCCAAAGGACGGCGCCACCTCGACAACCTTCTGGTGCCGGCGCTGCACTGAGCAGTCACGTTCGTGGAGATGAATAACGTTCCCATGCTGGTCACCGAGAATCTGCACCTCGATGTGCTTCGCGTTAGGGATGTACTTCTCCAGAAAGACCGCCGGATTGCCAAACGCCCGGCCCGCCTCCGCCTGTGCCTCATCGAGTAAGTTTGCCAAGTCCGAGGCCTTGTGCACTACGCGCATCCCGCGTCCGCCGCCGCCGAAAGCCGCTTTGATGATCAGCGGAAAACCAATCTCCTTGGCCAACTTCAGCGCTCCGGCACGCTCAGAAATGGGTTCTTCCGTGCCGGGCAGCGTGGGTACACCAATCTTTTGTGCCAGTGTTCGCGCCGCCGTCTTGTCGCCCATCATTTCCAAAAGCTCAGGGCGAGGCCCGACGAAAGTGATGCCCGACTTGGCACATGCGCGAGCGAAAGCCGCGTTTTCCGAGAGGAATCCATAACCTGGGTGAATTAGGTCCACCCCGCGCTCCTTCGCCAGAGCCACAATACTCTCGATGTCCAGATACGCACCGACCGGTCCCTTCCCCTGCCCTACCAGATACGCCTCGTCCGCCTTAAAACGATGCACGCCAAAGCGGTCCTCCTGCGCGTAAACAGCCACCGTGCGCAACCCTAACTCCGTTGCCGCGCGAAAGATGCGGATGGCAATCTCAGAACGGTTGGCCGCCATCAGCTTGCTGAACGTCTTCGGCCCAGCCGGGAGGGAGGCTGCCTTCGAGGAGGAACTACTCTTGGCGTTACGGCGTGAAGTCATAATCGTGAATACCCTATGAGACAGCGTGCACTTGTCCAAACTTAGAAGCACACCCACCTACAAAAAACGCTGCCGAGGAGATATTCTATTTCCGCCTCAAGGATGTGAAGCGAAATAACTATGGCGAATGGATTTTAGCGGCTTACTGACGCCCTCTGCGGCGGAGCCACCGCCCGCAAGTCCGCCACACACTCCACATGCTGCGTCTGCGGGAACATGTCGTGCGGCGTCACGCGCGCGAGCGTGTAAGCCCCATCCGCGCACAAAACCTGCAAGTCCCGCGCAAGCGTGGCGGGATGGCACGACACATAAATCACCTGCTGGGGATGCGCCCGACGGATGCGCTCTAGCGCCGGGCGCGGGATGCCCGTGCGGGGCGGGTCCACCACTAACGTCGTCGGCTCGCCGGGATGCCGCGCCAGCAGGCCGCCAAGGTAATCCTCCGCCGCGCCGCCCACGAACTGCCCGTTCGTCACCCCGCGCAACGCCATGTTCTCCTTCGCCGCCTTGATCGCCAGCCCGTCATACTCCACGCCCACAAACGAAGTTACCAAGTCTGCCAACTCCAGCGCGAAGAAGCCCACACCGCAGTACGCATCAATCAGCCGACGCGACCCTGCCTCGCGCAACCGCTCACGCACCGTTGCCACCAGCTTTGGCAACAAGAAGAAATTATTCTGGAAGAACGAATCACGCGGCACCACCCAGCCCTCCGGCGTCACCCGCAACGTCACCTTCAAGCCCCCGCGCGGCGGCGGATTCGCAATCACCTTCTGCAAATCTTCGTTCAGCCCAGGCTCTGCGATGGCGCACTCGTTGATGCTCACCACAAATTCGTTATCACAGCCCAAGAATCCCAACTCGATGCGCTGCCGCCGCCTGTTCCATTGCGTCCGCACCATGATACGATTCCGGTAGCCGTAAGGTTCCGGGCACGGCACCACTGGATCAATCACCGCGCCGCTGAGCCCACCCACACGCTGGAAGAGGTCCGCGATTTGCTTGTGCTTCGCTCGCAACTGCGTGGCGTATGCGACATGCTGATACTGACACCCCCCACACTCGCCAAAATACTTGCAACGCGGCTCCACCCGGTCCGGCGACACCGTGACCACCCGCACCAGCCGCGCGCGCGCGAACTTTTTCTTCACCTCTGTCACTTCCGCCTGAACCACCTCACCGGGAATTACAAACGGCACGAACACTACCAACTCACCCGCTCGCCCTACGCCCTCGCCGCCGAAGGCGAGATCGTGAATCGTCACCGTGATGAGTTGTCCCGGCGACAAAGCTGGCGCGTCAGCAGTCACCTGGGGAGAATCACGCGGAGCGCATACTAGAAGCAAGGCCGCGACGGACTTTCACCACGGGAACCTCCCGCAAATTCAAAACGGCAACTGATTACGATGCCCACCTTGGCCACCTTGAATCTACGGTGCTGAAGTCAGCAACTACTTCTTGCCTCACTTCGTTTACTTATGGATTTGGCCCGCCAAGCGGGAAAGTTACCGAGTCACGGCACCACATTGATGGTGTGCAAGATGTCTTGTTTGAACTCAACTCCCGCGGCTGTCTTGAGCTGAAATTTGAGGAGTTGCTGGTTCACCGGCTGGAGGTCGGTGATAGCTAGGGTTACGGTCTTGCCATCGGCCGAGAGTTTAGCAGCGGTGATGTCGAGCTTGTCGTGGCCGCGTTGCTCTTTGCCGTCGGCACCTTTGGTGAGCTTAAATTCGGGGGAACCGTAGTTGCTGGTGCGTTGGTAATTCCAGCGTTCGCCAGAGTAGTTTTGCACGTCCTCGGCGACGGCTTTTTCAAGGGGTTGCGTGAAGGTGAGGGCGACGCCGGCTTTTGACACGTTGAGCTTGGCGATGGACATAACGGATTTGCCGGTGTAGCGGATCCGATCGAAGCCGCCTTCCTTCGCGGCGTTGCTCTGCCAGCCACGCAGGCCGGCGTTATAGAGCTGTCCGTCGGCGGGGTTGAAGCGCGGCCGCATCGCGGAGGAGGTAAGCTTGACGGGAATTTTCACCACGCCGCCTTGCGGCTGACCGCCGATAAATTCTTTCAGCACGAGGTAAATGCTGGACTGGCCGTAGGAGCAATGGAGGAGTTCGCCGCTGAACGGGCCCCACTTGGTGCTCGTGACCCAGGCCTGACCACCGCCGGAGTTATCCCAGCTCTTCGCAAGCCAGCAGAGCGGTTGGCTGAAGGTCTTCACGTCGCGGCCGTGCGCAAGATCCTCGACGCCGTAAAAGCCGCCGGGCTTGACCCAGTTGACGGGGCACATCGGCACCCAGGTGCCCTCGTTGTCGCCAGTTGTCAGTTCGCCGTTGGGACCAACGCCGATGCCCGTGGGCGCGCGCAGCCCCGTGGCGACGACTTCGAGCTTGTGGCCGTATTTGTCCACCTTCAGCAAACAGCCGGCGTGCGCGGAGATTTCGCCGTTGCCGCCGCCGCCGCCGAAGCCGCGTCCGCCGCCTTTCACGGGGCCGGCCTTGGCCATGTAGAAGTTCCCTTCCTTGTCTGTGTGCAGGTCGAAAGTGAACTCGTGGAAGCCAGGAGAACTGGTGATGTCGTCATTGAAAGTCTCATAGACATCGCAGGAACCGTCGCCGTCGAGGTCTCGGTAGCGGGTGATTTGGTCGCGACCCGAGGTATATATCACGTCGTCCACAATCTTGAGGCCCAGCGTCTCGAAGCCGCCGCTGGCGAAGCGCTTCCAGGTCAGCTTTTCCAGCTTCTCGTCGAGGCCGCTGACAATCCACACGTCGCCGTCCCAGGTGGAGAGCGCAGCGCGCTTGCCGTCGCCGAAAAAGTCCATGCCACCAAAACGAACGCGACGTTTCCATGGGTTCGGGACGGGCGGGGTGATAACATCCTGCACGTATGCACCGTCCGGCGTGCTACTCGCGGCGAGGACGCCGTTGGTGACGACGGCTTCGGGCCAGTGGGCTTTGCCAGCTTTAGTGGCATCATTGAGGCGCGGTGCGCCCTGCGCGAGCGCGGCCACCTTGCCGGCACTGGCCGCATCCGTTTGCGCGATGACGAGTTTGAAGGCTCCACCAGTGACCCCAGAAGGTAGGCGCAGTATCACACGCGAAGTGTTGGCGAGCTCGAGTTTTGCATTTTTTGGGGCGCCACTCACAGCGACGACTGTCACTTGACCGCTTTTGGCGGTGAGCGTGGCTTGGTTGCCCTCAATCTTACCTTGCGCACCGTCCACCTCGCAAACAGCGGCCAGAAGTTCCTTCGCGTTTTTGCCGAGCGAGATGTTCCGCACAAAGGCCGTGACCCCATCTCGTTCGATAATTTCCGCACGCTCTTTGATGGGCGTGCCAAGAACTTCGTAACTGATGGTCACTTCCATGCCGTGAACTTGTAACGCCGACACACGGCCCCACGCGCGCGGAAGTGGACCGTAAGGTTCCTTACGCGGGTCCTTAAAGGAGCCGTCGGCATCCGCCCAGCCGGGCATCACGGCGAGGCCCCATTGCTGCTCGCCGACCAACTCGGGATGCCCGCCGTGCGAGCCATCGAACGTCACGCCCTTAGTGGAGACAAAGCCGCCCGTCCACCCCGCGCTCCAGCGCAGCAAATCCTGATCAAAGCAAATCGCTGCGTTGGTGCCGAGGCGGATGGCGATGCCTTTGTTGGCCTTGTTGCCGGCGGGAAATTTCGCGCCGATGCAGGCTTTCTGGAACGGGAAGTCGTCTTGGATGAGGCCAGGCTTCACCGCAGGCGCAGCAGCTTTTTTTTCCGCCTTTTTTTCAGGTTTCGCATCGGCGGCGAAGAGCGCGGCGGTGGCAAGGACGAGGACCGTTCCGATGACGATCGATTGGGCGGAGGCCGGGGAGTTCAGTTTCATATTTAGCGGTAAAAATCTTTAGCAGAGCTAGGCGTAAGACCATGGCGACGTGCAAACAGGGCTTTCGACCCGGTGCCAACAATAGACATTCAAGCTAAACTCAAAAACTGGCCCGAAATGCGAAAAGCTGAGGCACTCACAAATGTGGTTTTATCACATTCGCGTGCTTGCATTCCTTAAGCGGTCTTTCGTTTAATTCTTTCCGGATGTTAGCGCCGACTAAGGGGAAAAAATTACCGCTGTTTCGCGGGTTGATTAAATCCGTCTTGCCCGGAGTTGCCATCAGCCTCGCGCATGGATCGGGACTGGCTGCTGAGCCGGGCAAACCGGCTAAATTCCTTATAGGCCGCTCGCCCAAGTCAAAGTCGGCTCCCGCCTCGCCGTCGAGCGCCGCCCCGCTCTCTGCGTTTGAAGAGGCGCTGCGCGAGCGCGACCGACTCAAACCACTCCAAGAAATTTCCGGCGGACCTCCCCCGCTCGCCCCAAGCGTGTTCAGCCCGGAGCCGGACAAGCGCTTCCTCCCGTTTCCGGCGTCGCTGCTATTTCCGCCTTTAGATGAAAAGTTTGAACTACGCGTGACCTTGAGCGACGGAGCACCGCCCGCTGCGCCGAGCAAGTTCAATCCCGACCCGCGAACTGGCCCAGCATGGCCGCGCGAGTTGTTCGACGAGCCGCCTGGGTTACGTCTGAAGGTTACATTCAGTCCGCCAACCCCGCCACGGGCCCCAGTGCAATTCAATCCTGACCCTGGCGCAAAAAACGCCCAACCTGTTGAGGAGCCATTTTTCAAACAGGAGTTTACACTCGGTCCCGCATTTGGCTCCGAGCCGGTGCCTGCGCCTCTAGCGTTACCGCGCGTGCGGTTACGTGATACCGAGGTTGTGCCCGAGTCGCCACGCGCTTCAACGAGCTACGGCTACGAACCCGTGCTTTCCGCGCCTGTGGGCACACCGATTCGCGCCGTCGGGCTGGAGCCGAAGTCCGTGGACGCGAAGCCAAAGCATGGCCTGGAACCGCTAGCTAAGCCGCTTGACCTTCCACGCCCCAACGCACGGCGCAATCTGCCCTTTCAACCGCACTTCGAGAGCAGTGGCATCGCGCGCGACACCGGCGTGGCGGTGCCAGGGTGGAGCGAACCCCGCGCCGACCGCTGGCGCGTGGGTTATCTGCCATGGAAACGCTATGTCAATGGCAGCGGCGAAGACCCGTTTTACTACCACGAACCGCGGCTTTGGCATCCGTATTACCAGAGCGTGCTCAAGGGTGATTTGCCCATCATCGGTCAGGATATTTTTCTTAACGCCACGGTCAATAGCTCGACAGATTTCAACGGTGTGAACGTGCCTACGCCCAGCGGCGTGTCGGCGGCCACGCCCAATGCCTACGAGTTCTTCGGGCGCGGCGAAGCACTGGCGGTGCAGCAAAACTTGGCGTTTTCAGTCGAGCTGTTTCGTGGCGAGACGGTGTTTAAGCCGATTGACTGGGCCATCAAACTCACACCCGTTTACAACATCAACTACCTGCATGTGCGGGAAACAGGTGGCGTCTCGCCTGACCCACGTGGCTTTCTCGGCGGCGGCGCGGGCAACAACGTCGCCAATCCCAGCAACGCCTTCGTCACGAATCCCGCCGACATCTCGACACTGCTCGCGGGCCAGCTCACGCCGATTGACAGCCTGCGCGGCTCGCGCTCAACGGTGCGGACAAAGGACTACTGGTCGCTCCAAGAGGCGTTTGTTGAGATTCACTTACGCGACCTGTCGGATAACTACGATTTTGTCGCGATCAAAGGCGGCAACCAACCATTTAGCTCCGACTTCCGCGGCTTCCTATTCAACGACACGAATCTCGGCGGCCGACTTTTTGGCAACTACGCAAACAACCGGCTTCAATACAATGCTGCCGTGTTTGACATGCGAGAAAAGGATACGAACTCAGGATTGAACACTTTCGAGCAGCGGAACCAGCGAGTTATTATCGCGAACGCTTATTTGCAGGACACTTTTTTCAAAGGTTACACGACGTCGTGGAGTTTCCATGCGAACCTTGACGATTCCGACGTCCACTACGACCGCAACGGCAACATCGTTCGACCCGCACCTCTCGGCACGGTGCGACAACACGATGTGCGCGCCTATTATCTCGGCTGGGGCGGCGATGGCCACATTGGGCGCTGGAACATCTCACATCAATTTTATCAAGCGTTCGGCCGCGACGACTTCAACGGCTTGGCGGGCCAGCCAGCGAACATCAACGCGCAATTCGCCGCGCTGGAAGTCAGCTACGACCGCGACTGGCTGCGCTACAAGGCGTCGTTCGTTTACGCGAGCGGTGACAGCAAGGCGGACGACGGCCAAGCGACGGGCTTCGACACGATTCTCGACAACCCGAACTTCGTGGGTGGGCCCTTCAGCTACTACGTGCGGCAGGGATTTAATCTGGCCGGATCGGCGGTCGGCTTGAAGCAAGGCGGCTCGCTCGTGCCAAACTTGCGGTCGAGCAAGGCCCAGGGCCAGGCGAACTTCGTGAACCCTGGCATTTACCTCTGGGGCCTCGGCATGGACCTGGACGTAACGCCCAAGCTTAAGGCATTCGTGAACGCGAACTACATCCGCTTTGCCGAGACAGACTCGCTCCGCACTGCGCTGCTGACGGACAAGATTGACCGCGAGTTGGGACTAGACCTGAGCCTCGGCATACAGTATCGACCCTTCTTGACGGACAACGTGATTCTTTCTGCCGGCTGGGGGGTGCTGCTGCCGGGCCGCGGCTACCGGGACATTTATCGTCGCAGCACCGACCCGATTCCCGGTCTCGAAGATACCTCGCGCGCCGGCAAGGCTGATGACTTTCTTTACAGCGGTTTGATTGCGTTAACTTTGACTTATTAAAAGCGATGAAAGCTCTTAGTTCCGTGTTCCAAGTTACAGACAAACTTCAGTGGTTGAACACCACCGAGAGATGCGGAGCGCCCACCGTCCTCCCTGACTGCGGCGTCGCGTTCCGCATGAAAACTCACTTAAAGAAGAGCGTCGGGTTGGCAAACGTGCTCTTAGTGCTTGGCACATGGTGCTTCTTTGGGTTTTGGAGCTCGGAGCTTGGGGCTTCACCCGCCTTTGGCCCCGCTATCTCGGTGCCCATTGATCTACCACGAGAAACCCGCTCGCTGCCCGCGCCAAACCTCATTGACCAATCGCGCGAGGCCGCCGCGCTCAAGTCGCGCGGATGTCTCGAATGCCACGCTGGCACGGACGAGCATACTATGCACAAATCGCCCAACGTGGTACTGGGCTGCACGGATTGCCACGGCGGTAATGCCACTCCCGGTTTACTTATGCGCAAGGCCCATGTGCCATCGCGTCATGGCGAGTTGTGGCCGGGCTCCGCAAATCCGAATAACTCCACAATCCTGCTCAATCAAGAGTCGCCCGAGTTCATCCAGTTCGTAAACCCCGGCGATTTACGCGTCGCAGACAAGGCTTGCGGCACCTGTCACCGATCGGAAGTCTCCATCGTTGGGCACTCCATGATGCGCCACGGCGCAATGCTTTGGGGCGCGGCGCTCTACAACAACGGCGCGACTCCGCGGAAAAACCCGCATTACGGCCAAGCCTATGCCGCCGACGGCACCGCGCTGCGGCTCGTAAACCCCACGCCGGTCACACCCGAAGACACGAGACGTTTTGGCGTGTTGCCTTACCTCGAACCGTTGCCGCGTTTCGCCACGGGCCAACCAAGCAACATTCTTCGCATCTTCGAGAAAGGCGGCGAAAAACAAAACCAAATGGGCATCCCAAACCCCGTCGAGCCGCCCGGCAAACCCGCCCGCCGCCTCAGCGAGCGCGGTCTTGGCACGCTAAACCGCATCGACCCGGTTTACCTTAACTTACAGAAGACGCGCCTGCATGACCCGCTGCTAGATTTCATGGGCAGCAACAACCACCCAGGCGACTACCGTTCCTCCGGCTGTTCCGCCTGCCACGTCATCTACGCGAACGACCGCTCGCCCGTGAACTCCGGCTGGTATTCCAAGTATGGCCATCAAGGCCTCTCCTTTAGCGGTGACTCCGCCATTCGCAAAGACGAGCGCGGCCATCCCATCAAGCACGAGTTCACCCGCAGCATCCCGACAAGCCAGTGCATGAACTGTCACATGCATCAGGGCAATCTGTTTGTGAACCCCTTCCTCGGCTACACTTGGTGGGATCAAGAAAGCGACGGCGACCTAATGTATCCGCACCCTGACAACCCCCTCGCGAAGGATCCGCACTTCCTCGGCAACCGCCAGCCAGAGGAATTCCAAAAGCAACGCAACCCAACCGAGGCGCAGCTTACGCGAGCGATTGAGAAAAATCCTGAAGCTGCCGCCGCACGCGGTTTGTGGGGCGACCTCGACTTCCTCGAAAAAGTCGCCGAGTTAAACCCGCGCATGAAACAAACGCAGTTTGCCGATTACCACGGCCACGGCTGGGTCTTCCGCGCTGTGTTCAAGAAGGACAAATCCGGCAACCTGCTCACACTCGACGACCAGAAAATCCCGCACGATGACGCACACAAGTTCGAAAAAGCGGTTCATCTCAAAGACATTCACCTTGCAAAGGGCATGCATTGTGCCGACTGCCATTTCCTTAACGACTCACACGGCGACGGCAACCTTTACGGCGAGCCACGCGCCGCGACCTCCGTCGAGTGCATTGACTGCCATGGCACAGCGAGCGCGCGCCCGACGCTGGTCACTACCGGCAACGGCGGGCGCTTCAGCAACGGCGGCAAGGGCGTCAACATCGCGGCTACCAGCACGCCGTGGGGTCCGCGCTTCGTCTGGGAAGGCAAGCGGCTTTTCCAACGCAGCAATCTATCCCCCGACGTGCGCTGGGAAGTCCCGCAGACGATGGACACGCTCGACCCGACGCACCCGCGCTACAACGCGAAGAGCCGCTACGCAAAAACGCTCCGCCGCGATGGCCAGACTTGGGGTGATGTGCCGGAGGCTTCCAAGTGCGCGCAGGACTTGGCCCACCACGAGTCGAACATCACCTGTCAAGTTTGCCACAGCTCATGGGCAACGAGTTGCTTTGGTTGCCACCTGCCGATGCGCGCAAACCAGCGCACCGCACTAAATAAGTTTGAGGGCATGACCACGCGCAACTTCACCGGCTACAACCCGCAAGTGGTGCGCGATGACGTGTTCCAACTCGGTGTGGACGCGACTTACAAGAGCAACCGCGTCGCCGTGTTGCGCTCCTCAAGTGCGGTCATTGTCGGCTCGCAGAACAGCAATCGCGAATGGGTCTATTCGCAGCAGCAGACGGTTAGTGCGGAAGGTTACAGCGGCCAAGCTTATAACCCTCATTTGCCCCACACGACCAGCGGAGCCGGCACTACCAAGGGCTGCACCGACTGCCACCTCGCCGCCGACAACAGCAACAACGCGTGGATGACTTCGCTGCTCGGCTTCGGCACCGGCACGGTGAACTTCTTTGGTCGCTACGCGTGGGTTGGCGCGGGCAAGGACGGTCTTTACGGCGTGGTTTGGACTGAGCAGGAGGAGCCGCAGGCCGCGATTGGCAGTTACCTGCATCGCCTCGCCTACCCGGACAACTTCAAGCGCCACGTCGAGGCGAACAAGGGCGTTCTTCCTGAGAAGCAAGACGGCAACGACCTAGCGCATCACCACCACGCGAAGGAGATTTTGGACCTGACCCTGCGCGGCGAATACCTCTACACCGCCAACGGCGCGGACGGCTTCGAGGTCTTCGACGTCGCGAACATTGACCAAAAGGGTTTCAGCGAACGCATCGTGACCGCTCCGGTTTCGCCGCTCGGTCAGCGCACCTATCTCCGCACCAAATACGCGACAAGCGTCACGCTGCCGAGCACGCTGGGCATTGATCCGACGCGTCAACGCCTACCCGAAAATGAGGAGCAGCCCATCAGCCTTATCTACGCGTGGGCTTTCATCACCGACCGCGAAGAGGGCCTCGTGATGACCACCGTGGCGACACTCGTGGACGGCAACCCGAACAACAACTTCCTCGATAAGGATCTTAAAACCATTCGCTTCAACCCCGAAAACAAACTCGCCGGCGCAATGCACTCCTTCATGGCCGGCACAAATCTCTTCGTCGTCGCCAAGAAAGGCCTGTTTGTTCTGGGCTTGCACAACGACAAGCTCGAGGCGCCCAAACTCGTGGCCGAATTAAGCAACGGCGAGTTCAAAAACCCGCGCGCTGTGGGCGTGCAGTTCCGCTACGCCTACGTTACCGACGACGACGGCTTCAAGGTCGTGGACGTCACCGACCCGACGAAGCCCCGCCTCATCCCCGGCGCGACCGTGCCGCTCAAAAACGCCCAGCGCTTCTACCACGCGCGCACCTACGCCTACGTCGCGAACGGCGCGGAGGGCCTTGCGTTCATTGACATCAGCAACCCCGAGAAGCCGCGCCTCGAACGCATGTTCAACGCTGACGGTAAGCTCAACGACACCCGCGCCGTGCAAATCGGTTCGGTTAACGCCTCGATGTTTGCGCTCGTTGCGGACGGCAAGAACGGCTTGCGCGTGCTCCAGATGATTTCGCCGGAGAACGTCCCGACGCACATGGGCTTCAGCCCCGTGCCCAACCCCAAACTTATCGCCACTTACCCCACGCATGGCCCCGCCGTCGCCGTCTCGCGCGGCCTCGACCGCGACCGCGTGGTGGACGAGACCGGCAACCAAACCGTCGTCTTCGGCCGCCGCGGCTCGCGCCCGTTCACGATGGACGAGATGCAGAAATTCTTTCGCCACTTCGCCGGGCCCACGCCGAGCGATTTGAAATCCAAACGAACTGGTCCGCTCTACCAGGTCGAGGAAGTGGCCGTGAAAGACGGCGAACTGCAAACCGCCAGCGGCGCGAAGCTGAAGCAGCCGAATGCTTACCAGCCCGACAAGGGCCCTCAGCTCGCACGACCCAGTAACGACCGCTTGGTCCGTCGTGGTAATTGAAGCACTCAAATAACCGCCGAGTGAGCATTACGGAAAAACTGGGTAGCACTCGCCCTCGACGGGAAGAATGCGGCAGCCTGCCAAATTCCTTGTCTGCGAGCGTAAACTCGTTTCCAGACTCTGTAGCCCCTGCTTTCTGCCAGACGCGGATGCTACTCGGGCGCTGGGCACTCGCGCTTGTCCTGCTCCTGACCTGCCTGCTTCGCCAGGCTCCCGCGCAAGACTCTGTCCGCACGCTCGCGGGCCTTCCCGAAACTCCCGGCTCCGCGGACGGCACAAACTCCAACGCGCGCTTCAACGACCCAGCCGGTCTCGCCGTCGCTGCGGATGGGGCCGTGTTCATCGCGGACAACCAAAACCACGCCATCCGCCGCATCGGTACGAATGGCGTCGTGACCACGCTCGCGGGTTTACTCGGCACGCCCGGTTCCGCTGATGGCTCCGGCTCTGCTGCGCGGTTCGACAGTCCCACCAGCCTCGCGCTTGGCCCGGACGGTGCGCTCTACGTCTCGGATACCGGCAATCACACCATCCGCCGCGTCACGACCAACGGCATCGTCACCACGCTCGCTGGCTCCGCTGGCAACGCGGACTACGCTGATGGCTCCGCTGCCGCCGCGCGTTTCAACCAACCGCTCGGTCTCGCCGTCGCGCCCGATGGCACCGTCTTGGTCGCGGACAGCGGCAATCACCTCATCCGGGTCATCACCACCAACAGCATTGTGTCCGTTCTCGCGGGGAATCCGGAGACGTTCGGTTCCGCTGACGGCACGGGCACGAACGCGTTCTTCAACAGCCCGGTCGGCCTGGCGCTCGCGGCGGACGGCTCGCTCTTCGTCTCGGACGCAAACAACTTCACCATCCGCCGCGTGTCGGCCGCCGGGGTCGTGACCACTATCGCCGGAGCCACCGGACAAGACGGCGCGGTCGATGGCCCCGCTTCCTCCGCCCGCTTTGGCAAGCCGGCTGAACTCGCGCTCGCTCCCAACGGCACGCTCTACATTGCCGACGCCGCGCACCACACCATCCGCCGCCTCACGCCGGACGGGCGCGTGAGCACCATCGCCGGCCTCGTCGGCATGGACGGCGCGGCGGACGGCGCGAACGGCGTTGCCCGTTTCTTCAATCCCTACGGTCTCGCCGTCGCTGCGCACGGTCATCTTGTCGTCGCCGATACCTACAACCAAACCATCCGCGAATTACTCGCCCCCTTCACCGTCGGCGTTGCGCCCAGCGGAGGCGGGCGCGTCATCTCGTGGGACGCAGTGGTTGGCCGGAGTTACCAGGTGCAGTTCAGGGACGGTTTGACCGCGGCGGCTTGGCAGAACCTCGGCAATCCGACCACCGCCGCGACCCTCACAGCCGCGCAAACAGATTCCTCCCTGGTCTCGGCCGCCCCGCGTTTTTATCGCATCCTGCGTTTAGACTAATCGCGGGTTGCGGTTATCCAGCCGCTGCGGAGACAGGGTGAACTTGTTGTGCTTGAACAAACGGCTTCCGAAGGAGTGGCATGCTCAACTGATGTGATCGCAGCTAAGAAGCGGTTAACCGGGGTGAAAAATGACGCTGAAGTTGTAGTTCCAAGTTTCAGCGGCCCGGCGTAAAAACAATCATGCTTTGGGACTTGCTACAACAATGTCAGATTTCACGGCGGCATGAGGAGACGAAGGCGCTTGCTTCGCGGGCGCATACTTTGAGTGACCGTGTGACCCACCTCGAAAAAGAACTCAAATCGACCCGTGCTCAACTGCGGCTCCTCACGGAACTGCTCGAAGGCCGCCTTGGGGAGGATTTGAACGGTGATGGCAAAGTAGGACGCTGACATGAAACTCGGCCTCTACGGCGGCTCCTTCGACCCCGTCCACCTCGGACATTTGCTTGTAGCTCAGGCCGCGGGGGAGGAGTTTGGATTGGATCGGCTGTGCTTTATTCCAGCAGCGCAGTCACCATTTAAACCGGGCAACGAACCAGCGCCCGCCAAGACCCGCCTGCAAATGCTCCGCCTCGCATTAGCAGGCATGCCACGCTACGAAGTGGACGCGCAGGAAACCTTGCGCGGCGGCGTGAGCTACACAATTGACACGGTGCGTGACTACCGGCGGCGATTTCCAAAGGCGCAGCTATACTGGCTAATTGGCGCGGACCACGTCGCCAAACTGCCGCTTTGGCGCGACGCAAAAGAACTGGCGCAAAGCGTAGAGTTTCTCGTCATTCCGCGACCCGGCGAGCCGAGCATTCCTTTTCCGGCCCCGTTTCGTGGAGAGATGCTGAAAGGTTTTCCGCTGGCCGTCTCTTCGTCAAAAATTCGTGCGCGGGTGAAGGCGGGGTTGCCGGTCGATCTGCTCACTGGTTCGGCCGTGGCCGAGGCCATTCGCGCGAACAGGCTTTATCTCTGAACCGCTGTTTGCCACTGTCACACCGATGGAAGCAAAAAGGCTCGCCCTACTCTGCCGCGAACTGGCGGATAACAAAAAGGCCGAACAAATCGTCGTGCTCGACGTGCGCAAGCTCTCAAGCGTAACCGACTACTTCGTCATTTGCTCTGGCACGAGCGACCCACACCTCCGCGCTATCGTAGGCGAATTGGAGGACCGACTGCGCGAAGACCACGGCATCAAGGCCCGCGCGCAGGATGGCGCGGATGGCGGACGCTGGGTGGTGATGGATTTTTTTGACGTGATCGTCCACGTCATGCACCCCGAAGTGCGGGAGCTATACGACCTCGAGGGGCTGTGGAGTGATGCCAAGCCGGTGCGCTCCCTGGCTCGCCGAAAGAACCCCGCAGCATAAGGTCCGCCGCATTAGGAGCGGCGGTCGATGCCAAACTTGTTCACCGGCGAAACGAAGCGCGGGGCTTCACCCGGGAGAATGACGCGCGCCAGATTCAGCCACAACGCTGCCAATGTTAGCAGGTTCATGCCCATGGAAATGCCGTGCCACATGCCGAAGGATTTCGCGGCCTCGGCGCGTTCCGCGGCCGTCTTGGTGAGGCCGTATTGCTCGTATTTGATGCGTTGCCATTCCTTGAGCTTGGGCTGTAGCCAAATGCCACCAATCAGACTGAGCGCCAAAGCTCCGCCAACAACCCAGGCGGATAAGCGCGGTGGTTCCTTTCCCAAATACAACCACTCGGCCCCGAGGTGCAGCAAGGCGAGGGAGCCGCAAATGTAGTGAAGGATGAAAAGACGGGCGATCACGAACTCAGCGATGGCTCCGTTGTAAGGCGGCGGAAAAAGTCGCTTCATCTCGTCCGTGAAGAAGGCCGGCCCGGCGAAGAAGGTGAAGAATACCGTCGCCCCGAACCACACCGCCGCCACCGTCACGCCAAAAAATCGCAGGAAGGAAATCACTTGAGTATGCTAGGAACGCATTGCTCTCCTGCCAAGCTTGGATTCCATCCCAGACATAACCTCGATTCGACTCCTGCTCCAAGTTCACTTAGTCGGCAAACAACTGGGTAATGATTTTGTTCTGAAGCAGGAGGGACAGCCAGCTATGGCCCGGTGGCTTTAGTTGAAGCTGCCGCCTCCGTCGCGAGGGCCGCAAGCGTCACTTGCCCCGCCATCGCCTGCTCAACTTCCGCAAACTTCTCGTAGCGGCCACGCACCACTTCGCGCATTGCGTCCTCGCGTGTGGCCACAGTGCCGTTACGGCTGGTGCGCAGCGCGAGCAGGATGTCATGACAGGAAATATTCTCCAACGGACGCGCGGGCAGGAAGGTAGTCTCACCCGACTGAATTTCGGCCAGCAGCCGCGCGCTAACCAAAGCTTGCAAGATTTTCGCAGCCATTCGCAGCGGTACGCCAAGCCCTTCCGCCAGCGCGGCGACGCTCACCGGTTTTTCACCTGCCAAGAAGCGACGCGCGACCTCCACCATGATCCGCAGTCCGATGAACTCACGGCTGCGTTGATCCAAATTCTCCACCTGCCGCTCCTGAAAGTAAGCCCGGCGATTTTGAAAGCTGTAAGCCACCTGCGCGCCGAATAGCAGGATGATCCACGAAAAGTAGAAGCCGATCATTACCACCGGCACCAATCCAAGGCTGCCGTACACCTTGTTGTTCGAGACGACGCGCGCCACATAAAGCACGCTCAGGAGGTTGTTAAGCTGCCACAATGTGCCGCCTACGATGCCCCCGACCAACGCTGCCCGCCATTGCACCTTTGTCGCCGGCAGCAGCGCGTAAAATGCCGCAAAACCCAAGCTCAACAAGGCGAACGGCAGGAGTTTGAACAAGCAAGCCGTGAGTTGACCAATACCCAGCGGCATATCCGCCAGCGTCTCCTTCACGCTTTGCAACTCGGCACTGGACGTGAGACCGATTACCAAAATCAGCAACATCGGTCCCAGCGTTAACGCCGCCCAATACTGTGTCACCCGTATGAACCAACTCCGGCCCCGCTCCACGCCCCAGATGTCATTGAACGTCGTCTCGATGCGCGCCAGCATCATGATCGCGATGACTACCAGCATCACGGCCGCGCTCGCGGAAACCGCGCTGGTTCGCTGGTTTTCCACAAAGTCCTGTAATTTCTTGATGGTCTCCTTTTGTGCGGCCTCGGTGCCTTCCGCCGACGGCACCACCGCCCCCACGACTTGATGGATGATTGTTTCCAAGTGTTTTGCTCCCTGTTCACCGCGCAGAAAGCCCAGCCCGGTAGTCAGCACCAGCGCCAGCATCGGCACTAATGCGAGCAGGCTGGAATACGCCAACGCCGCCGCTCGAACGGGCACGCGATTGCGAATGAAGCTCCTCACCGTCAACACCCAGAAGTGAACAAACCGCTCCGAAGCGGTGAACTTCGCATCATCCGTTGACGCTTCCACGCGGTCGCTCCACTCGTGCTGAGCACCATCGACCAACTGCTTTAATCGCGACAGGGCGTCGTTTGCCATTCCACAAAAATGCAGCCTTTCAGGGGTCGGGACGAGCAAAAACCATTTTGTCCTCTGCTACATACGCAACTTGAAGGGATAAAAGGCAGGCTTAAGTTAGCCAGCCAATTTGCTTTTGTGCCTTATGTGCCTTTTGCGGTGATTTGCTCCCTTCGTCCAGGTTTGCAAACTGCTTCGCAGCGCGTAGAGTCCGCTAGTGGCTGAGGCTAAGAAAAAACCAATGAACCGGGAGGAATCGAAGCCTACCGCGCCGTCGCTTGCCTCTACCCCGCTCGCTGACCTCCTGCCACGCGAGCAGCTAGAGCAACTATCCACCCTCCAGCTCGTGGACCTGATTGCGGGCAAGCTTCCGGCCCGCCACGCCTCCATCTTCGACATGGTTTATCTTCGCGAACGCATCGCCGCGCAGGAGGAGATGACTGATCAGGCGCGTGCCGCTCTCGAGAAAATGGACGCCATCATCGAGAAGCTCCGGTCGCCCGCGTTTCGCGTCGGCACTTTCCTGATGGCCGTGGACAAAGACAAAGCCCACGTCTGCCTAGGCGGCACGGATTACGTCTGCCGCGTGGACCCGGCGCTCCCGCTTACCAGCCTGCAAACCGGTCAGCGCGTGCTTTGCAACGAGGCTTTTGCCGTAGTGCAGGGCCTTGGCTTCGACCGCAACGGCCCCATAGTCCGCGTGGATGAACTGCTGTCCGACGGTCGGCTGCGCATCGGCCAAGAGGCGGGCGTGACGAACTTCGTCATCCAGCGCTCCGCCCTGCTGGCGAAGGAGAAGATAAAGTCTGGCATGGAGGTGCGACTGGACGTGAACCAGCGCGTCGCCCTCGAAATCATCGGCGTCAGTAAACGCATCGAGCGTTCACTAGAGACCGTCAGCGAACTGCCGTGGTCAGCCATCGGCGGTCAGGACGAGGCCGTGCGCGCCATCCGCGACGCCATCGAACTGCCCTTCCTCCATCGCGACCTCTTCAAGAAGTTCGAGCACTCGGTGCCAAAAGGTTTCCTCCTCCACGGCCCGCCCGGCTGCGGCAAAACGCTGCTTGGCAAGGCCACCGCCTACAACCTCCGCCAGCAAATCAAGACGCAGACGGGCGTGGACCATCCGGAGTTTTTCCTGCACGTCAAAGGCCCGGAGATTCTCAACATGTGGGTCGGCGAGAGTGAGCGGCAGGTGCGCGACCTCTTCGCCCAGTGCCGCGAGCGGGCGAAGGACGGCGCATTGGCTTTCCTCTTCATTGACGAAGCAGAAAGCGTTCTCGGCACGCGGCGCGGCGGGCGGTTTAACAGCATTCTCAGCACGCTGGTGCCGATGTTCTGCACCGAGATGGACGGCATCGAGCCGCTCACCAACGTCGTCGTCATCCTCGCATCGAACCGAGCCGATCTGATTGACCCGGCCATTCTGCGGCCCGGCCGCATTGACCGAAAAATCCGCGTCCGCCGACCAGACCAAGCCGGCGCACAGGCCATTTACGAGATTTACCTGCGCGAGACTCTCCCGCTAGCTGAGCCTAAGGCTGACCTCGCCCGCGCCGTGACCGACGCGCATTTCGCCCGCACGCCGGACAACGAATTTCTCGAAGTGAACTTCCGTAGCGGCCGGCGTGAGATGCTGTGCCGAGGCGATCTCGCCAGCGGTGCCATCATCGCCGCCGTGGTCGAGCGCGCGAAAGCCCTCGCCATCCGCCGCGCCATCGAGACTCAAACCGACACGCAAATCACCCGTGTGGATCTCCTCGCCGCCCTTCGACTCGAACACGA
>Ga0194124_10001024_pt1 | contig 38241 bp, 19 predicted proteins | sample TA2KigCas0mmetaG_FD_148605 | JGI IMG/M metagenome (GOLD analysis project Ga0194124, IMG submission 148605) | Freshwater microbial communities from Lake Tanganyika, Tanzania - TA2015031 Kigoma Deep Cast 0m | ecosystem: Environmental > Aquatic > Freshwater > Lake | place: Tanzania: Lake...
TTTTCTATAATATTTTATAAATACTTTGTGGGCATTATTTTAAATAAATAAATCATTTGATTCGAATATTTACACATGTTTTATATTTAAAGTATTTAATTTGACCAGGTATTATAAACCATCTATACGATAAGCATTAAAAACAACGAGAGTTCTTAAATTTTTGAATAAACAAATATTAATAGATTATAAACGTTCTATAGATGAAATATTATACGAATTATTTGCGTATATTTTGAGGAATTTAAGTGAATTATGTGCTATATCAAGAGTATTTTGTAAGCCATAAAAGAAGGAAATTTATAATTTTTATAAATTATTAAGATAAGTTAGTTCGAAAGCGGTTCGAATAGTGCAATTTTATAAATCGAGTTCAATCAATGATCGAATTTAATTAATAGGCGGGGCACTGGTAATAACCGCACCTTAAATAGTTAAAAATTATAGTTTATTGGAAGTAAAATCGGTTTTTATATTATATATGCGGGTATTTTATAAATAAAGTTTTTTTAATTTACACAATGAATCCAAATTTCTAATACATTTAATATCATTATTATTTAAATATAATTGTTAAAGATTGTGTTAATTATTGAGGCCCCTAATTTATTTTATGTCATTATTTGATAAATTAAGATATTTCAGGGCGGTATTATTTTATAAGCCGTCAATATTTTATATTAAACAACTTTGTAAGTCTAAATATTCAAGATTATGCAAATTTTATAATCCTTATATAATAGAAATATTATTAGATTTTAGCACAATTTTTTTTAATTTAAATAAATTATCTAAATTTTGTATTTTTTCAATATTATTATGGGCGAGAATTAAAGATTTAAGTTCAATCAAATGTTCTAAATTTGCGATTTATATAATATTATTATAAGACAAATCAAGATGCTATAAAAGATTTATACGGCGAAGAGGCATAATTTAATAAATTTAATTATAATTTACAATAAGTGACCGCAAATTATTATAAAAATCAATATTCTATTAATCGAACTAATTAAATTATATTTTTAAATGATGTAAATTGCGCAAAATATTAATATTATTTATATAACTATTATCAGAATATATTTATAAATATTATAAAGAGTGTTCTTTTAAATGCTCCAAATTATTTATAATTCCCTCATAATTAATTTAATAATATTTTGCCTTTGCGCTATTAAAGTTATTTAAATGATATCTATTAATACAAAATCTTTTAATATTAATTTGATTTAATTGATAATTTTTGCGGAAAATATTAATATTTGGTAAATTTTTTATTGGTATTATAAGAATCGCCGATTCACCTTTTACAATTAATTGATTTATTTTTTTAAATCCGCGCAATGAAAAATTATTGTATTATAAAATATTAAATGATATTTTTCTTTGTTTTTTCAATAAATAAGTTCTATTATTGTGTTATAATATGGAAAAATATACATTTAATAATTATTTAATTTATAAATAATCTAAAACATATTGAAAAGAGTATGATTTAATAACCTTTTGCATAAGTTAATTTAATTTTGACGATTAACAGTTCATATAAATTTTAAAGTTGTATTTATATAGCGCTTTTTTATAGAAAAAAATAGGTATTAAGAAGTTAACAAAATAAATTGATAGCGCGAAAGTTAATATGTCGCGAATTTAGGCTATATAATTAAAAATATTTTTTTTTATAGTGTTCATAAAATGGCTAACCTATCAAATGTGAATAGCTAATATGTGACGGCAAGAGTTGACGACCACTCTCAATTGAAAATTGTAAGTGACTTACAAAAACTTGATACAGACGGCGGAATTAAATCATTAGGTGCTATGATGAATTTTAAAGTTACATATGACGATACTACAGATTAAAGATCATTATAAGCATAAGTTGCCGGTAATAAAAGTTTGTATATTAATGATACAGTAACAACTTTGAATACAGTGTCAACTGAACAAAAAGTATCAAGTTTAAAGCTATAGGATGATGTACTGTCTCATAATTATGATGGTGTAGAGCTTTTCCATGTTTCAAAAGCGGGTGCATAATCACATAAATAATTAAATATGTCAAGTCAACCAATTATTAATGTTTCTTTACCTACTAATCCATTTGACGCGGCAAATAAAAAATATGTTGATGACAGAATTAACACCGCAAATGATAGGGATTTCTTATGTATTTAGTTGGGAAGTAATATTGATTCAGCAACATCTTAATCAGATATTGATATTACCTATTAAGTTCTTGAATAATCGGTTGGGTCAATGATATCATATGTAGCAAATAATGGCCATGTTGTATTATAACCCGCCACATATTTAGTCATGCATAAAACAGATTTATCTATTGTTTCTAATATGGACGAACCTGTTTTTGGAATGTGGAGCTATCCTCAAAACACTTTATCCCAACATTCGCAAGATATTATTGATGCCATAGGAAGTAAATTAGGATCCATTTCAGGCGAAGGTAGTTTTTCCATTGAAGTCGTCGGGTAATAACCAATGGAATACAAATTTAAATTAACCAATGCCAGAGACGTTGTATAAGTTAAATCATCTTCAAGAGTTTTTATACAAAGATTGAGTGAGCCCGTCTTATAATGATGATTATTATCCTATAATCTTTTATATTATTATTGTTATTGGCCTTATTTAATATATATTTTTCGTATTTTACGCATATTGAGTATATACATTGAATATATTCTACCCATTTTTTTATAATGTTAATAAATATGTGCTATTTCGCGGTTATATATTTATCATCATATTTTTTTACATTATATGTAAATTCGCTTATTTATTTAAATAATTATCATATTGATTATTATTATTATTTAAGTATTTAAGCACATATTTCAATTACATATATGAATCTGGGGTATAATATATTCCTGGTTAAAATTATACATAATAATTTTGCCCTATTTCACCATTTATTATTATATTTCCGTCTTATAAAAAAATGTTTTGGCCTATATTTGTTTATAATTATACGTCTTTTGATAATTCATTTTACTAATAGTTTGGCGTCACTGCAAATTGGCATATTTAATTATTTATGTCCGTTTATAAACCATTGACATTATATATTATTTCTCCATTATTTTATACTTCCAGTTACAAATTATATTTACTATTTTCTGATTATATTTATAATAATGATTTCGAAAAAATACTCATTTTTATATCATATAAAATATATTTTTATATATTAATTAATTATTTCGCTTATATTATCCGCCAATTTTATATTTTAACACTTTCAATATTTGTTTGTATTTAATACTTACACTCAATAATTCACATTTTATCATTCTTTTGCGCAAATATTGTATGAATATATTTTTATCCTATAATTACAGTTCTTATTTTAATATTTCTTTTTTATTCGCTATAATTATTTTTTTTATGTCTTATTTATATAACTTTCCCGGTTTTTTTTAAACTAATTATATTTATTTCTGCTTGTTTGGTGATGGTTTGCCTTTGTGTCTTATTTTTTATCATTTATTTATATTTTTTTTAACATATGAATCTTCTTATATTTGATTATATTAATAATATACATAAATATTTATTTGGCGCAATTGATAATTTCCTCAAATAAAATTATATACATTCTATATTCTTTGTTATTTTATCTTTTGGTATTATACTATTTATTGTTTAAACATTATTATTGCGCCATACATTTAATTTATAGGTATTCATTTAATGTTCATATATAAATACATACATATATTTTATTTATTATATTTCAATGGATAAATATTATATTACCGCAAAAATTTTTTGTATAATTAACAGTTAAAATATAAATAAATAACAAATTTCGCGTATTTTATATGTTTAAATAAAAGAACTTCGTTTAATAAGCATTTATGAGGACAAAATAAAGCACGGGTGTAGAAAATATAAAAAAAATCGAAATATTTATTTGCTATTATCAAAATTTAAACTGTTCCGGGGATTTTTTTATACAAAATAATTTAATTGTTCGCGAAACATATTTAATTATTGGTTTCTTTATATTAATATTGAATATTTGCTTATTTTATATTAAATACCCATATTATATTTTGACAATATTCATATTTGAAATTTTTACGTTTTTTATTATGTTTTTAAATTAAGCGAAACTTATTAATATTATGATTTTCTTTATTTAATGTTTCCTATACTATTATAAATTTGCAATTTGAAATTATAATTTAAAAGTTATTAAAAAACTTTTTTGCTATTTGAGCAGACTCATTAAATTTTCAAAATATATACGTTAATAATTTATATTTGTATTTTTTTTTTAATATCTTAAAATGTAACATTCATCATCTGTTGCTCTAACAACCGATTCAAATTCTTCGGAGACCGATTTACTTTCACCTTAAAATAAAAAGGAATAATTAACACTTCCTTAGATTCACTAAAAATATCTTTTACCGGCAAAGAATCCATTATTGAAACAAAAAGAACGCGAAATAAATGAAGCATAAATATATTAATATCAAAAAATAAATACAACAGATCCGGATTTAAAATAAAATACAGAAACAAAATTGAGTAAAAATTAATTTTATGAAAAATATATAGAACCAATGGATGCGAATATAGATAAATTAATAGTTAGTGTGAAGCGCCGATAAATATGTGTGAGAATTATAATAATGGTAATAGTTGTATGTTTTATGGTGGGCGCCTAAGTACTTACTTAAAAGGGGAAAATAGGTGAATCGGCATGTTTGGCATTTATAGCAATACTGTTTTATTTAACAATAGTAATAACTGGGGTTGATAATTACGCTCCAGGACATGGAAAATGTATGTAGTTATCAAAATCGACTGTATCGGCACTAGAATAAATTAAAGATACCTTTTAAAAAGAAAAAGATAAATTTAGTGGAAATTAATAAGAATATGATTAATTAGAAAAAGAGGCGCAAATAAAATATAATTTTATGAATAGTTACAAGTACCGTTATGCACGAGCTGGAATTTTCTTTTCGGGAAAAAAATAAGATTATAATGATGTAATAAACTAAAATAAATGAAAATAATTAAAATTGTGCGGAAATGATAGATAAATAAATATATAAGACGATAATAATCGCGGTAAATATAAATAAGTGTAATAAATAAAAATCAATTATGTTTTTTTTTTGCTTTTTTAATAAGATTTGCCAGTTATTATTCGATTGTTTGTTAGAGATATTGACATAGAATATTAATTTCGTATTCAAGTGTATGATCTGATAAAGATATACGAATGGTGCCGATTCTAAGTTATTTATCAATTTTCATATTTTCTAAAACAGTACTGGTGAATCCGGTATTGCAAACTGATCCAGTAGAGACAATAACATTGTTATTTTATAAAAAGTCTTGAATAATATGACCGCACAATCCATCAACTTATTAATTAATGGCGGCAAAGAATGAAATATTGAGTGTGTTAACCATAGATTATTTTAAATTTGTAATAATAAGTCCATAAACACAAGGAGATTTCTATTTTTTCGCTATAGATTAAATAATATTATTTGTTTTTTTATCTTTCCAATATTGAATGAAAGTATCAGTTTTATCAGTATGCGTATTGATATTACATAAAATTTAATGAATTTGCTCGATTAAATAATTGCGAACAGAGAGAACACGTTAATTTTTGAGGGGTCTGTTAATAGTATATATACGAAGTGCTTCAAGAGCGCCGGCAATAAGAGATACATTTTCAGTACCGCCTCTCAATTAATTATATTATTAACCGCAAATAAGAGGTTTTTTTTAAATTTATTTAATTAATTTATTGCTACAAACGAGAGCACCGACACCACTAGGCCCATATAATTTATGCATAGATAAAGAAACAGCGTCAATATGAAAATCGTCAAGTAATACTTGATATTTACCAAACGTTTAAGATATATCGCTGTGAAAAAATATGCGATTTAATTTTTATTTTTTTCTGTCTTTATTCAATTCGTGAAGAGATAAGCCTATTTATTAAATGTCATTCATTATTCCTGTTTCATTATTCGCGTGTTAAATAGATATTAAAATGGTATTTTTTTGTATTTTAGGAAAAATATGTTTCCATTCAATAATACCATTACTATCAACTTCAATAATTTGGTGATTTTAATTTTTCTATGAAGCGAGAGATTATAAAACTGATTTATGCTCAATATTTGATGAAATAACACCTTGTTAATTACAGCAAATTTATTTTAAAATGGTATTATTAGATTCAGTCGCGCCAGAAGTCAAAATACAATAATATGAGTGTTTTTTTGTATGACTTCCCAATAATTAAAAGATAATTTCATTTTATAAATGAGAAATTTTATTATTTGAGCGATTTGCCAAATCATAATTGCCAGATGGATTACCTTAATCCATATACATAATAATTTAATTTTTAGTTAATACGTGCATAAATGTTGTTCCGTTATTGTCAAAATAATATAATTCTCTCTATTTATTTTTGTATTCTGTCTACATATTTTTGTATATAATTTAATATTTTTGATAATTAAACGCGAGATTTATATAATATAACTTTAAATATATTCTATAGAATATCTAAATCAAAATACATATTTGCCTATTTTTACGCATAAATAAATTAAAAATGCCCACCATCCCATAGCCATAATATATTTTCCAGAGGTATATCCTTTTATAGCTTGATATGGTCCGACAATCATAAAAACAACGTTTATAGCGTAAAAGAATAAAATAATAATTTATATAACTAATTTTGCGGTTCTTCCTTATGGTGTTAAATCTAATGCGGCACCGGCTATATCTTCTTTATCTATATATTCAGCCGCATTCATACCATTATTTTATCGCGCTTTTTTTAATTTTCTTAATAATCTCTATTTACCACCTCCCATTTAAACTTTCAATTTTTTTAAATTATCTATTTGCGTTCTATCGTTTTTATTTTCAGTTTTATACATTTATTTCGGTCAATAAAAATAATTTATTTTAATATATTGTGTATAATTATATTTTATTTATTATTTTTTCATATTATAATTATTGTGTTTACTTATATATAATATAAACCATATGATTTTGTGCTATATAATGTGAAATTATGTAATTTAAGCCAAAATTTATAATAAAAAATCGCGCTTAATATAACATATTTGTTAATAAATCCGTCAATAATAGAATAACTTTATGAATAAGTTCTATTTTCAATGTATTTATAAATATTGCAAAACGATTTGACAGAAAAATACAAAATATATTATTTGCGCCATTTTGAAATAAAGTGATTTTAAATAAAAAATTATGTTTTTAAGAAATAGCAATAAAATATAAACCAATATAATATTTTAATACATATTACAATCTATGGGTACCGTCTCAAATCATTTTTTTAAATAAAACTCGCGGGTAAATTATATAAAATCATCTTTTAAAGCAATAAAATAATTATGAAAACATCATATTTTGCGGATATTGATATTAATACTTTTTTGACGTTTTTATTATTTTGCCGAAATTATTATTTAATATAAAATATAAATGAACTAATAATTATTAGAAATTCCGCATTAAAATATGATTTATATTAATCGGGCTTAAAAGTTTAAAAAAACTAAAAATATCAATCAAGATATTATTGAATTACTGTCTATATTATAAAACTTATAGGGCAATGATATATTTTTAAATATCAATGATAATATTCTTAATAATATGGAATTTTATAATTTTTATATTGATATTTATAATTAACGCATTTATATAAACGGCAAATTCTTTAAAATTATTAGTATTGACAAAGTTAATATATATGACTTTATTAAAACCGTCTGTTCAAGGTATTAATTCAATTATTTCTCCCATTAAAGTTATATCAAATTAATTTAGCTTATTATTTCTATATATGATGAATTTAATCCTATAAAAAACATATTAGTTTATGATAATGGTAAACAAATTGTAATTCCTTCTTAAAAACAAAAAAAATTTTACGAAATCGAAATGATTGATATTAATTAATAAATTATTAACCACGACAATATTTATTTCGTGAATAATATCAAAAATATTAATTTTGACCGCTTTAAATATCTTCTTATTTGCGATAATAATAAGTATTTAAAAGATATTGTCAAAAATATTACTAATAAATAAACGCTTTATATTATATAGATTTCCAGAACGTATCCTAAATATTTGCAAAATAATATTAAATATATTGGTAGCCGCCAAAATAAATACATTTATAGTTAAAAATATCTTAAAAAATAATATGAAATCGGCAAATATATCACTATATAAATGAAATAGGGGCAAGGTATCACAAATTATAATGATTTCGATATACTTATATATGATTATAAAAAATTGGTTGATATATAATTTTTATTATCTTTATTAGAAAAACATATTCAAGAATAAAAGTGATCTTCTATTATATTTCATATTATAAATTACCCCTTATTATACACCTCAAATTATAAATCACCCCTTATTATACACCTCAAATTATAAATCACCCCTTATTATACACCTCAAATTATAAATCACCGCCTTATTATACACCTCAAATTATAAATCACCGCCATTTACTAAAACTCTATTATTACAAATAATTTCTATTTATTATATTTTGCGTCATTTATTATATATTGTTTTTATTATATTGAAACATTGTTTATTATTTTGTTTTTCACCACGATATTCACATTTTGTGTATTTCCGGTGCATTAATATTTATAAATATAATCTATTAACATTTATTTGTTATATAGTTGGAAATAATTTCGCATTTTATTCTATATAATATGTAATATGATATTTATTGCGGCGAAAATAATACATTTATAATAAAAATATCAAAAATATTGTAATAATTTGCCGTAATATGATTATCGGGCTATAATTTATATTCGTAAATTGCGAACTCATAAAAACAATATTTGTAAATAAGTATTTGATTAATCATAATATTTTGTAATTTATAGGAAAATACACAATAATCGCATGAAATATTATAAACTAGAGCGCGATATAAAGTAAAAACTATGATTTATAATTAATACCGCCAAAATGATTTTATACTAATCTATTATAATGCAAAATAAAAATATTATATATTTGAATTTATTTATAAAACAGACATGTGTAATATTGAATGGAAATTTATTATAAAAATTATATATCGCGTTATTATATATTAATAATTCAATAAAACTTTTTTATAAAAACAAAATATTCGCGAATGTAATAATTCTTTATATTCATATTTTTATCATTAAATATAATAAATATCGCGAAAATACGAATATAATACCGCAAAAATATAATAAAATAGAATATAATACTGTAAAAATATAATAAAATAGAATATAATACTGTAAAAATATAATAAAATAGAATATAATACAATGTGATTGTATAATAAAAGAAGATATGATCGCGAAATTAAAAAATAAAATAAAGTTGAAATAAAATAGGAGTTATATAAAATAATTATTTGCGAAATTAAATACAAAGGAAATGTATAAAAAAAAGTATTTGGTGGGATAATTTTGCGCATAGATTAAAATGAATAAGTGATAAAATGAAAATATTAAAAACGCGAATCAAATTATTTCTAAATTTACTGTGTTTATTTTTTTATAGCAATTTTGATAGATTTAATTATAATTTTTAATATAAAGAACCCAAAATACAAGATATAATATAGATGTATATAATATCAAAAAGGTTATATCAACTAATTTATTGTAATTTTTCATATTTTTGGCGGTAAAATAGATAAAAAAAAAATATTAATCAAATAAAATAGATTCATTCATTTGTCGTTTTAATTATTTAACAAAGTGAATATTTTATTAAGTTAATTATCAATGGCTTCAGGAGAATATTGAGGTATTATTTCTTTCGCAAGTTTATCATAAAATTCTCTTTGTCTCTCTTTTTGGGCTTTATTCAAATCTTCTATAACATAGTTGCTAGAAACATTACATAGTTTTGATAAATATTCAATAAGAGCCAAATCAAGAGATTATTATGATAAATTGTTTTTTTAATGAAGTTCAATCATACATTTATTTATAATTTAAATATAAAGGGGTTATATATTCATATCACTAATATCTGAAAATGATTAAAGATCGTCATTATCATCGTTTTGAACTTGGTACTTTTTGAGCTATTCTTCAACAAACTATATTATTGTATTTATATAATTATTGACAAAAGTTATTTTATTATTTTATAAAAATCGCGTCAAATCTAATATATATTGAACCGATGATTTTGTTTATTGTTGAACAAGAGGTTATTAATCATTAAAAGTAATATGAGTAACCTTTTCGGAATTGTTTATAATATCATTATAAATACTTTGACATTATTGCGGATTGTAAACTTTACAAATCTGGGTTATTTATTAATAAAGCTGGTCGCTTTAAATACTTCCTGACTAAAATTTTTATCGCAAAACATCTATTTTTTGTGTGTACATTTTTTATGACTTCGCTTAAGTATTATTTAAATTGCTATCATTGACAAATTATTATATTTATTACCATTTTACAAAATATTAATTATAGGCAAATAATTATTGTCTATCATCAAATAATTTATTTTATTATTTGTACCATTTACTTATGACATTTACAATATCTTCCTATGGTTATTATTTTGAGCTTTTTGGTAATTTATTATTTAATTTTATATAAGATAGCAGTTAATCATAATTCTATTGCCATTCTGAATCCACAATTTAAACTTCTTTTTCATTGATAAAATTAATCCATTATTGCTATTATTCTTGATTATTATAAGGTTTTTTTCCTTTCATAGATAATAAGTGTTATTATTATATCCATTCTTCTTATTGCGCATTAAATATATCAAGTTTGTATAATTATTCAATTGAACAATCATTTTCATATACTTATTATGGCATATTTTATAAAAATATATCCCATTCATCATATGAAATTTTCTTTTGTTTTTGCTAATTAAACCATTATGATAATTATATTTCGCGCAAATTTATATTAATATTATTTTCAAACACTTTTTAATCACCAGGTAACTTTTTATTTTCATTGACAAATTATTTTAATTCCTCAAATTTTTATAGCCATAATTTTGATGGTTATTATTTTTGTTTTTATTCTTGTGGCTTCTCTTATATTTAACCATCTTATTCTATAATAAATTCTTGTTTTTTCTCTATAATAATGTTTTGTTCAATAATTTACTATTGTTCAATCTATTATATCATAATATCACTCAATTTACATTTTAATTTTTGGCAAATAATATTATCTTAATATTTTCCCTTTAATTATTAATATAATTTTTGTTTTTTATCAATACTAAATTTTATAATACCCGGATAATATTCTGCCTTTAATTAACTTATAAATGTATCTATGTCTATATTTTCGTTTTTAATTTGCTATTATTCTATTTATGTTGCCGTTTCTTTTGTTTCTTCATCTATAGAATTTTTTTCCTAAACAATTAATTCATCCTAAATAATAATTTCTTCTTTAATTTAAAGCATTTTCTTCAAAATTTGGTAATCTATATTTTTGTGATTTAAAAGGATTTTTTTAAATAATTCCTTTTTTTTTTGCTCGCTAAATCTTATTAATCCTTAAAATTCCTCTTATTTAACTTTATTTATTATTTATTAAATTTCGTCTTTATTTGTAATTTACTCTGATTACATTGATATTCTATTTGTCTTAATATTTATCATAATTTTTTTCATTTTTTCAATATATGCGTCCTATATATCTAAATAATATCGCATATTTTCCATATTATATACACAAATTTCTATATATTTATTGCCTCAAATAATCTATATGCATTTTAATATTTACATTGTGGCGCTCTTTCCATTTGAAAATCAATATATTTATATAATGTTAATTTTTTTTTATTTCTCTTTAAACCACATTAATAATTAATTATTTTGGTATTTATATATAATATATTCCTTCAACTATCTCATATTCATTTATATAGTGCGCTATCTATTTGCAAATCTATATATTTGTATATTCAAATTTTATATTAATTTATAAAAAAGTTTATATTATATTTTGATTTATTTGCATTATTATTTGCGCGGATTATAAATGATAGATGGCGGATGTTATACACTATATAGTAAAATTTTTAATTATAATTTCATAATATTTATTGCGAAAAGTTATATTTAAATATCTAATTTGCATAGAATTTTTAATTAATTTAACTTCGCAAAATAATTTTTAAATATCTATATTTATATACAGATATTTTCTAAATACGCAAACATATATTTATTCGCAGAAATTATAAATTAAATGTTTAAAAGGTCGCAATATTTCTATAAAACCATATATTATATTTATTATTTATAAAAGTTTATCATTTAAATAATGCGATTGTTATAAATTTTGCGCAATAATAAAATTTCATTGTATAAATTTAGATTTTAATGATTGACTTTGCATCATCTCTTTTCAAATTCGCGCAAAGGTTTATTTTTATAAACAATCGCTTTTAATATATTATAATTACAACCGAATATTTATTTTTTAATGACATATAATTATTATATAAATCCCGCCTATTATTCAATTATTTAGCAAATATATCAATAAATTAAATTTTATAAATCATAGATAAATAATTACTTTTTTTATATATAATAATGCGAAATAATTTACAAATTCTTTTTGTTCTATTATAGGATAATGGACGTTTAATATTATTGATAATTCTTTAAATATTTTTATAGTAATCTATAATTCGCTAAACTTGAAAAATAATATAAAAATAGCCGATTCAAAAAATTAAAAACCCCAGTCATTTTCATAATTAATAACTTCATACATTGTAAATATTAATCTTTGCTTTAATTCAATATACAATAACGCATTTTTCAAATTAAAAATATGCTAATTCAAAAATATAATAGAAATTCATAAATAATAAAATAATGTTTAGAAAATCGCGGGTAAATAATACTTGCAAAAATTCTAAATAAACTTTATACAACTTATAATTCCGACTTTAAAAATAAACACATAAATTTTTGTAAAAAGAGAAAATATAAATAATATTTATAACGCGAAATAATGCGGAAATGTATTGTATTCTATATTAGACTTTATGCATTTGTATAATTATATGGCGACTAATTTTATATTATGAGAAAAAATATTTATTTTTATTTAAAAAAACCGCCGATTTTAAATTTAATCGTAGAATATGCGTTGATAAAATTCTATTATAATTACAATTAATATAATTATTTATGAACTCTCATTGATAAATGTATTAATTTTCGTCTTTTTTAAACACTTATTTATTTTATAAAATTCGCGCTTTTATTAATTATTGCAAATGTATTTATTAATTATTGCAAATGTATATATTAATATAGCGAATGTATATGTATATATCAATAGCCGCGAATATATTTATGATTTTTTTATTTTTAATTTAAGAAAATTAAAGTTCTGAACATTTTTGAAATAAACCTTACTATTAATTTCAAAGAATAATTGATATAATTGTTAATTTAATAGATATTAACCCGCGCAATTTATAATCAAAATTAATAAAATAAATAATATAACGCCAATTTTACTATTATTTAAACATTATAACCATCATTCAATAATGCGGGTTGTTGTAATTACCGCAAAAAATAATAAGAATTACGAATAATAAATGTTTGGCAGATAAAGATTTAAAGCGACTTTTATGTTGAATTGAGCGCGAAAATATTATAATATGTAAGTAAAGAGCGATTTAAAAAAATCTTTTAAGCAAAATGTTAAATTATAAATTGTGTAATACTTGCGTAGATTGGTGGTTATTAAATTATTAAAATTTTATTTTTGCGACAAGTTTTATGGCCGATAAGTTGGAATAGTATTATGATTTGTGGCCGTATTAAATGTCGCTTTTAAAGTTTAATATATCATTAACTCAATACACATGCAAATATTTTTATGATTTGTAAAAATGTTTAAAGCGCGATTATATAGAATTGAATAAATATAAATGCCAAATTTTAAAGGTAAAAATACAAAATAATTTTAATATTATATAGGAGGAAAAAAATATATTTTATTTTTCAATCATCAGTGCGAATTTTCACAAATCATAATAGAATAAATTAAACATATTTTTTCAGTGATACTATGTTCTGCATAAGGGACATCGGCCATAAAAATAAAGATTTTATTGAAAACAAGGTCCACAAATGTTATTAGAATTTCTACAAGTATCGAGAGCACATCCCCATTAAACAATATATTTGTCATTTTAACAAATACGACATTAATTTTATTCATCTTTGCGATATATAAATAATATTTTTTATTTGTTTAATGAAAGACGCGTTTCAATGAAATTAATTTGCCTTTAAATGTTTTCATCAATTAAAGTAACAATATGCAATTGTAAATAATGTTAATTAGCTTCAATACCGCGCATTTGTCCCTTGATCGAGGCAAGTTCAGGGTCAAAACAAACAAATCGCCTTTCTTAATTCAAATTTTACACGCGCTGATAATCTTATCTTAAATTTTCTAATTGCGTATTATATTAGTCTAATTGTTATTTGTAGCGACTTTATATTGCTTCTGTTACCTTTTAAGTTATTGTATTTCGTACTTTATCCATTGTTTATTGCAATATTTATATATATTCATTTTTTATCTATCTTTTTATTTATTTTATCTATAATAATTCATTATTTGCGAAAAATTTACGTTCTTATATTAAAAATAATTCACTTTCATTTGCTTTTCACTTTATGAGTTTACAATTTAATCCCAAACCACCTTTTCACTCTAAAAATCGTTTTTTTAATTACTTTATCGCATATTTATTATCGCCTTTTATTCTATATTTTCAAATAAAATATGGTTATTTTTTGTATTTTCTTATTCAATTATTTAAGAATTCTAAATATTAACCAAATCAATACATGACTTTATATTTTTATCCGGTAAAAGTTCATCAAAATAATTATTATAATAACAAAAAATTTTTTCGCCTTTTTAATTAAACACGTGTTGATAATTGCAAATAATATTGATATTATCTTTAATTTGTGGTTATATTTATTAATTTAATGAAACTTGATGCGAAAAATATGATCCATCTGAATCATCTGAGTCATTTAAAGCAGGATACTTATATATAACTTATTGTTAATTTATATTATTTTTCGCGTTTTAATCAATTAAATTAGGGCTTAAAGTTTATTTTCCAATCAGTTACAAATACTAACATCGTATAACTTTGAATATTGATTTTATTTTTTTCATAGATATTTATGGTATATATAGAAAATCTTTTAATAAATATTATATCAAAGTTGGCGTGTATAAGGTTAAATTTAAAATAATTTATAAATTCCATAGTCATTAACGATGGCGATTAAAACATTGCGATATTACTTATACAAAATTTAGTTACTATTAATCCAATTATATTAAAAATCGCGGTATTATATAATATTTTAAATAAAATTACAATCGCAAAATAATATAGAATCAAAATTAATAAACATTTATATGGTTTATTACCATTGGGCATCTCTAAAACTTCGCAAATGATTAATACATATTTAACAATATTCTGCTTTATTACCGCAAAAACAAAAGTTTCTTTGTTCTTTTTATAAAAATATGTTTTATTTATCATTATATTAAACCCATTCAAATGCATTTTCACTATTTTGTTTCTTTACTAAAAATTCAATTTATTTATCTGCAAAACAATAGAAAGGCGCTTTTGTTTTTATTTAATTTATTATTTAATTTGTATCCGCGCAATAAATTATATAATTATAATAATTATCTTATTTATTTTTGCGTTATTCAAGCAATATATATTCATCTCGCCATTATTCAAAAAAATACACCTTCTCAAATTATATTGATAATTACTTTAACATAAACAAATTTCCTATCAATTCATTTCCATACTATTTTATTATAACATTTCGTACATTTACGTTGCGAATTTATACTTATTTTTTAATATTTTATAAATAATTTTCTGCATTAAAATATGAATTTTTAATATTATTTTTCTATATATATTCTAATATTGTCATGTATTTCATTTGTTTTTTACAATAATGACATATTGGCGCCATATTTTTTATATTATTTTTCAATTTATTTTTATGAATATTTCCAATATAAAAACTCGCCTATTTTATTTCATTTTACAAACAACACATACATTTATACACTCCAATATATTCGCCTATATAGTTGTCCCATATAATTTGCCTCATATTTTATTTATTTTACTCTTTCAAATATCTATTTTATTAATAATTTTCGCCACTTTTTGTTTCTTATTTATTTTATTATAATTCTATTTTTTTGTATTATATGCAATCTTATAATTTGTATACATCATATAAATCCTCATTTTCTTTCATTTATTAATTACTTTTTATCTTTTTTTTAAAGACTATTTCACATAATATATAGTACGCTTTAATAAAATATAATTTTCGCCTTTATAAACAAACATAATATATTTCATCGCAAAATACATGCATATTTAATAATATTTGTTTATATTTTAATTTTTATGTTATCAAATTATATAATAGAACTTTAAAATAGTTTCTATACTGTCAAAAAAGTTTTATAAATACCGCGATATATTATTAATTTATGCATTTAATTTGCGTCTCAATATTATATGAAATAACAAATTATTATTATATAATCCGCGAAAATGTATTTTAATTTATTAAATGCAAATATTATAAACATAAAAACTTCGGTATATTAAAATATTGACATAATAAATTGTATTTAATGGTGAATAATTATCAGTTTTATTTATTTAGCCGCATAAATAGAAAAGAAAAGTATTATATATTGCGTTTATATATAAATATTGTATTAAAATCGCGAAAATAATATAATAAAACCCAAAAATAAAGGCGAATTAAAAACAATAATAACTTGTAAATGAAATTAATATAGTATTTAATGTCATACAATTGCGGCGATAAATATAAAATCAAAATAATTTAAATTCAAAATATTAAACAATATATAACGAAAACAATAATAAAATTAACCGAATAATTGATTATAAAATAGTTTATTACTTTAAATTAATTATATATAAGCGCGGATAATATATTTAAAAAATTAAAAAAACAAAATAATATAAAAGCGCAAAAATAAAAATAATAAAATAACGCATAATTTATTTATGGCAATAGAATAAAAATATATTAACGAAAAAGACTTTAAATGTGTTAATCAAAAAGTTTTTAAATAATAACACAAATTAGTAATATGGAAAAAATAATTTATATTAAAAAAAGCGCGGGGTTATATAAAATCAAATATAATGTTAAAAATAGCGAATATATTGAAATAAAAAAAAATATAAGTATATTTTGCGCATTAAATTAATCATTAAGAAATAAATTATAAAATATCACGCTTTTAAGAGAGATTAATATTAAATTATTTATATTGATTTATAAATGAAATTTTTAAGCGAGTGAGATTGATGAGGAGCGGAAGACCTCTTATAAAATAGGCATTGTTGATTGATAAACAGCGCAATCTATAGAAAGATTCAACATTTGTATAATTAAGAAAGTGGTTTTCTTATTGATTGAAATAAGGATTTGCGTAAAATTCTAAATGTTTAAGAGCCTTATTTTAAAATAAATTAAGAGATGAAATATTATTTGCGTACGGCAAAATAAGTTTTTATAATTATTTGAGAGAGCTAAAGGATGGTATATATTAAAGGCCGCATTAAGTTAAATCTAAAACAATCAATTTTGTCAAAAAAGTCAATTATGATGGAGTTTTAATAAAAGCGCCGTGAACATATAAATATTTTAAATTATACAATTATTATTTATCGCTAAAAGAATCGATTGATGAATGTTTCATAGATAAATAAGTTATATTTTGTAAAATTTCTACATTTTGAATGGATTATATTTGATTTTTATCTAAATTAAGTTTAAATAAACGCGGCAAATTGTTTATATTTGAAACATTTCTAATAATATTATTTGATAAATCCAAATTTTCTAGTAAAATATTTTTGTCCAAACCTCTTAAACGCTATATTAAACAATACGATAAATTCAAATATTTGAGATTTACAAGTGTTTCAAGTCCCTCTATTTTATATATTGAATTACATTATAAAATCAATTATTCAATATTAATAAGTTTTTCTAAATGAGATATTTTTACTATATTATTATATGATAAATCTAATTTGCGCAAATTAATCATATTTTAAAATAGTTCAATTGAATTTATTTAACTTTTAGTTATTTTTAATGATAATAAATGAGAAAATTCATGAATTGATTTATAGGAAAATAGAGGCGATTATGTATAATTAAATTATAAATTACTGTTAATACAAATATATTTTAAATTGGGACATTATATATTTTGTAATTATTATAAATTAGTATTTAATTTTAGATGTATAATATTTTGTCCGCGTATATATTAATAATTTCGCGTGTTTATATTGTAATTTACAGCTTTACATTGATCATATTATAAAGGGAATTTATTTTAATCATAATTTGTTATATTAATATTTTCAAGATTACTATATTTTTTAAAAATAAACATATTTGGTAAATTTTTGGCGATAAATATTATACACGCATTATTTTTTTTAATAATAATTTTATTCATTGATTAATAACCAATCATCATTGAATTTTTTATATTTAATAATTTCATCTATATTTTGCGCGGATTTTCTATCAAATATTTTCTATTATATTTAAATAATATACCCAAAAGTATTTAAACGCATTTTTTTGTATCTAGAAACTATAAAATATGTTAAAAAACATATGATTTTATTATTAAACTAAGCGATTTTATACTCATTTATATGTATATATTTGTTTAATAAATAATATGAATCAATTTTTGTTTATAATCGCGCATAAATATGAATAAAAAAATATATTTAATCATTCAATTTTATTAATTTTAATACATTTGTATATTTCAAAGAAACTAATAGTAACGCAATGTTAAAAATTTCTTTATTGAGACTTTTTTAATATTTTTTAACCTTTAAAAACTTATATAAAATTGCGGCCTAATTTATATTTTTTATCATATTATAATATTGAAATTTTTTTAAAAAGGCGGGTTTTGTGACTCTATATATTTACGGTTATAACAAAATATTATATTTATAGTGGTTTATATTATGGCTCAATAAAAGAAACATCGGATTAATTTAATGACATTTATTAAAATCTTTTTTGTAAAAATTACATACTATATTAATGCGCCGAAGATATAAACAAATAATATATAATCATTTTTTTAAATGAAATATATATATAAATAAATACCGCAAAAAAAGAAAAAAATAATATAATTTATCAATATAATAAACCAATTTCAATCAATTAATTTCTTAAAGTTTCGGTTAAACAATCATTTATGTCGCTTCTAAATATCACGCCTCTAGGTTAGCAAGGAATACCATCATCTGACATATTACTGTATTCTATTTCAAATGGTATTTTTTATAATAATTCAATAATATCGGGATATTTTTATAAAAATTCAAATTATGCTTTTCTCAATACAATAGTATTATTTTGAACAACATTTAATATATTTTACCCAATTTGGCATTTCCAAATAACACATCCAGTATCTTTGCCTTAACCTTAATCATATCCGCAAATAAATACGTCGATAGTTTACCTTACTTTGCATTTAACAACAGAATCAGATCGGCAGCCATTAATAGAATATTAATAAGTACCTGATAATTATCGAATAACGGCGCCTTCATATTTCTATTTAATGAAAGATATTAAAAGTTAATCTAATTGTTATTATTATGTAACATAAAATGTATCGACAATAACAATATTAAATAATTTATATTGCGAGATTATTTATTAAAGAGTTTATAAAATAATAAATCTGTATTGATATTAATAAGCGCATTATTTATTGTTTTATAATATATCGATATCAAATATATTATATATTAAATTGTTTTTGTCTGAATTTCCGCATCTAATGATAGAATTAAGTTTTTATAGAGAAGTATTGTGTATATATAGCTCGCCATCGAAAATAATTTAATATTATCGCGGAATTGTATCAAACAATATATTCATTTGCTATTATAATATTTATAAATCAGGAAATTATTTTTTGCTTCTTGTGTATGGTATTTTATTTACATAAATACATCTCAGCCCATCATATTTTCTTTAAACATAAATTGGAAATTATAATTAATCTTTTTTGCAATTGTATTATATTGAATTATTATTGATGCGAATATATGAATATAAATTTAATAACATTGGATTTATACAATTATCTTATTCTTTTTTTGATTGCGCGAAATTAAATTTAGAATCGGCATCAATAAGTGCTTATTATAAAACACTGGTTTAATTTTTTTTACCAATGTTTTTTCCAGTTTTTATTATAATTGGCGGCTATTATTTTTATGTATTTCCATTGACAGTTAGATACTTAGTTAAAATTTCGCATTTATTTATATTTTCATCCTATAAATCATGGTTATTATCAATATATATTATTTTATTATCGCGATCATAACACAATATATATAATTGCCATATGGCCTATTTATCTCCTGTTATAGTACATAATTCTTTATACATAATCGCGCCATTTTAAACAAAAATATTTGTATTATCTTGTAATTTTTAATAAATTCTATATTTATACATTATTTATTAAAGATTTTTTAAATAATTCATTTTTTTTCAGTGTTTATAATACAAAAGTATAATAAAAAAATATCTACCTATATATTGTAATTATATATAAACAAATGTATTGTTTTATGAAAATAGCGCAAATATTTATATTATTTTATTATTATTTGCGATTATATTATACTAATCACAATATAATACCATTTTATTCAGTATAATTTAACATTAATAATTATATGCGTTTATTTTGCGACATTTATAATTATTTCAAAATTTAATATATATCTTTTTTACCAGCTAATAACTAAAAATTTTATTTGTCAAGCTGGTATATAATATTATATATCATTTCTTGAAAATCATTTTCGCAATTACTATGTATATATAATATTTGTTAAACTAAAATGTCATAGCTTAATAAATTTTTCATATATAATTTGCCTATTAAAATACACATATTATTCATAAATAATTGTTATTCTATTGAAATATTGTCGAACTAAATATGTTTATTGATATGCTCTGTAATTTATTGCGCTATTGATTAATACATCATTATTTATGTTTATTTTTATATTTCCATAACTAATTATATATAAATATCGCAAAAAAGGTTATTATTTATACATTTATCAAAAATTAATTAATATATTAGCGACACATTATTATCGTTTAATAATAAAAATATTTAATCTCTGATTTTTTAATAATTATTTTTTGTAATTTTATTTAAAGCGCATTTAAATTTTTAATGAATCAATTTGTTAATTTTGCATATATATATTGGTAATTAAAATTATTGCTCCTAAAATTTAATCGGTCTATTTTGTATAAAGTCAAGTTATTTCTCTAATTCTTCCATTAAATTCTGTATTACTAAAATTCTTTTAAACAAATTTTGGTCAAACACTCTAATTAACGCGCTTGTTAATAGTATATGAGATACCGGCAATACATTAATTTAAATATATAATCCCGCAAAAATAAAATATTTATTATTATTATAAAACAATAGGCGCATTACTTATTCGTGTTTTATAAATTATACCCTTTTTCATGTGTTATTATTAATATAAATAATAGAAAACAATTTGCGTTTAATTAAAATTTTCAAATTATGTAATTGATTATCAATAAAAAGCAATAAATTGTATTTTATATAAAAATTATCCGCGATTAAAAATATAATTGCATAAAATTATATTAAAAAATAATTCGCTTTTTTATGATTATTAAAATAGCGCAATATATTAATGAAAAATAAATAATTAAAAATGCGCGAAAAATATAAATGAAAAGCGAAAATAAAACAATAATTTGCGAAATATTATAGTAAATTTGCGGAATAATTATAAACAATAAAGAATATAATTAAATATTGAGTTTTTAAAAATAAAGCAAAGTATTAAATGGCAGGAAAATAAGTTATAAAAGCAAAAAATATAAATAAATAAAGGTTTAAATATAAATAAATAAAAGTTTAAATATGAAAGGAAATAAAACGGAGGCGAAATAAAAAGTATAAGCGGGTGAATTATTTAAAAAAATATATTTGAAAACACACAATGAGCCTACATTATAAATAAATGGGTTATAAATATGGAACAATTGCGGGATAATATGATGTATAATTTTAACCAAAATATTAATAAAGCGGAAAACATAAATCATCAAATTATAGGAAACAAAAAACAAATGTAATACAAGTAGGAAATTCATATTTGTCTTTTAAATAAACAGTTGATAAAAAATATTAAAAAGATTATGACAAATACTATTTAAAAGGTTATTAATAGCAAATATAAAATTTCAGGTAAAAATATTTATACGATTTAAATCCGAATGACTATTTTACCGCGATTCAAAAGAATTAGGATGATATCAACGACGCAATTGAGTGATTTTGTCTAAATAACATTGATATTAAATTTGTTTTATAAGTGAAAAAATCATATAAATAACAATAATAAATAAAATAATAGCGAAAGCAATAGAAATTTAATTCTACTAAAAACAAGATATGTGATTTGTAGAACGAAAATTAGAAAAATTATTTTGTGGCGAATAAAAACCGCCTTTAATAGCATTGTTTGGAATAATATAATCGCCGTTAATAAGTTCATTATATTCCCCAAAAAATGGATAAGTTTAAGTATTATAACTCAAAGGAATGTGATTTAATCTATAATTACCATATTCTTATGCAATAAATTGAGGTCCTCTAGACATTTGAACCATAACAGGCGCGAAATATTACTAGTTATCGCTATATTAAGCTCGCGTCAATGTTTATTTTGTTGGGTGAGCCAATCCTAATACATGACCTACTTCGTGATTAATCACATAATATTGGTAATTAGTTGGTTAATCTGTCAAATCTTCATCTCTAGAAAACTCCATTTCCGATTCAGAACCAGTTGTCCAATTCGTATAATTTATATATATATCATTTGTTAATATTTCTGTACATGATAATTTTATACTTTTTGTATTTTTTTCATCTAAATCATAACAATATTTTTATTGTATCTCATCATCTATAAAATAAATTATAAACCCCATTTTTTTATTCCAAAATAGCGACTATTATTTCAAATCATATTTATCTTGTTCATAATACGTGAAATATTAAGGCGGTATTTATTTTTCATTTGTAAAATCCTTATTATTTTTTATATAATTATTATATTGCCATATTGCTTTATTCCAACCCTGTTTATCATTCAATATTTATTATATTTTGCTAATTATGTTTTGTTTTTTTTAATCGCTTAATTATTTAATCTCGCCGTTCTATTATTTATCTTTAAATTTTACTGTATATATGTATTAATTTATTTATTTGTCCATTTATATTGTCATATAAATATTGATAATCTTTATTTATTATATATTTTTATTATTGTTTAATTTAAAATATATTTTATATTTGCGCAAATATTAATTTTGTAACTGAACTTGTATACTATATATTTTATATAAATCGCGGTCAAATCATTTTAAATCCTTTATTTTTTAATTTACTATTCATTATCAAGTATTTAATTGAATATTTCTATATTGTTAAATGAAACCCGCATATTTTAATATAAAGCCTAAATTATACTATTGAATTCATAATAAATTCGCCTTAAAACATATATTATAATCCAATATGCAACATATAAATGTAAATTATAATATATTTCGCAAAATATAAATATAAATTATAGTATAATTCGCAAAATATAGATATAAATTATAGTATAATTCGTAAAATATAGATATAAATTACAGTATTATTCGTAAAATATAGATATAAATTATATTATAATTCGCAAAATATAAATATAAATGATTATATATAAACAAAAAGAGTATAAAATCATAAATTCGCGTTTATTATAATATTATATATACAAATAATAAATATAAAAGCACGATAAATAATTATGCTTTTAAACAAATAAAAATAAAAAATATAATCGCGGCATGAATGAAAGAGAAATGATATAATAAATTAAAAGTGCGCTTATATATATTTAAAAATAATAAAAAATGCGCAAATTATATTATATGAAATGTGTAATTAAGTATTTAATAGCCGCTTTTTAAATTTTTAAATAGAAATAAAATCATATTAGATAAATATTATTGCGATGTTATTTTATTAATGAATTATTATAATATGTAAATGGCAATAAATATATTAATTAATAAAAATTCATGTATTATATTATTCAAAAAGATTAAAATATTATATATTTGATTAAAAATTTAAATAGTTTAATATGATTTATGACTATATATGAAATAAATCCCGCGATATATTAACGCATATAATAAAAAAATTAATAAAAATACGGCGTTTGTTATAGTGCGGCGTTTAAAAAGTCATATAGTTAATGGTGAAAAATAATTTAAACAATGATTATAATAAGCGCTTTATAATTTTGTTAAAAACAAGTGGGGTCAGTAATGTGTGGGGGTGGAGAGAAAGTAAAGAAGTTTAGATAGGGGGTGCAAAAAATATAATATAATAATACAAATTATATATGAAAAAATGGGGGTTAACAAAACGGTATTATTTTATTTATGACGCGAAAAAAAATTTGAATATATATATAATTTCTTTAATAAAAATTCGCGTATATAATTATTAAAAACAATTAAAATTTATTTAAATTCAAATAAATATTCCCGCGAAATAATATATATTTTCAGTTTGTATTAATGGCGGTTTAAAATATATGAAAATTTATTATTATTTTAGTTTTGCGGCAATTATATAAACAAATTTTACAGAAATTTCTTAAATACTCCAAATAAAATAATCATTTGCGATTAATTATAAAAATAGTTAACAAATGAAATTTAATAAAGCGGTAAATATTAAAGTATTATTTTATGTAAATATTGGGGAAAACAAATGTATCTAAACGCGATGTTCTATAATATTTTGGAAAAAATCAATGATATTAAAAGTGTAATAGATTCTTTTAGACCGGCAATATAATAATAAAATACAAATATATTTATTATTTTGCGCGGTGAATGAAGAGTTTTAATATGTTCCCGCCGAATTACAATATAAATTTAAAAATACTTACCGCCAAAGTCAAAAATATCTTACAATTATTTTTAGAAAAGCCGAATTAACTTAATTAATTGTTAAATAAAGTGAAAAAAACAAATATTTTGAATTGGTAAGAAAATATAAATTAAATCGCGGATAAAAATATTTATTTTATTTTTTTATATTTTGTAGAAGTGTTTAAATATAAAAATCTATAGAAAGATGGTTAATTGGGAATAGCGAAGTGAGGTGTAAAGTATACAGGCAAATAATAAAACTAATACCGCGAAAATAATAAGAAATAACCAAAAATAAGTGGTAAAAGTTTAGAAAATAGAGAAATGAAAACAAATTTAAAATGGGAAACGAAATAGAATAACGCGATAAATAAAAATATAAAGGAAAGGAAATTATTGTTTAAAAAAAGACAATAAAAATGTAGGAAAAAAATTGCGTTATTGGTATAGATTTAGGAACAACCTATTCATGTGTTGGAGTTTTTAGAAATAATAAAGTAGAAATAATATAAAATGATGTGGGATTAAATACAATGCCATCATATGTAAGTTTTACAGATACAGAGATAATGGTAGGTGATTCGGCGAAGAGTTTACAAATAAAAAATGTAGACAATACAATATATGATGTAAAAAGATTGATGGGGCAAAGTTATAATAGTTAAGGAGTTCAAAAGGAATTGAAATAACTATTGTATAAAGTGACAGAGGGAGCCTAAGGTTAACCATAAATAAATGTGTAATACAAAGGCGAACAAAGAATATATTAACCGGAATAAATATCAGCGTTTATATTGTAAAAATTAAAGAGAATCGCTGAATAATATTTAGGACATGAAGTGACAAAAGCAGTAATAACAGTGCCGGCTTATTTCAATGATCAATAAAGAAAAGCTACAAAAGATGCGGGTTAAATAGCGAATTTAGACGTATTGAGAATAATAAATGAGCCAACTGCGGCAGCTCTAGCATATGGATTAAACACAAAAAAAAATAATGAATAAAATGTATTGGTCTTTGATTTGGGAGGAGGAACATTTGACACATCATTATTGACTATTGAAGATGGAATATTTGAAGTGAGAGCAACAAATGGTGACACTCATTTAGGGGGAGAGGATTTTGATAATATTTTAGTAGATTATTGCGTTTCTGATTTCAAAAAGAAAACAGGAATAGATTTATAAGATAATAGCAAAGCAAAATCAAAATTAAAATAACAATGTGAGAAGGCAAAAAGAATATTGTCGCAAGCACAAGACTCAACAATAGAGTGTGAAGCACTTGCGAATGGATTAGACTATACAGCGAAACTCACAAGGGCAAAATTTGAAGAACTTTGTTTGAATTTATTTAAAAAATGCCTGTTACCTGTTGAATAAGTTCTTTAAGACGCCCAAATAAGTAAAAATTAAGTTAATGAAGTAATTCTTGTGGGTGGTTCAACTAGAATTTTGAAAATTTAATAACTTTTGCGAGAATTTTTCAATAATAAGTAATTAAATTAATCAATAAATCCAGATGAAGCTGTCGCTTATGGTGCCGCAATTCAAGGTGCTATACTCGTAGGTAATAATACTTTAACAAATGATTTACTTTTGCTTGATGTTACACCTATATCTCTGGGCATTGAAACAGCCGGCGGTATTATGACAGTTATTGTACCCAAAAATTCAACCATTCCCATTTAAAAATCTGAAATCTTTACCACATATACCGATAATTAATCAAGCGTTAATATTGTTATATATGAAGGTGAACGCAAATTCACCAAAGATAACAATAAATTAGGTGTTTTCTTACTTGATGGAATCCCTCCAGCTCCTAGTGGTAAACCTTAAATTGAGGTCACCTATGATATTGATACAAATGGTATTTTAAGTGTTAAAGCTGTTGAAAAATAATCGGGTAAATAATAATCTGTCACTATTTCAAATGATTCCGGCAGACTTACTGCCCTTGACATATAAAAAATGACTCATGAAGCTGAATTGTATCGGCAAGAAGATGAAGAATAACTGAAAAAAATTATTTTATAAAACGATATCTAATCCATTAATAATAACCTTCAAAGTAAATGTCAATCATCTGATGCTCTTTCTTATTTGTCGTCTGATGATTTGGAATTCGCTAAAAATTTTGATTAACAACTGCAATAATGGAATCTTGATCATCCTAACCCAACTTTACAATAATTAACTGAAAAAAAACAAGATTTAATGGTATAATTAGGACCTCTTCTGCAAAAAATTTAATCTGGCCTCACCAAATAACCAGAATACACCAATTCCATGGATAATATTTAAAATCTTATGAAAAATTTCGGTGTCGGTGAAAATAATTAAATGCCTAATTTCTCTCAAGAAAAAATTGAAGAAATGTTAAAAAAAATGAAAAACCTTAATCTGCAAAATCCTGATTTTTCTCAATCAACTACCGCATAATCTACTCCTTAATAATCTGATATTAATGAACTCGATTGAATTATCATTTATTCCTACACAATTTGCCATATAAATTTTTTTTATTTTTTATTTACAATAATCAACTGAAATAATTATTTTATTATTCTATATAGCCTTAATTAACAATTTAATATGTCATAATTTCTGCATAAATATATAATTTTGCGCGTTTTTATTAAATTATTTGTTTTAAAATAAGCATTATAAATTGAAATATATACAAAAATAAAATGAAATAGCGCGAAATATATTTTTATTTAATATATGATTGTATGAAGTTAATAAAAAACGGCTATAATAGGAAAATGATAGTTTTTCACGAATATTATTAATGTTTATCGCGATATAAATATTGAATAAAATCACTTTGAAAAATATTTTGCATTGTAATTCTTTTTTTTGGGTGAAAAGCAACTATTTACGGAAAAAGTTATTTAAATTCTGGCAAATAAATATTATAATGATTCGTTTAAGTTTCAATTATTTACCAATATTTTTCAGGATTTTAATATAGTAATTCGTATAATATATCTTTTTCATTTGACAAATCATATGGCCTAACACCATATATAAGAATAAAAATAAGTTGTCCCATTTAAAATATATCTTATTTTGCGCCATCAGCACTTTCTTTTGACTTTTCTATTTCTTCAATATAATCGCAAAACAACATTTCCGGCGCATTGAATATTTTTGTTCCAGATTTACTTATAATTTCATATTTATCAAGATATTAACTATTGCCAAAATCTATTAAACGAATGTTTCCATTTGTATCAATTTATATATTTTCCATTTTTAAATCACCGTGTATAACATTATTTTTATGTAAAATATCTATAGATTCGCATAATTATAGTATTATGTTTTTTATTTTATTTTATGATGGTTTCTTTTCTGCCATAAATTCATCAAAAAGACTATATTATATGTATTCAAGTACTATATATTATATTTTCTTTTATTTATTGCCGATTTTTATTAATCCATTTTTCTTTGTTTTCTTTATTTAAACAACATATTGAACACCTTTTAATTTTTATAGAATTTCTGATTCATTAAATAACTTATTATCTTTTAATAATACTTTAATCGCAACTATTTCGTCTTTTTCTATATCTTTCGCCGTAAATACATAACTTTATGAACCCTCTTCCAAATAATCAAGAATACTATAATTGTCATCTATTATTCCGCCATTATATTATTTCTGCATATTTAAAACAATAATTAATTTCAAAATAATTTATATGTAACCATAATTTTTGTTTCCTATTTTTTAAAATAATAATTATTATTTTCGCAAATTATATTAACATTTATTAATATCGCGCAAAATATATATAAATAATGCTAAAATAATAATATAATATAATTTATACTCGGTTTTCTTTCATCAAATCACAAATTATTTTTTATAGTTTAAATTATATTCGCGTTTTATTATTATTAATTATCACTCCTTTAAAAAAATATATATATATATTTATCGCAAAATTTTATTTTAATTTTAACATTCATTGAACATTATAGGGTGTTTTAAATACAAAAAAATTAAAAATTACATTTAAGTCGCTCAATAATATTTAAATATATATAATTTGCGTTATTATTATATTATATGTTTGTGTTTTTCGATTAATTTTTAATATCAGTCGCGAATATATAAATTTAAAAAAACAAAAATAATTTTTATTCCCCATTCAAACACACACTTCTCACTCTCCTATTTACACCCACATACATTTTGCGACCATTCCATAATTTATAAAATACAAAGTTGTTATATATTCAATTTTAGCCGGCAAATTTTGTATTAATTCGTATTAATCATTAACTTAATAATATTATATATATATATTTTTCGCAATATATATTGTTTTATAGTAATAAACGCGAAATAAAAATATTTTGAAAATTTTCAATTACAAATTTTTGTATTATACTATTCATTAATTTAAATAATTGTTTTTATGCAAATTATATATGCGTTTTAATATTCTAAATGAATAGATATATAATTTTTTATAATTTATCAATTGCGGCTTAATTATTTACTGTGTTAACTTTGTTTATTCATTCGCGAAATCTAAAAATAATTTTATTTAAAACGCTGTCTTTAATTTTCGCTTAAATAACAAAGTTGTAATTATTTAATTATGTTTGCCGCTTATTTATTTATATATTTATGTTGTATATAATTGTTTTTTCTATAAACAGCGCCACAAATTTTGCCATTTAATTAATTCTTTTGTCTTATTTACTAATATAATTTCGCGATGAATATATATATATAAAATATTTTTTTTTATTTTTAAGATATAATTCTCATATAATTTTCCGCAAAATTTGTATAATTTATTAATTGTAATTTTATATATTTTTATATATTTGTAATTATTTTGAAATACTATAGGCAAATAATAATATTTTAACTTAAAAATTAATATTTATTTATAAGTGGCGATTTTGTAAGTTATTAATTTTTGATATAAACAAATTATCGTGCTGCCATTTAAAATATACTATAGGAATTTTTGACCGCTTAATATATAATTTCAAAGCAAAATTCTTACTTTTATACGGCCACAAAATAATTCATATAAATTACCTATTTTTGTGTTTTAAATATTCTTTAATATTGCCTATTCTATTTTCAAATACCAATCTTTTAAAAATTCGCTTGAAAGATTATTTATTTTGGGAAGCAAAAAATAAAAGTTAGTATTTTAAATTAAAAAACATAATTATACAATAAATATATAATGCAAATTTATATATTTTTTCGCATATATTTACTGAATAATGAAATAAAATATAAAATATAAATAAAATAAATGAATCATTTGCATTATAAATATACGCAAAAACAAAATAAGTTTAAAATTTTTAAAGCGTGATTATATTTGTGATGCGAATATTTTAAATCAGAATATTTGTTTAAAAGAACATTTATTGTGTTAAATTTAATAAAATTCATAGAGACAAACCCAAACTTGTTCAAAAATTCGCAGCAAATTATAATATAAATACAATAATAAATACATTTTGTATAATTGCGTGGTATATTTATGCGAGATGAAAAAACAAATTACTATAATAATGTATTGACGACACTTATTTGGTTGATAAACTATTATTCTTTTAAAAGCCCCTTATTATTTTTGCGATAAATATGAATTTATATAAACAATTCTCAATTGAAAACTTTAAAAATCGCGAAATATTATATTGCAATTTATAATTATTTTTTATTAATATATGTGATTTTACAATATATTAAAATGCGAAATAATTGAAATACCTCGCATAAATCACAACCGCGATAAAACACAAGCTCCCAAATAATGAGAAATAATAAATAAACAACACACCCCGCGAAACAAATATATAAACTACACTAAACTTTTGCCCACTAAACACTCACGCTCTGATTTACATAACGCTAAGTTGAGCCGCATTATTTTATTTTCGCGCGAATGATTAAAGTATTAAAAAAAATTGTCGGCGTTAAATATAATTTATAATGACAAAATAGAATAGAATAGTGAACGATTAAAATTAAATTTTAATGAATAATAGTAATTTTGCGGCAAATAATTATATTATTTACTTTGGTTATTTAAAATAAATTGCTAATTTTTTAATTATTTAGTACTTTTTTTGATAATTCTATATGAAATTGCCGCAATATTATATTATAATTAACCTATAAACCAATTCACTTTTAAAAAATTATTGTAGTTTATCTCTTTATCGCAAATTAATTGTTAATGTTTTAAATATTCGCAGATTATTATTAAATTTTCATTGTAACTTCAAAGTTTTTATATATTAAATTGCGTTTTAATTATTTTTTATTTTGTTTATTATTGAAATTTATAGGTAAAATATCAATTGTATAATGTTGTTGGGCGCGAATGTAATATCAAAAATGTTTTAATATTATATATATCGGCAAATATTAAATATAAATTGCGCGATAAATTATATATTAATATTAAGTTTTGCTATCTTTTTATGCTTTATATAAAATTTATTTAAATTTCGCGGATTGAGTTGTTATTTATATTGTACACAAATTGAAATATTTTTATATTTATCAACTTATTTGTCATTGGCAATTCTTTCCGCATTAATATAAATAAATAAGCATAAATAAAATGTTGCAAATTTAATATTATTGACAGAAACGAATAAATTATATTACAAATACATTTGCCACTTTTATATTATGATGCAATAATTTGAATTTTAATAAAACGCGCATTTAATATTTTATGTGTTATTAGTTATTCGCCATATGCAAATTTTTCAAATAATTAAAATAGTTTGTATTATAATATTACATTAACTAATAAAATGACGCAATTTATTATCAAAATGTTATTTTTTAAATGTTTTATAAAAATATCGCGGCAAGAATTCATAAAATGTTTGCATTTATATGATAAATATTTATTTTTTCTCTTAAATAAAGCGTTATAATATCTTATAACAGTATAATTTATTATAAATGAGAATTACGCGATTTTGATAAAATTTTGGCTAAAGTTAAATTATAAAATAATAATTTATTTCAATCCGCGCATTTTTTTAATAAATAATAGAAAAAACAAAATTCAATTACAATTTATTTTATAATTTATCGTGATTTAATAGAATATAGTTGCGAAAACTTTGACATAAATATATTTAGCAGATATATTATTTTGTTTTTCAATATAATACACGCGGGTATATAATATTTTGATTTATATATCCCAAAATAGATAAATATGCGTGTTTATTTTATATAAATTTGCTTTATTACATAAAAATATTAAATACCCGATATGTAAATAAAATGCTATTATTATATTATTTATGAGCGAATTGAATACCATTAATTTTTATAGATTAACTTTGTATCGATATATTTAAAATGTACCGGAACTATAGTATTGAAAAGAAAGAAGAACAAGTGAGATGAAAAAGAGCGAGAAATGATATATAGTATGGTAGTAAAGTAATTTATATATAGTAATATATGAAGAAACAAAAGAAAGGCGGGTAAAAGTAGAATATTAAAAAAGAAAAAATATAGCAATTTATAAAAATACGGGAATATGATAAATTATAAATTGATTATGATGAGAGTCGGAATAAAATATATGGGATTGCCAACAAGATAAAATAATAAAATTAGTTTAAAAAAATCGCGGTGGGATTAATAATATAGTCATAATATGAAAATAAAATTAGTTTTATATGAAAAATATTTGCGGGTAATTATATATAAAGTTTAAAAAAAATGACAAAATATGAAATTACAAAATAATAAAATGAAAATTTGATAAAAAATATATGATTATAATCATATTTATTGATTTAACGCGGTACTTAATATATTATATTAGTCAAGTATAGTTAATTTTGTATTGCCTCCATATTTAAAACCGAGATTAGAATTAATCATTTATTCATTTATATTGACGCCGTCTATAATTACAGTACAAAGAATGCGACCATATTTATCGTAAGGACCTAATTAAACTTATTTAGTACTACCGATTTGTAATTTATCTTTAAGAAAGTCCAAAGATTTAAGGGACGCTTTTTTCATAAATTCATATTAATCATCATTAAGTAATAATTTCTACTATTTTGTTATTTTTTTTTCGGGTGAATCATAACCAATCATTCTAAATTTGAATTTATAAGGTTGGTTTTCAAGATTAAATATGCCTGTAAAAGTGTCGCCATCATAAACATCATAGATAATTACGTCTTTAGTTTGGCCGTCAAAAGAGAATAATGGTGTATTTTTGTGTTATTCAATAATTGATTACATATTAAAATATATATAATTAGTATTTTTTTAAACAAAATTTTTATTTTATATATAGCAAAATATGGATTGTAAAAATGAATCGGCTATATCATGATTATTAATGTATTATAGATGTTATTATACTTGATTTACATAATAGTTAAATTAAAATTTTGCCTTATTTTTATTGATTTAATATCGGCTTTTTTATGTGTATATCTAGGTATCAGGAACAAATTATATTTTTAATTTATGAATAGGATGACATAAAATTAATTATTCAGGCGTGACATATTAAAGCATAAATAATATAATACATTGATAAATTTGACTTATATTATATTTGCCGATTTATTATTCAATGCATATAATATATTTATTAATCGCGGGTGTTTATTACATTATATATTATAAGTGCTATAATAAATTCTATATTTATGTCAATAATTGTTTGTCTGAAATATTGCATTAATATATTTTCATTATATTTATAGAACTTTTTTATAAATCGACAAATTATTGATTAAAAGATATAGATTGAATATGCACTTAAAGGGTTGTTAATGTTTTAATTCCGCAATCAATTGATAATATTAGCATTATTTTTATATTATGTTTTTAATAATTTAATATTTAAACATAATAGGAAATAAATAATAAAATATTTATATAAAGAATAAGCGAGTATAACATATTTTTTTACATAAGAATATGTAAAGAAATAAAATGATTACCAAAAGTAAATAAGAGCGGGAAATAGAATTATTTATACAATAATAAGAATAAAACGACATTGAATTTTATAAAAGTATATAAAAAGGCGGTTTATAATTTAAAAAAATAATGAATTAGGCGCGAATATAAATGAATAAAGATGGTATTTAATTTTCTAAACTTATTAAAGAAGAGCGTAAATAATAAAAAATCGCATTAAAATTATAAATGCAAACTAATAAAAAAGAGTGCGATATTTGTTATACATTTGCGCCTTTATAATCTATTATTTATTGCAACCATTGTGTTTGTAAAATATGCAATAAATGCTCCAAAAAACTATGCAATTCAAAATGTGTCATTTGTAGATAGCATAATAGTATTTTGCACCAATATTTGCATAATCTCTATAATGATAAAATTGTGAAAAAAACAAAATTAATTGCCAAAAAAATATGTTTAGACGAATAATTTACTTAATTTATAATTGATTTATAACTTAATTCTAGTATTTTGTTAAATTTCGTTTAATTAATTAAATTTAATAATAAATCCGCGCTTGAATTCGTATAATTGTTGAATTTAATTCGATTATTTCGATAAAATGGCGGAAATATTTAATCTTCTATTAATGAATTGAAAAGTAGAATAACTCACTTTGTCATATGTAATTACTTGGATTTTATTGAGTTATACGATTTTACTATGTCTGTTATATAATAATGATGTTTTTATCTTTTTATATTTTATGCCTAATTTCATTCCATTGAGGCTTATTTTATAATAAAAACATCGTTTTCTAGCATATATTAGATTAAATTTGTATTTTTTTTATTGTTAATAAATAATGTAATATTCAGTTAATAATAAATTAAATATGATAGGTATGATTGAGTTGATGGATTCTAAAAAAATTAAAAAAAATAAGATACATGAAAAAAAATTTGTTTATGGCAATAAGTTATAAAAAATCGATTAATTAATATAAGATGCCGATAATTTATATAATGGTGTTATGGAAGAATTATCGCAATTATCTTTAAATCAAGAAAGTATTAATTCATAATAAAATGAATATATTGAATAGAAATCGGTCATTAGTTAAGCAGAATCACTTTAAAAATCGCAAAGTAAAAGTTTTTCATAAACAGATATATCAAAATAATTAAAAACAAAACGCGAATTTAAAAAAAAATTAGTTAATAAAAATTCTACATTTCGCAAATAATAGTAATTAATTGATAGTATAAATTTATAAGTAAATGAATAAATTAGCGAATTATAATGTGATGATATTCCTAATGTAAGTGTTTCGCAAAGTTATGAGAAATCAATGAAAATATAAGAGACAGATAATATATTGGAATCCTTCAATTATTAAACAAAAAACTAATAAAATTAAAGTATTTCGGGGAATAATATAAAAATAGATAATAATATATACAAAGAATTATTAAATATGAACGCGAATAATATATAAAATACCGATATTTTGGATTTATAGAAACACGAAATGATTGATGACATAGAATATTATAAAAATCAAATAAAAAATTTGGATAATAATGCGATTTTAAAATACGATTCTTAATAATTAGAAAAATTTAATATGGCGGAATTATAGTTAATAAAAAAATATTTTATAAATAAATATAATAAATTATAATCATCGAATATAATAGGAGATATGGGTTTTATATGTGCGCAAGGAATTGAAAAGCTTTGCGATGGTTAAAATGTTGTACTGGGTATAAAACCAAATTTGAAGGGTATTTCAAGTGTTATTAAATATTCAATTGACACAAATTAAAAAATGTATCAAACACAAATAGATGATATATTACAAAAATATAAAGTTGGTATTATATCAAAATCCGCCGTTTAATTATTAATGGTTTTTATAAAGCGACATTATATAAATACTTCATAATAATCCTAATATTCTGACATATTATAAAGAATTAATTGAATTATTTAAAAACTCACTTTAATTTTGATTATTATACAAGTTTTTAGAAATCATTAAATAATTTTAACTATTATTGATTCATTTTTTCAGAATTATCAAGTTTCAAGGGCTTTTCAGAATTATCAAGTTTCAAGGGTTTAACAGACTTCTTTTTTTTTGAACCAGATCTCGATTTGGATTTAGACTTTTTTCTTGAGGCGGCTTTTCTTTTTTTAACACCGCCAACAATAGATAAATCGTCCTGAGAAGTGTTTTCTGATACTTCGGTAAGAAGAGCATTATTAGACAATGATTATAAGTTGTTTGATTATAAAGTTGAATTTGTTTTGCGCGCACTTTTTACTTTTTGAGATTATGTTGTATTTTGGGCTTTTTTATCCGATTAAACTTCTTTTGGTGGTTTTGTTGCGCTCACTTATTCAACATTTTCGTCTTGAAATTCTTTTTCATTACCGCCAAATAATAATTACACTTTGTGTTTTGATTATTTCGTCTTTTTTGGCTTTGATTTTGATTTTTTTGGCTTTGAACTGTTTTTTGGACTTCCTTTTCTCTTTTTTGCGCCACCTTAAATAAATTGATCATTTTAACTCTACTATAGAATTTTCATATTTTGTCTCGTTAAATCTAGTAATTTTCCGTCACTCATTTTTGTGAATTAAAAAAAATATTAAAATAAATTTAATTAATTAATCATAATGTAATATTTTTGTTCATTATGTTAAATAACAAGCATAAATGATCTATTGTTTATTATAAAATTTCGTTTATGAATAAATTCAAATCAGTTTAAACAACTTATATATTTTTTGAATCACTTAATTACATAAATTATTAATCAATATAATTTAAATTACTACATTTTATTATTGTGGCTTTTTTTATATTGTTGAGTTCATTTAATGTTTTATAATTTATGCCGATTTTTTTTATATTATTCGTATATTAATCACCATATAATTATTTTAATTATTACTGAATATTTTATTGCGGCAACTATTAAATATTTTATTCCAAATATTTTATTTGTTCTATTGCTTAATTAAATAATTAATTTTCATATTATGTTATTTGGGTTATTGAATAATGTTATTGTATTATTTATGGCGTATATTATATTCCTTTTATAAAAACGGTGTCTTTATAATTTACATACTTTATATCACACGCCTATATTATCATATATTACTTTGATTTTTAATTATATTGGTCTTATTTACAATTCGCAACGCAAGTTATATTATTGTTTATTTAACCAATTGCCACATATTATTTATCGTAACTTTCTATTGATTTTATTTGCATTAATAATAATTAGCCCAAAACTAATTTTAATGCCTTTATTTTATATAATTAATTATATTAGTATACTATTTAATTATTTTGTAATTCAAGTATTTGCGGACAATCATTTATATTGAATTCTGTATTATTTGTATCATAATTCTCTATTTATTAAATATCCGCATCTATCATATAACAATTTCTATAACATTTTCCCACATAATTCGCTCTCACTTAATTTTATAATATTTAATTTTAATCATCATTTTGCACCAAATTTATTAATTCTTTATCAAATTATTATTAAATATACATTAATTTATGATAATATGGTATAAAAATATTTGACTATTTCATTATAATTATATTGCTTTTAAATAATTTCATTTTTTATTATATACAAATGTAATTAAATAAAAATGTTAAATTATATATAATTATATTCATATGCTTTATAACTATTTAAACAGATTCATATAAATAAAAATTACTCAGAGGATATATATTAAAAAATGATAATTAGGGCGCTTTATTAATTCATGAAATTATTTTATCTAGTATTTATACTTTGGCCGCTTTACTTTTCGCCCAAATTTTAATTGATTTTGATTTCGTGTGATTTATTATTTATATTCTATTATTCTTTGTTTTA